>Ga0299912_10000990_pt1 | contig 23031 bp, 19 predicted proteins | sample RVTome_2_FD_207667 | JGI IMG/M metagenome (GOLD analysis project Ga0299912, IMG submission 207667) | Soil microbial communities from uranium-contaminated site in the Upper Colorado River Basin, Wyoming, United States - RVT95D214 (version 2) ... | reverse complement strand
CCTCTTAAGTAATAGGTTAAAGAATCAATACAATATTAGGGGCAATATAGCATCTAATAGAGATCCTGGGTTGTCGGTAGCGGTAAGTTATTATTTGAATAGCAAATACTTTGGGACGCCAAAAGGAAGCATTGAGAACGAAGAACTACTGGGTGATTTGAAAAAGTATCACATAAATTACTATTTTGCGTGGGGAAACAAAAACGATACGAACTTATTGGGGTGTAATTATAGAGAAATAGACTCTGATGGCCTACCTAAACTAAGAATATATTATGTGGATTGATATATTTGGTTAAGTTATGATTACTGCCCTTAAAATGCTTTCACCCTCAAAGATGCTCCGTTCAATTTTAGCTGTTAAACAGAACCCTAGTATCTCGCCAATCACATATCGTCTTGCTAGGGGAGCATTCTGGTCTGTGGTTGGTGGCGTTGCTTCACGTGCACTGACGATGGGTTCATCAATTATTGTCGCACGCCTCTTGGGAAAAGAAGGTTATGGCGAGATCGGTATGGTCCAGTCCACCATGGGCATGTTCGGGGTATTTGCAGGGTTTGGTCTGGGTGCGGCTGCTACTAAGTATATCGCCGAGTTTAGGACAAAAGATCCGGCCCGTGCCGGGCGCATTGCAAACCTTATCATCTTGAGTTCACTTGCAATCGGTGGACTAATGGCAATTATGTGTCTGGGTATGTCGGGCTGGCTCGCTGAGAAGACACTGAATAGGTCCGATCTCTCGCCATTGCTTGCAGCAGGTGCACTCCTGCTTTTTGTTTCTACCCTTGGAGGAGTAATGTTGGCTGTCCTCGCAGGGTTCGAGGCTTTTAGGGAAATTGCAAGGATAAACATATTGCAGGGAGTTGCTGCCCCTTTTGTTACCGTTCCACTTGTTTTTCTATTCGGCATTGATGGCGCAGTAGCTTCTATGACGATCAATGCGGGAATAGGGCTATATTTGTGTGTTATCGCCATGCGGCGAGAATATGTGGAGTCTGGCATGGCATCTCGCTTTGATCGTACTACCTGGAACGAATGGCCGGTATTATCGAAGTTTGCTATACCTTCCACGCTGTCTGGCCTTATGGTTGCGCCAGTGATTTGGGTTACCAATACAATACTGGCCAATCAACAGGGAGGATACGGGGAACTCGGTCTCTTTAATGCTGCAAACCAATGGCGGATGGTGGTTATTTTTTTACCGGGACTTTTAACTTCTGTGATGCTCCCAGTGTTATCAGAAACACACGGCAGGGAGGATCGGACAGATTTTGTTGGAGCAGTAATACTGAATTTGCGAGCTACATGGGTGATTGCACTGCCGCTAACGGTATTCATAGTTACAATGAATAAGCCGCTTGCAGCATTGTTCGGTAGCCAGTTTGAAGGAACTGCCCCCATAATCTCGGTATTAATGATTGCGGTCTTTTTGAATGTGGTCAACGGTGCGGTGGGGACAGCCCTGGCAGGCTCGGGCAGGATGTGGACGGGAATGTTCATGAACTTTGGATGGGCAGTCATATTGGTTGGTTCATCTCTCATTCTAATTCCTCTCCTGGGCGGACTCGGCCTTGCAGTAGCCTACCTGGTCTCTTACTCGGCGCATACCATTTGGGTGATGGCATATGTAGAACTGAGGCTCGCACGGTTCACGATCTCAAAACAGTGGCAACTTATACTCTTTTCCGTACTGCTTCTAACGGCAAGTTTAGTCCTCGCCGAGGGGCAATTCAAACAGTTTACATATCCTATAATGCTGGTCGGACTTTCTCTATTACCACTCATAAAGATGGTCCGTTCAAACTTACCCACCGTCGCCGGATAAAGGAAAGAATAAGCGCAGGATGAAGAAATGGCTTCCTGAGGAACTCGGGGAAATCCCATGCGATTTTTGTGGTGCACGAGAGATCGCGAAGCAATTCATTCGGAAAGACGGAATGCGCGTGGGTGAATGCGCCCAATGCGGACTTGCCTATCTTAATCCCCGCCCAAAGCCCGAGTTCATTACAAGATTTTACGACCCCGATTATTTTACGGGTGTTGCAGCAGAGCGGGGCGAGGGGGGGCTTAAATGTAACCTTGTGCCGACGCCGATAGAACAAAAGATTAACTCTCGAGTAATGAAGATTATTGATGAAAAATTTGGAGGGTTCGAGGAGAAAGACGTTATTGAGATCGGATGCGCCACGGGCGATCTATTGATCCAGATGAAGGACGCTGGTGCGCGTGTAAAAGGCTTGGAGATATCAGATTTCGCTGCTAGGTATGCTCGAAAACGTGGGCTCGATGTAAAAACAGTAACAATTGATGACTTTGCGTCAAAGAACCCTGAGAGTTTTGATATTTTATTTGCGTTGGAAGTAATTGAACATGTTCTAAGTCCAACACAGTTTATGAAGTTTTCTGCTCAGCTTCTTAGACCGAAGGGACTTCTAGTTTTGAGCACGCCGAATTACAGGTGTGCCAAGCGATTTGGGAATGAATGGTTTGGTTTCAATGCAAGCTTCGAACATATTTACTTCTTTTCCATTGAGATATTAAAGGAGATGGGGATGCAGACGATGATGGAGCTAGAATACTGGGAAACTTCGACTTATTCAGGGGGTCCAATTGGTTCGGAGAGCTTCTTTGGCAGAAAGATAAGGCAAATCCTCGATTTCTGCTTTGTAGTTAAAAATGTGGGCTCTTATCATATTGTCAAGAATGTTCATAGAGGATTGAGTAGTTGCAATAAGTTTGGAATAGGGCATACCATGTTTGCTATCTTTAAAAAGAAATTGTAGATCAGACAGTAACACGTAGGAGCAAAAGCATTTGTGTTTTATTATGTCATGAGATAGAGAAAATTACGATCAATGGTTGCTGAAAAGTGTTTGCGTATTATGAATGACTATTATTCAGTAGAGCGAATTCTTCAAGAATATTGTCACAAGGTTAATAATAAAGTTAGGCTAATAAAAAATAAGTATCATTTATCGAGAGGTAGTGATAAGCAATGGATGAGAAAGATAAGAGAATGCCAAGAAGAAATTACAAATTCTAATCCTCATCCACATTATCTATCAGAATACAGGGAGTCGGAAATATCGTATTGGCTGCACATTCCAAAATGGATGTACGAGGATTCTAAGAAAAAAACAATTAACAGATGTCTGGACATTGGCTGTGCTTATGGGACTCTTGCCCTGTACAGCAAAAGGTTATTTAAGTGTGAAGTATACTGTATCGATTTTTTGGAAACCTACATCAACCAAGAGTTAGCTAAGAGACATTTCTTTTTTAAAGTAAATAACATAGAACTGGATCCTTTTCCATGGGAGGGCCAATATGATGTAATTATCTTTACAGAGGTACTGGAGCACTTGAATCTGCATCCGGTGCCTACTCTGAAGAAAATAAATGACCTGCTCGCATTAAATGGTGTTTTGTATTTAAGCACTCCGGATGCTTCTCAATGGGGAAGAGTGACAAAATATTATGCCAATTATAAAGATATGCCTGCTAAAATAAACGGATTGGATGTAGTCGATGATCACATTTATCACTATAACAAGCATGAATTGCTTGAAATAATTGATGAGGCAGGGTTTAGAATAGAGAGATTAAAATATTCCCCGGGATTGCTAAATCGGAACTTCAATTTAACCCTGGTAAAAAGCTAAAAGAAGGGTTTGAGCTCTCGATCTTTTCCTATATTTTCCAAAGAGATTGGAAAATATAGGATTGGAAATGTCAAAACATCCTCAGGTAATATATTAATGAAGATGTAACATAAATTCCTTTACCTAAGAACAAGAAATGAAATATCGAATTATTATGTTTTCGCCAATATTTGCTCCTTTTAGCAATCCTGAGGCTATAGTCAATAATAAGGTTGTCCTAACTTTTCTTAATGCTGGTTGGGAAGTGGATGTGATTTCCCGGAAACAACCGAAAACCTTAGGTTACGATTATGGATCAACCTGGGATGAGCCCTGGTTGGCGCTCAGGAGCATCACTCATGAAGCATGTTGTGAAGCTAATGGAAAAATGAATGTTTTGGTTGAAACGATGCGGGATGTTCTCCGTACAGGACATCCGATAGTAGGTTGTAGATGGGCTGCACACGCTCTGGATTTAGCACTAAAACTCCATAAGAAGAAACCTTATCATGTTATTTTATCACGTTCACTACCGGATTCCGGTCATTTACCCGCATTATCCTTAGCAAGGATAACCAAACTGCCATGGATTGCAAATTGGAACGATGCTTTTGGCGATAAAAACCCTCCACCAGTAGGTAAGGGCGTACATGCGAACTTGGGTTTTTTCCATGAGAGGTTTTTAAACATGGTAGCCCAAAAGGCAAAGTGGCTCACTTTCCCTTCAGATAGAATGGGGCGTTATATCTGCAAGTATCTTGGGAATGGAGCAATGGAAAAAAGTAGTACTATTCCCCATGTTATAATGGACCCTCGTGGAATACGCCCAAAAAAGAAAAATGAGATTTTTGCTATTTGTTATGCTGGCAATCTTTACCCTGGTAGAAATCCTGAGGTTTTCTTACGTGGAATGAAGGAGTTTCTAAGATGTCAGGGATTAGGAACTAAATTCAAATTACTCATCATTGGATTAGAAAATGTAGGACTTAGTAGATTAATAGAAAGTTTCGGATTGGAATCAAATATAGAATTAAAAGGCCCTTTGAGTTATATGGAAACACTGGATCACTGTGAGAAAAGCGATGTATTGCTTGTAATAGAAGCCCCATATGAGGAAGGAATATATCTTCCTTCAAAATTCGTGGATTATGTTCAAACTGACCGTCCCATTCTCGCTGTTTCTCCTAAAAATGGAACTCTACATGACATTATTGACGGCTATGGTGGTGGTATTGCTGTTGATTGCCGATCAATGAGAGCCATTACTGGTGCTTTGAATGAATTATATTTGCATTGGGAACAGTGTAGTCTTGATGATGTATATAGTTCAGGTCGACTCCATCATCTCTTTTCGCCTAATACGGTAATTGATAGTTATGAAAATATATTTAGATCTATCGGGGTTTCATCGTAGTGAGCCTCATAATTGTACTGCGCTGTTATTTGCTTCAGTTCAAAGAGTGTGCGGGGTAATATTATTTTCATTGAGGATACTTCAACTAACATGACCAAGGGAAATTGTGCAAACTAAAGAGAAAGAACTGAAGAGATCTTCCGGTCCCGCGGATCTTGATGATATCAGGTTTATCATTCCAAAATGGCAAGGATTTTGTTGAGAAATGTGAACGTAATATTCATCTAAGTAAAGAAGAAGAACTTGAAAATTCTTCTAGTAACAATAAGGAGATTCTCGATATCGTTTTAGCCCTTGAAGTCATCGAACACGTCCTGAGTCCGAAGTGCTTCATCGAGGGTATCTCAAAGATTGTCAAGCCTGGAGGCGTTTTGATATTGAGGACACCGAATTATGCATCGGCAAAGCGGTTTGGGAATGAATGGCTGGGATTTAACATGAGTTTTGAGCACATATATTTTTATTCGGTAGATTTATTAATGGAAATGATGTCAAAGGAAGGGCTTTGTCTTGAATATAGCGAATCATCAAAACACCTGGGTGCAAGTCAAGGGTGTGGTTTCTTAGAGCGTCAGATCGAGAGATTGAGGACAATATTTTTTTCATTAAAGAAATTGGTTTGCTACAGACCTTTATCGCACTGCTTTCGAGATGTAAAGGAAGTTACCCCTATGCACTCGGTCGTAAGATTATTATGGGGTTTGGAAACAATATCGCAGTAACCGTTTCGAATCATAAAAATAGTGATATTGGCACACGACAAATATAAGATTTTGCTGTTTGCTCCGGCATTCGCCCCGTTTGCGAATCCCGAAGCAATTGTGAATAATAAACTCGCGTTAGCCTTTAAATCGGCTGGTTGGTATGTCGATGTGATTACCCGGAGTGATAACGAACTCTCCGATTATAACTACGGTTCAATGTGGGAGGACTGTTGGCTTCCACTTCGCCCATCGACCCATCCGGTGACATATGAGAAAGTAAACAGACCCGCAAGGCTCGTGGGGACCGTTATGGGTGCACTCAGGACGAGATATCCGGGAATCGGTTGCCGGTGGGCAAGCCACTCATTGAAACTTGCTTTAAGCATGCATAGGGAAAAGCGATACGACGTGATCATATCGCGTGCTCTGCCAGACTTCGCTCACATCCCTGCCTTGTTGTTTGCCGAGAGTACGGGGCTTCCGTGGATAGCAAACTGGAACGATCCACCCCTTTTTTTGTTTCCACCGCCCTATAATAACCGAATGAGTCCTTTCAGGAGGTTCATCAACGACAGGTTAGTCCGCGCTGTAATCAACCATGCAACGGCAATTACGTTTCCTTCGGATCGCCTCAAGGCGTATGTTTGTGAGAATTATGGACAAACATATGCGGAGAAAAGCTTTGTTATCCCCCATGCGGCACTTTCGTGGCCTAATGTAGCGGGACCATTAGGCAACATCCTCACCCTTTGTCACGCAGGTAATCTTTATGCCGAGCGCGATCCGTCAGTCTTTTTTCGGGGGTTATATCATTTCCTTAAAAGGAATCAGATCACTCGTGCTCGCTTTATCAACATCGGCATGGAGGCAGTCAACATTAAAGAGAAAATCGTGGAGGAAGGGTTATCGGACCACGTTACCTTGTTAGGGAAACAGTCATACATGGAAACTATCAATTATCTCTCCCGATGTGACATCTTGGTAGCGATAGAGAACAGATATAAGGGGAATATTTTTTTACCTTCAAAGATTTCCGATTATGCCCAGACCGGCAGACCGATCCTCTCGATTTCGCCACCGGATAGTTCAACTCATGATATCATAAAACAGCACGGCGGTGGCATTGCTGTTGATTGTCGTTCTTCGGAAGCTATTGTTGATGCTCTATTAGAACTCTATTCTCATTGGGAAGGGACTACTCTCAACGAGAAATACGGTTCGCACAGACTTTATTATCTTTTTTCACCGGAGCGTATTATTGCTTCTTATGAAAACATTTTTTCAAAAATAGGGTTGGCATCCTAAGCCCGTAACACCCAGTGACGTCAATGCCCCATAATTCCGAAAGTCGCATCGTTGCCTTAGATGAGTTCGCGGACTTGCCATTTTGACGGTACTAGTAGCTCATTTTCATGGAGAAGCAATTTTGAAGGAGTTTTTGCCTCTCGTAGGTCCGGTCATCACCAAGGTCGTTTTGGCCGGTTTGAAAGGCGTTGATCTGTTTTTTATATTGTCTGGTTTTCATCCAAGTTACAGTTCTTGGTCTAATTTATTTTTTTGCTTCAGGATTATCGTTTAGCAAGATGCAATGTAGTATTAGATTTGAGGAGAAAAGCGAGGATAATGAATAGTAGGTGTCAAATTTGTAACAAGACAATATTTATCACAGGCGGAGCTGGCTTTATTGCATCTCATTTAATTGAAAGATTGATTAATGAGAATAATATCATTGTCTACGATAATTTTACACGGAATGCCTTGAAATTTACGGAAATAAGTAATCACCCTAACCTGAACATTATAAAAGGTGATGTGTTAGAGTCTGAGCATCTCTGCCATTCTATGAAAAATTTGGATATCTGTATTCATGCAGCAGCAATTGCGGGGATATACAGTGTAACAAATAATGCCACACTGACAATGAAAGTAAACTTTATCGGGACTTACAACGCCTTAGAAGCAGCGGTAAAAAATAAGGTCAAAAGATTCATTGATTTTTCAACAAGTGAGGTATACGGACCATTTGTATACAAAGGAAAAGAGACAGATTCAACCACACTTGGCCCTGTGGGCGAGAAAAGATGGGTATACGCTGTAAGCAAATTAGCAGGTGAACATTTTGCGCATACCTATAAGGAAGAATATGATTTAGACGTGATTACAATTCGTCCATTTAATGTTTACGGGCCCAGACAGGTAGGCGAAGGCGCAATTCAACAGATGGTTAATCAGGCACTGAAGAATGAAGACCTAACGATTTACAATGATGGAACTCAGATTCGGGCTTGGTGCTATGTTACAGATTTTGTCGATGCACTATACAGTGCTCTTTTTAAGGAAGAAGCTAAAAACCAAATATTTAACATTGGTAATCCGGAAGCTACGGTAACAGTCCTTGGATTGGCGGAAAAAATCATAGAGATGACAGAATCAAAGTCCAAAATTATCTTCAAAGCTCATCCAGGGCCCGAAGTTGCAATGAGAGTTCCTGATATTAGCAAGGCTTCTTCATTATTGAATTATTACCCAAAAGTAAATTTGGAAAATGGACTTCAAAAAACTATAGAGTGGTATAAAAATATTCAAAGTAAAAAATGAGAATATTAGTCGCTGGTGGGTCAGGATTTATAGGTAAGAATCTGCTATTAACGATACCAAAAGATTATGATTTAGTTGCGACTTACCATAACTCGCCTGATTTCCTAGATTTCCTGCGTAGAAATTCGCTTAATCATATCACTCCGGTACAAATCGATTTATCTTCAAAGGATGAAGTCGGTAAAATCTGTAAGTTAGCCAAAACATTTGATAAGTGTGTTTATCTTGTAGCAAATGGAAATCCTGCCGTTTCTGTTACAAAACCAGCATTTGATTTGGTTTCTAACTGTTTGACACTGGTCAATCTTTTAGAGGAAGTTTGTTTTGAGCAATTTATCTATTTTTCTTCGGGTGCCGTTTATGATGGCTTGGTTGGTCCTGTATCTCCAGGGGTAGATGTAAACCCAATGTTGCCCTACGCTATTTCCAATTTGACTTCGGAGAAGTATCTTAGATACTTTCAGCAAGATGGCCGTATAAACGAGCTAATTGTAGTTAGATTTTTTGGGGCTTATGGACCTTATGAACCTGCCCGGAAGATTTATTCTAGAATAGTAAGACAGTTTGGCATGGAAAAAAATCCGAGGTTCGCTCTCCGTGGAAATGGGGAAAATCTTATTGATGCGATGTACGTATCTGATACGGTGAGAGCAATCCAGTTTCTGCTTAATAGTCGAAATATTAACGCAACTCTTGATTTTTACTTTGGTAATCCATTAACTCTAACACAGCTCGTAAAAAATGCCGCAGATGTGTTTAACTTAGAAGCGGAGATATCATATGAGGGTAGCGTTCCTGAATATATAAAGTTTTTTTCTTCCGATCAATTTATGTTTAAGAATTATGAGTTCTTACCAGCGGTAACTCTTAGGGAAGGTTTATTAAACCTGCTAGATTATTTACGAAATGGTACGGTGTAAATACAAATTTGTGAGAAAGGAAACTAGTTTTTCAAATCAAGGAGAACGTTTTCTTCACGAGATTGTGGCTCAAAGAGATATCCATGAGGAGCAGGCAAAGGGAATAGTTGGGTGGTTTTATGGTTCTTATATTAAGGAAACAATTAAATTCGTAAAGAAAACTGGTGGATTGATATTGGATGCTGGATGTGGAGACGGAATAATGTTCAAAAATGAAGATATCAAGCCAATACAGTTGGATATATCTGCTACTCGTCTCAAACGCGCTAAAAAGTACAATGACTTGCTTATATGTGGTGATGCCTACTCTCTGCCATTCAAAGATGGAGCTTTTGATTTAGTGCTGGTTGTGGCGGTATTAGAGCATACGGCTGAACCACGTAGAATTCTTGTGGAGGCACATCGGGTACTGAAATTAAACGGCTTTCTTATAGTATTGATACCCAATGATCTTAATATGACAATAGGAAGACTATTACTTTTCAAGTGGCCACCTCGGTATCCTGACCATTTAACATTTATCACGCCGAAACGACTATATCAATGGACAAAAGAATATTTTTCAATTTCGGTTTCTTATCCCTTACCATTTAGGAAAATAAGCTTTTGGTTTAATATGTATTATTTTGCAATAATGAATAAAATTATCCATCACAAATAAGAATTCTTATGTCAAATTCAATCATTATTCTTGGTGCTGGTCCAGCTGGTCTTGCATGTGCTTATAAAATTCTTAAGGAGTCAGGAAAGAAAGTTGTTATTATAGATCAAGCGCCCAAAATAGGTGGGGCGGGTGCGAGTTTCAGATGGAAAGGACATATTCTTGATTATGGTCCGCATGCCTTCCATACGCGTGGAGGTGAACCTGAAAAGTTAATTAGAAACCTATTTATGGAGGATCAAAAGTTGCTTATTGAAGGTAGGAAAAGGGTACAAGTTTTCCTCAATGGTAAAAGATTTCGTTACCCTTTGCAAGTAGCAGAAGCTTTGCTCAAATTTAATCCGCTATTGAGTCTGCGAATCATCTTTGAATTTGCCTTAACATCAATTTTTCATGCGATTGTATCGATTCCAATTGAGAATTTTGAAAACTGGGGCCGAAAAAGGTTTGGTTCTACACTCTACAGATTGAGTTTTGGTGATTATACTGAGAAGGTGTGGAAAACAAGTCCAAGCAAGATCTCTGAGAAATTTGCAACAGAGAAAATCCAGGGTTTCAACTTTATCAATTTACTTAAACGTTTGCTAAGAGTCGGTGGGCAGGTTACAGAACCTTATTACCAAACATGGATTTACCATAAGTATGGGTCTGGCTCTCTCTTTGACAAATTGGCACATGAAATCATTGCAATGGGTGGTGAAATTCTATTAAGCCATAAATTGAAATCCATAGAAATTTCCGAATCAAGTATAAACTTCATAAAACTTGAAAAAGAAGGTAACCAAGTTCATCTTCCATGTGGTTACTTAGTTAGTACTATCCCACTACCACATTTAGTCTTAAGTTTTGATAATAAAGGTGTTCCTTTTGCTGTCCGCTATGCAGCCTCGAAACTCCGCTACACTGCTTTAATTCTGGTCTATATAGAGTTTAATATGGAAAAAGTTTCCGATGATCATTGGTTTTACCTATTGGAGAAAAAATTTGTATCAAATAGGGTAACGGAGCAGAAAAATCTGAGTGTTTATACAATGGAGCCAGGCAAAACAGTGTTGATGTTTGAATTGAGCTGTAGACTTAATGATGCTTTATGGCGGTTGACAGATAAGGAGATTTTTCAATTGGTTAAGAATGATTGCGATAAGATCAATTTTATTCAAACTGACAAAATTAGTGATTACTTAATAAAACGCATTCCAAATGTATATGAAATCTATTACAAAGGTTTTGATCAGTATAGTGAAATAATTCTATCCTATCTAAGTGAATTTCAGAATATTGTTTCGATAGGTCGGAAAGGACTTTTCTTACAAGGGGATATGCATCAATCTATAGAAATGGGCTTGAGTATAGGATCGCTGCTGGCCCAAGAGCGCGTTGATGTATCAGAAATTAGAAAGTTTTATAGGAAGTATGTCGGATACATCGAGAACGAGAAATGTGAATAATGTATAGCTCAGAAAATTCAATTCAATATTTGATTGGAGCAAAAGTGTCAAAATCTGGTAACGAAGGCACTGTTTAAAACAATGGAGCATTCTAAGTATGGGGTTCGAAGAGAAAAGTTTATGAGTAATATGATTAGAATTGACCCAGGTGGGGGGTTATGGCTATTAGAAACAAAATTTCGGCGATTATTAGTCTGTTTGTTTTTTAGTGCTATCGGAATAGTATGTCTAATCCTACAGTTTCGTAATCAATTATATATAGAAGGAGATACAGCTAGTTATTCTTGGAGGATGATACTAATCGCTGAGGGTAAAATTCTTGCTCCAGATAATCTATGGCCGTTGGGTTGGCCTCTTTTGGCTCTACCCTTATTTAAAATAGGTATAGCGCCATTTTATTGCTTTCTGATTCTTGCTATTATTAGCTATGTGGTATTGTTGTGGTGTAATGTGGAGATTCTTTACCCAAATGTTGGGGGAATTCCAGTTTTAATATCCTTATTGGTAATCTCGCTTGAACCTTTTTTCTCTCAACAAGTTTGGTTTGGCATGACAGATGTACCTTTTTGCGCAGTCGTAGCAGTTTTAGTATTACTTTGTATTCGGGATGTATCAATTATGAATTCGATTATCGTGGGAACCGTAGCATCATTGGCGTGCCACTTGCGTTATGCAGGGCTATTTTTGTTTGTATGTGTACCAGTTGTCCAATTATTTAGGTGCAATTCTTTAAAAAAGGGATTAGTACATATAGCAATTACATTGATGGCATTGTTTCTGTTGACCACCCCAATTTTCATAAGAAATTATATTGCTACTAACGAAATTTTATTAACGAAACTGCCATTACACGCGGCTTCCTTCCTAGAAGCTTTCATATTATGGGTTTATAATCACTTTCGTGCAATGTATTTTGTTTCATATTGGCTGCAATTTGAGATTAAGAGTGTTGGGTGGGTTTTTTTATTGATTGGAGTTCTCGGTGCAGGATTAGCTATAGGGATTAGTTTTTATTTAAAGAAATATCAGCTAATATTCGTGAGTTTTTTGATAGGAGCAGTATATACTGGATTTATGGTTTTAATAAAGGCTCCGTCGGATAGCCGATATGTATTACCAAGCATGTATTTGCTCTTGATATGGATAATAACCTTTTTGGAGGTCGTGAAAGGAAAACTTCCTCGATTAAGGTTTATTTTACTGGTTCTACTTTTAACGCATGCTTTTGTTACTTGTAGCTATGTATTGATTAGATCCTATAGCTTCGAAAAAGTGGCAAACTTTGATGAAGGTATAATAGAATTTCGGAAACATCGAAATGTTGATGATAAGAAGTTAGTGATAGAAACCAGAAGTTGGGGCTTCTTTGCTTTAGTTCCGGATCTGATTCCTATTACAGTGGATTATGATTGTCCTGATTATTCACTTGAGAAGATACAATCAGTAGGCAGGGCTATATTATTAATAACTGCTTCTCGTGGACCAAAGCCTGATTATAAACCAGTATATAACTTTTGGGCAGATGTTGTGGAAGATTGGATTAAAAATTATCCGGATGAATTTAAACTTCGATATAAGGGTAAATGGATAATTCTTGTTGACCATATCGGGTAAAAATTAGTCCCTATCGCTTTATTGAAAACAATAGTGTTATGAAAGTTAATGTATTGAATAGAGTTTTGATTTGTACACCAGTTCTAATGTTAGGTGGTGGAACAGAGGTTCAAATGTTGTCTCTTTTACGAGTGCTAAGCGGAGCAAGATATTATGTTGCTATCTGCTGTTATTATGAATTTGATAATGCTGTAGTTGATGAATTTAGGAAAGCTGGAGCAGAGGTTGTTTTATTGGGTCTGGATCGTTCTGATGGGCGGTTTGGTTTATGGAAAATCATAGAACTTATTAAAAACCTCGATAAAATATTCAAGGAATATCGTCCAGACATTGTTCATTTCCAGTACGTTGCGCCGGGTCTTATTCCGATACTTACCGCAAAAATTGCAGGAATCAAAAGAGTTTTTGCTACGGTTCACCAACCAGGAAGAATTTATCAATGGAAACATAAAATGTTTATACGGATAGCAGCGCATCTCTGTGATGCATTCTTCTGTAATTCAAGATCTGTTGAGGAATCGTGGTTTGGAGATAGCCAATGTTTTGATCCCAAGAAAATAGATTCGAAGAGGAAACATTTTACCATCTACAATGGGGTTGATATTGAAAGAATCGAAAGAGTAGGCAAGCAAGTAGATAAGGAGAAGATAAAGGACCTTTTAGGGATTAGAGAGGAGAAAGTCATCGGAGTTGTAGGGCGACTTAGGAAGGAGAAAGGGCAAGCAACACTATTGGAATCAATGAAAGCAGTCCTTCAAGAACTGCCGGATACAGGTCTTATTGTTGTCGGAGACGGACCTGATCGTCGATATCTTGAAGAAAAGGCAAAGAAATTGAATATTGATGGGTGTGTGAAGTGGCTGGGAAAGAAAGACCATGACGAAGTGTTAAGGCTTTACAGCATTATGGATGTAGTTGCAGTTCCTTCGCTTTTTGAGGGTTTCGGACTTGCAGCAGCAGAGGCCATGGCAGCTGGGTTGCCGGTTGTGGGTAGCAGAGTTGATGGATTATCAGAAATTATTGAACATGAAGTGGGTGGATACCTTGTTCCGCAGGGGGACTGTCATGAGCTGGCTAAGGCTTTGATGCAACTGCTTTCGAATCCTGAGAATTCACGGAAAATAGGAGAGAAGGGGAAAGAGCGCGTTCAGGAATTGTTTTCAATGGAGCATTTTGTTCGCTCGGTCCTTTCTGCATATCAATACTTCTCTGCTAGAAAGTAGAGTACTTTAATAATGAAAATCAAAAGCAGGTTTTTTTCCAGAGTCATCTTATTAATATGGAGCTGAAAGGTATTGAAAGCAACTTATGTGAAAAGCAGAACGTCGACTGCGGTTCTGTAGCGGTGGTTACTTTAGAACAGTTACCTCAAAAATATAAGGTAACAAAAGTAGATCTTCTTTTAATAGATGTCGAGGGTATCGAGCTACCTGTGTTACGTAGTTTTCCCTGGCAATCAGCAAGTGCTGGGAGAATATTTTGTGAACTTCACACTTATGGATGGAAGGATTTTGGTTATTGTGGAGAAGATTTCAGAAAATATCAGAGAGGTCATGGATATCGTTGTGTTGATTTATATCTTAAGGAGCGCAACATTCTCAAAAGCGATGCCTGTATAGGTCCATCAACACCAGTTCCGACTAGATATATTTATCAATAAAACGAGAAACAATGACCAAAACTGCACTCAAACTTCTGCTTAAAATATTTCATTGCTTACCGGACGGTCTTAAGCTTCTCATTAGATCTTATAAGAAACAGGAACCAGAATTGTATGAGTTGGGATGGCTAGTCGAACAATCGTCGATAGCAGTTGATATAGGGGCTAACAAGGGTCCTTATACGTATGCTCTTAGAAAATTAGTGCGTGAAAAAGGGCACGTGGTAGCAGTCGAACCAATTGCAGAATTAGCTAATTATTTACGAAGAACCTTCTCACAACTCTCACTCCCTGTAATCCTAGAGCAATGTTGCCTTTCGTCTAAGAATGGCGATGGAGATTTATATATCCCTATAGGAGAATCTGGAGAATTGTTGACCGTATTGGCAAATTTGAGAAAACCAAACAGCAGCAACATGGAAAGCCGAAGGGTAAAGCTAAAAAGCCTCGACGATATCCTAAAGCAAAGAAAGTTACGTGTCTCTTTCATAAAGTGCGATGTTGAAGGACATAAAATTGAGGTATTTAGAGGGGCTCTTGCTATTTTGAAAGCTGACAGGCCAAATTTATTGGTCGAAATAGAAAAACAGCATATTGACCAACCGATAGAAGAGCATTTCGCTTTTTTCTTAGAACAGAATTACAAAGGCTATTTTCTTGACGAAAACAGTAACTTAAAGAATTTGGATGATTTTAATTTAGACTTGTATCAACCTAAAATTCTAAACAATAGTCCGTTACCCAGGAAATACGTTCACAATTTTATTTTCTTACCGAACGAAGTTCCAAATATCAGGCTGCCACGTAATAAGAAGTAAGTCTTGCTAAATCATAAAATCTATTTCTTATGCCAGACAAAATTAATGTTTTAATGGTTACGGGTGATTTTCCACCACGAATTAGTGGTGTTGGTGATTATTCAGCCCATATCACAAAATCATTGGCTGACCTAGGAATTTCGACAACAGTAATTACGACGCGTATGGAATTGCCAAACAATGGCAGATCTATCGGCTCAATGGATGTGCGATATGTAGTCTCACGCTGGGCGATGTCTGAGGTAAATAAAATATTAGGTCTGATTGAGAAATCTGACTCAAGAACTGTTGTCAATATTCAGTATTATTGTCCATTTACATACGGTAGAAGACTCTTGATAAATTGTCTTCCATTGATAATTCGGCTAACTCGACCGAAGGCTCGGGTAGTTGTGACGATGCACGGTTTCTGGGAACAATCCATTTCATTTCGTTTGCGAGCACTTCCTATGCTCCGTCTGTCTCACGGGGTCATCTATGTTGATCGGTTGAATAGAGCTCTGATGGAGAAATATACTGGTTTCAGTTCAGATCGAGCGAAATACATTCCTATAGCCTCGAATATATTACCGATAAGATGTAATCCGGAACTGCGAAAAATGTGGCGAGAAGAATTGGGCTTCTTCGAGCAGGATAACGTCGTTGCCTTTTTCGGAGGAATTGGGAATAACAAAGGGTTAGAATATCTGTTGGAGGCTGTTCAGAGTATCCGGAGAGACAAAGAATTGCCTGTATTTTTGTTAGTATTAGGTAGCTTCCATCCAAATCATTTAACTGACGGGTATTATTTAAACATCAGCCATCTGATAGAACGACTCGGGATATCTTACTGGATTCGAATTATAGAAAGTCTAGAACCTGATGAAGTTTCAAAATATCTTCATTCAGCAGACCTTGCAGTTTTTCCATTTGTTAACGGTGTCGGTGAAAATAGCGGCAGTATGCTAGCAGCTTTGGCCCATGGACTACCGACAATAGTAACTGAAGGGCCTGCAAATACAGCTAACTTTTCGGAAACATTCGGGGTTAGTTTAGTCCCGGCAATGGACTCTGAAAGGCTCGCTGAATGTATGGCAGATACTTTATCTTCACCTGAAAAGATGGAGTTGATGAAACAAAAGGCAATGAGTGTGAGTAAGGTATTAAATTGGAAGTGTATTACCTCCGAAACATTAGACTTCTATAAATCTCTTTTATAAAAGTAATTTAAACAAATTAGCGGAACTGAGAAAAAATGAGATTAAGATTATTGCTAATCGATAAATTTCAACTATCCAAATATCAAAGTGAAGTAGAAGGGCCATAAGTCCTTTGTAAGTTTTCTTAATAAACAACTGAGTTCTAGGAATTTTATGCAAATTTCAAAATGAAGATAAATTACTCAAGGTTCAGCCTAAGATTCAGAAAAATAGAAACCCCGTTTATTGTCTGGTTGGTAGTCGTTTTTGCATTTATCGGCAATGCCAGCCAATTTCCAATTTTAGGAAAGCAAATAGCGGGATGGTCCTGGGTTGTTCCTTTTTCCTTTTCTATGTTTATTATTATGAAGAGATCATCTCGAATTGTTTTCCCTGTATATTTTTGGCTCCCATGGATTTGTATAGTAGTTATGTATTTTGCTGAATCGGGTTTTTCTTATCTGCAAAGGAATATGTTGTTAGTTTGTCCCATTGTTGTTGGAGTGGCTGTATCCACAAGTCGAATTACGGAAACGGATTTGGAAGGTTTCTTAGAGCTTGCCCGAATCTTAATATTTGCGCTTTTGGCGGTAGTTGTTGTTAAAACAGGGTTACTTTTTACAGGCGTTTTCCCAACATTAACTACGCTGGCACCACAGAGTATTACTGCAACTATTCTCTGCTGTATTTTTGCTGCAGGATATTCATTTAATATAAGAAAACATTTGTTGTTCTGGGTACTAGGGGTATGTATACCAATTATAGCGTTAACAAGAACGGCAATTACAGTGATAGGTATGACAATACCATTAACTTTCGCTTCACTCAAGTTAAGAAAAAGAGTGATATTCTTAGCTATCGTCGCAGTATTGGGGGTTGCTTTATTTTATACAGAACGTGTGCAGAATAAGATGTTTTTCTCAGGTTCAGGAACACTGCAGGATATGAGGCTATCAAACCCGGATTTTTTCACGGCTGGGCGGTCTCGTTTATGGGACTCAATGGTAGAAGAAATTAGAATGAAACCTATTTGGGGCCATGGCTCCAATGAGTCAGAGAAATTTGTATTGTCAGCAACATTTGGAATATTGACGCATCCGCATAATGATTGGCTGCGTCTTTTGTATGATTATGGCTTTATCGGAACTTCCATTTTTGCATTTTGCTTAGTCGCACAGGTCATCCATTTGTTAAAGAGAGCCAAAATGGCCATTGGTAAATCCCGCATCCTCCTCTATGCTGGAGCGTCTTCCTTTTTACCGTTAGTCCTTCTGATGTTCACAGACAACATTATTTTATATGCGGCTTTTTTCGGGAATCTTCAATTTACCATTCTCGGGTTAGTATATGCGGCAGAGAAGACCCGAGAGATTGATGCCTTGAATTATTATAGACAGCTAGCAATGGCGGCCCCTGTAAACCCGGAAAGGAAAATGAACTATCGGGAATCAGATTTTGGAGGTGTGGGGAGAAGGGATTGGATCTCTGTCCAGGGTAAGAGGTCATAGCTGATGGAAAATCGTTTTAAGCGCTATGTGCCAAGAAGATTACGGAGAACTTATAGACGCTACGTATCCCCAATTGTGAGGGATTCCTATTATCATGATAACAAATCACGAAAAGAATTTTTTCGATGTGCTTTTGCTGCCTTGGCATTCAATGGAATTGACGGTGATTATGCGGAGTTTGGTTGCTGTGGAGGTGTAACCTTCGGTTTAGCTTTTCGGCAGTCCAGAAGAAACAATTACCTTTGTAAGTTATGGGCTTTTGATTCCTTTAAAGGACTCCCGGCAAGAGCTACGAAGGAGGATGATCATCCCATTTGGATAGAAGGAACGATGGCTATTGATGTTGAAGAGTTTATTCGGATTTGTAATGAGAACAATATTCCAAGATCTGAATATTTCATTGTGCCTGGGTACTTTGAAGAATCACTGAAGAAAACCGCTTCGGATAACCTTCCGCAAAACATATCCTTGGCCTACGTTGACTGTGATTTGTATAGCAGCACCAAATCAGTTCTAGAGTTTCTAACCCAGAGGCTAAAGCATGGAATGATAATCGCATTTGATGATTATTACTGCTGGTCTCCAACTCAAGTTTCAGGTGAACGCAAAGCATGCGCAGAATACTTTAGAAATAATGAAAAATGGGTATTACTACCATTTATCAAATATGGTTGGGGTGGTATGTCATTCGTAGTTGAGGACAAAAAGCTAAATGGTGTAATCGGAACATTTTTTTAACGACTATATAAGTTTGCATTTCTTTGCTAAATGGTAAGAAGTTGAATAAAGTAATCTTTTTTACCTCCTCACATAGAATTGGGTTAACTGGTCTATTGACAGAACAGGCGTGTATTCTAAATAAGCAAGCAGGAGAGAATTTTCTGTTCATATCGGGAGAGCGAGAACAATTCCCAGGCCTTTTTACTAAACTTAGAGATAATAATGTAACTCATAAGAAAATAATCGGATTAGATGACCATAAAGATTTGTTCCGGATAATAAGGGATTTTAATCAACTCGTTGACCAATTCAAGCCAGTCATTGTTCATACTCAGACGAACTGGCAATTGCTTATTTCAGTGATTGCAAGATTGTTTTATAGAAAAGAATATTCAATTTTCTATACTCTTCACGGATATCGCCATAATTACAGATGGCGTTCTTTAGCTGCAAGATATATCATTGGGCTAGGTTTATATCTGTTTGCCGATAAAATCATTACATCAAGTTCCTTCCTGAAAAATAGATTTTCTTTCCTTAAGGGTAGAAATGAGATCGTATTCTTAGGTTTAGATGACACCTTTCTTGGGGAATATGATCCACCAGCATTCAACGGAATAAAAGGGGTGATTTTCGCTGGTGAATTTAGAGAAGGTAAGAATCAGGATGTATTAATACGGGCGCTAAAGAAATATATGGATACAACTGGTGACAGTAATGTCGTCCTTTACCTGCCGGGTGAAGGGAAAAAATTAGCGGAACATAAAAGATTGGTCGGTAAACTTGGTTTAGAAGAGAAAGTATTTTTCCCGGGATTTGTGACTAGAAATCAAATGATTGAACTGTACCGCAAATGCCAATTTGCGGTAGTACCTTCTAACGTCGAGACTTTTGGACTATGTATAACAGAACCTTTTGCTCTTGGACGGGTTGTCATTTCAAGGCGTGTAGGCGTGGCAGGCGATATAATAGTTCATGGGGAAAATGGTTTTCTTTTTGATAGCGAAGAAGACCTTCTTAATCTCCTTATTAGTATTTTCCAAGACAAGGAAAAATGTAGTTTGGTCGCCAAGAAAGCTTTTGATACCAGAGAAGCATTTCGATGGGGTAATTTAAATGAAAAATATCTAGCCTTGATTGATAGTTCTTATCCTTCCTAAGAATCTTTCATGAAAATGCTTTTGGTTCATAATTTTTATGGGTCGTCGGCTCCCAGCGGGGAGAACATGGTTTATGCCGCCGAAAGGGAATTGTTACGTCAGCATGGTCACACGGTGATTGAATTCACTCGCCATAGTGATGAGATCAGAGATCGAGGGGCCTTTGGAGTTCTTCGGGGGGCCTTCGCGACTCCCTGGAATCCATTTAGTAAGCGAGCGCTGCAGTCTGTTTTAGAAAAAGAGAAACCGGATGTCATGCATGTCCATAATACTTTCCCTCTCCTTTCTCCTTCGATATTTCATGCAACAAAGGGGCTTCATACAGCCACGGTTCTGACACTCCATAATTATCGGACCTTTTGTGCTTCTGGAATTCCCATGCACGACGATGTTCCCTGTACGGAATGTTTGGACACACAGAGTGTATCTCCCGCACTTAAATATGGCTGTTATCGTAAGAATAGACTTGTTACTCTCCCGTTGGCTACTATGATCGCGCTCCACAGGAGAGTGAAAACATGGGAAAGACATGTTGATGCCTTTATTGCTCTCTCGGATTTTCAAAGGGACAAGATGGTGAAGGCGGGGTTACCGGCGAGGAATATTCACATCAAACCTCCTTTTTATGTTAATCCACCATCTCCATTACCATGGGAAGAACGTGAATCGAAGGTGGTTTTCGTAGGCAGGCTGGGGATGGAGAAAGGGCTAAATATCCTTATTGATGCGTGGAAACACTGGGGCAGTCAAGCACCACAACTTGAGATCGTTGGGGATGGCCCGGAAAGAGTAAGCTTGCAAAAGTCTGTAAAAGGAAATGGGATAGAGGACAAGATCTCTTTCTTAGGCCAGCTACCATTCTTGGAAGTTCAGAAACGGCTTCGCCTTGCTCGCCTCCTCGTTTTGCCTTCGGTGTGCTTTGAAGGGTTTCCAATGACTATCATCGAGGCCTTTTCACTTGGAGTACCTGTGGCAGCTTCAGATATTGGGCCCCTTCCTAATATTGTCAAAGGTGGCGAAAGCGGCATTCTGTTTAAGGCAGGCGATGCGCTAAGTCTTTGTCACACAATGAAGGAAATTTGGGACCGGTCTGATCGGTTGTCTTCGCTGGGCCAGGGAGCCCGCCAGGAGTTTGATAGGAAATATACTGCCGCCACAAATTATGAAATGCTGATGAAGATCTATGACGCAGCAATAGAAAGTAAGCAATCAAGAGAGGGACAGGCACGATTTTCTGGAAAAATAATTTTGAGGGAAGGATACCAGCACAGTAGTGAAAGCATACTGGAATATCCTGTTTCAACTCTTTCAAGAAATGAATGCGTCAATACGATTATAAGCTGGATGGAGAATGGCGCAAAAAGCAAATACTTTGTTTGTGCCAATCCACATTCCATTGCAGTAGCGGAAACTGACCATGAGTTTGACCGTGCAATCAAGAATGCTGACCTCGTTGTTCCGGATGGGGTAGGGCTCGTCATTGCTTCCAGGATCCTTGGGGGAGTTGTACACGAAAGAGTAACAGGAAGTGATATTTTTTGGGGAGTCAACAGCGAATTGAATAAGAGGAAGGGACACTCCGTATTTTTTCTTGGGTCCACACAGGACAATCTGGAGAAGATGAGATACAAAATGGAGTCTGATTTTCCCAACGTGCGGGTCGTGGGTACATTTTCACCGCCCTTTAAGGAAGAGTTCAGCCATGAAGAGAATCTCATGATCACAGAAACAATCAATCGTGCCAAGCCGGATGTTGTCTGGGTTGGGATGACGGCTCCAAAGCAGGAGAAGTGGATATATGAGAATAGGGAGAAATTAGATGTGAAGCTACTTGGACCTATTGGGGCCGTTTTCGATTTCTATACTGGAAATGTGAAAAGACCCCCTGCTATTTTTCAAAAATCGGGATTGGAATGGCTACCGCGGTTGTTCCAAGAACCTCGCCGTTTGTGGAGGAGGAATCTTATTTCTAATCCGAAGTTCCTCTTACGAGTAATTCATCACAAATTCACACATCCATCACAGAAATCCTGAAAATAGACGAATGAGAACAAATCAGCCTGAAAATGATTTACTTTTAAGCTGTGCCACTACATTTGGTGGCCATGAAAAAGTAGTGCGGATTAACGAATTGATCCAGAACAATATCGACTGGCCGTATCTCACACGGACGGCACGTCGTCATGGAGTGATGCCACTCCTCTATTGGAATCTTAAGGAGACCCATTTTGAAGCCGTGCCAGAAGGTGTTCTGAAGAAGCTTTGCAATGAGTATCGTATCAACATGATTCGAAATCTTTTCCTCACCGCTAAACTTTTTAACCTTCTCGATCTTTTTCAAGCCAATGGCATTTCCGCTATTCCCTATAAAGGCCCCACTCTTAGTGTTCTTGCCTATGGAGATATCTCTCTAAGACATTTCGGTGATCTTGATTTCATCGTTCATAAGCATGATGTCTTGAGGGCGAAGGAACTTCTTCTATCAGAGGGTTACAGACCGGAATATGTACTGCCGCCAAATCAAGAATTAGCATACCTTCAACATGAATGTGAGTATAATTTTTTCCACGATCATAAAAATATTCTTATAGAGCTGCACTGGGATATTGTCCAGAAGTACTTCTCGTGCCATTTCGACGTCAACAAGTTATGGAATGACCTCGAACCTATATCTCTTCTCGGTAGGCAGGTGATAACGGTGTCGCCAGAGCAGTTACTTTTGATTCTCTGCCTCCATAATGGCGGAAAGCATCAGTGGGAGACGTTAGGATGGATTTGTGATATTGCCCAATTGATAGGGGTCCGCAAGGACCTGGATTGGGAAAGGATACTGGATAACGCTTTCCGTTCCGGTATGGGACGCATACTTTTTCTTGGCCTTTACCTCGCAAAGGATATGTTGGGGGCAGACGTTCCGAATGAGATTAATAAAAGACTACTGAATGACAAGGCGATTCCATCTCTTGCAGAAGAGGTTCGCAAACGG
>Ga0299912_10000989_pt1 | contig 23039 bp, 16 predicted proteins | sample RVTome_2_FD_207667 | JGI IMG/M metagenome (GOLD analysis project Ga0299912, IMG submission 207667) | Soil microbial communities from uranium-contaminated site in the Upper Colorado River Basin, Wyoming, United States - RVT95D214 (version 2) ... | reverse complement strand
AAGGTCAAGGTGACGACCATCTCGGGCGACATCTGGGTCCGGACCTGGGACAAGTCCGAGGTCCAGATCAACGCCCTCAAGACAAGCCGGGCGTCCTCGCTGGAGAAGGCCAAGGCCAACGTCGACCTGGTCAAGATCGAAGTGAACAAGACCATGGGCGGCCTGGAGATCATTACCAGGTATCCCGAGGGCGAGCACAAGAGGCTGAACGTGTCCGTCAGCTACGAGCTGATGATCCCGGCCAAGGCCGGCCTGAATGCGATCACCGTGAGCGGCGACGTGAAGACGGAGAAGATCGGCGGCGCTCTCAAGGCGGCCACGGTCAGCGGCAACGTGGACGTCCTGGGCGCGGCCAAGGGCGTTGACGCCAAGTCGGTTAGCGGCAACGTGACGGCCTCCGGCGTCACGGGAGACGCCTACCTCAAGACCGTTTCGGGCGACGTCAAGGTCTCGGATGTCGTCGGCTCGGTGAGCGGCGAGACCGTGAGCGGCGAGGTGAGCCTCTCCGGCGTGTCCGAAGCCAAGACCGTGACGGCCAAGGTCATCAGCGGCGACGTGACCTACGAGGGCAAGATCCTCAAGGACGGCCGTTACACCTTCAAGTCCCACAGCGGCGACGTCAGGGTCAGGATCCCCGCCGACTCGGCCTTCGACTTCTCGGCCGAGACCTTCAGCGGCGGCATCGAGACCGATTTCAAGGTGGAGGTCTCGGGCAAGCTGTCCAAGAAGGAGCTCCGCGGCACGGTGAACGGCGGCGGCGCGGAGCTGACCATCGAGAGCTTCAGCGGCGACATCCGCCTGAAGAAGATCTGACGACCCCGCTTTTCTCGTGAATGCCTGGGGAGGGCTTAGGCCCTCCCCATTTTTTTTGCCCGTTTCCCCCCAATCAGGCGCCCGGCGTGGCAATCTGCGCCGAAATCGCTATAATAGGCCTTCTCGCAACCATGGATCTGAGAGCGAAAGTCCACCTCATCAACTTCCTGAGGAAGATGGCGGTCAACGCCGTCTTCTTCCTCGTGCCTCTCTACCTGCTCAAGAACGGCTTCAACGGCTGGCAGATCGGGACGGCCGTCTCGCTCTACGCCCTGACCCCGCTCCTCGTCACCTTTCCCACGGGCTGGGTCAACGACCGGCTGGCCATCAGCGGGGTCGTGCGGGGCGCCCTGGCCGTCATCGCCCTGGTTCTCGCCGCCCTGGCCAACACCCGCACGTTCCTGCCGACGGCCCTGCTGTTCGCGGTGTTCGGCGCGGCCAACGCCATGCTGGACACCTCGCTCAACAGCCTTTACTACAAGGACCGGCGCCAGACCGACCTCAACCGGAAGTTCGGGGTGTACAGCTTCTGGATGAACTTCGGCACGGCCGTGGGCACGCTCCTGGGCGGCCTGCTCGTGTTCCTGTCCGGCTTCCAGGCGCTGTTCTACGCCTTGGCCGGGCTCATGGTCCTGACCATCCTGTTCGTCCGGCACTTCGGCGACGAGAAATTCGAGTTCGTTTCCCTGGGCGAGTACCGGCGGGCCTTCGTCCACCGCAAGGCACTGCTCCTGGCGGCGATGCTCTTCGTCCTGGCCCTCCACTGGGGGCTCGAGGGCACGGTCTACAGCCCGTTCCTGAGGGAGGCCTTCGGGCTCAACAGCCTCCAGCTATCCATCTACATCAGCGGGGCCCTGTTCGCCACGGCCCTGGCCTCGTACCGGGTCAGCCGCATGCGGTTCGACCAGGCCTCGAACCAGAAGCTTTTCCTCCTGGGCATGTTCATGTCGGGCGCAGGCCTGGCCCTGATGATCCTGCCCAACGTGTACTTGTCGTTTCTCGCCCGCGTGCTCCACGAGACGGGCGACGGCATGATGGCCGTCGTGATCATCGTTTTCATCTCCCGGCTGTTCGAGCGCCGGAACATCGGGGGGAACGCCGGCCTGCTCCAGGCGATCTTCACCCTGGGGCACGTGGCCGGGGCCCAGATCTTCTCGCCCATGGGCTACAGCCTGGGCCTGCGCGTCCCGTTCATCGTGGCCGGGGCGATCCTGGTCTTGGACTGCGCCTTCGCGTATATTATCTTCCGCAAGCTCTCTTATTGATCGGGTCCCATGATCTCCGACAAAGGCACCGGCTTCGACATCATCCTCGTGAGCGGTGAACCCTACGCCGACCACCCCCTGAGCGGCGCGGGCGTCATCGCCCGGGTTCTGGACGCCGAGGGCTACAAAGTCGGAGTCATCAGCCGGCCCGACTGGCGGTCCGACGCGGATTTCGCCAAGCTCGGCCGGCCCCGGCTCTACTTCGGCATCACCTCGGGCTCGATCGACAGCATGCTCACAAACTACACGGCCCTCAAGCGCAGCCGGGCCGAGGACCCGCACCATCCCTACCGCTCCGGCATCCCGGACCGCACGGTCCTGGTCTACTCGAACAAGGTCCGTCAGCTCTTCCCCGGCGCGGTGACCGTCATCGGCGGGATCGAGGCCTCGCTCCGGCGCTTCGCCCACTACGATTACTGGGACGACGCCGTCCGCCGGAGCATCCTTCTCGACTCGCGGGCCGACATCCTGGTCTATGGCCCGGGCGAGAAGCAGGCAGTCGAGATCGCGCGCCGTCTCGGGGCAGGGGAGGGCCTGGACGGAATCCGGGGGACATGCGTTGTCCGACCCGGAGCGCCCGCCGGCTTCCAGGTTATGCCCTCCTACGAGGAGGTGAGCGCAGACAAGCAGAAATTCATCGAGGCCCAGAATCTTCTCTCGAACCGGCGCCGGCTGGCCCAGGGCCACGCCAACCGGTTCGTTCTCCAATACGAAGCGGCCGAATACGCGACCGCGGACCTCGACCGAATCTACGGCCTGCCTTTCTCGCGCCGAATTCCCAAGAACTATCCCGAGCTCGAGCTGGGCCGCTTTTCGGTCGTCACCCACCGGGGGTGCGTCGGCGCCTGCTCCTTCTGTTCGCTGTCGCTTCACCAGGGCGACCGGATCGTCTCCCGGAGCGAGGCATCCATCCTCGAGGAGATCGAGCGTCTGACCAAACACCCTGACTTCAAGGGCATCGTCGACGACCTGGGCGGCCCGACGGCCAACATGTACGGGATGGAATGCCGCAAGCCCTGCCCGGACGGGGATTGCCTGGCCTGTCCCAAGTTCGACAAGAGCCATAAGCGGCTCATCCGCCTGCTCCGTCGCAGCCGGGAGATCCCCGGCGTGAAGCGCGTCTTCGTCCGGAGCGGCATCCGCTTCGACCTGGCCCTCGAGAGCGAGGACTACATCCGGGAGCTCGTCGAACACCATGTCTCCGGCCTGCTCAAGATCGCGCCCGAGCACGTCTCGGAAAAAGTCCTGCGCCTGATGAACAAGCCCGCCGGGGGCAGGGGAGCCCTCGAAAAATTCCGCGCCCTCTTCCAGAAGTACAGCCGGGGCAAAAGACAGCATCTGAAATACTACTTCATGGTCGCCCATCCCGGCTCAAGCGATAAAGAAGCCCGGGAGCTGGCCTCCTTTGTCCGAAAGCTCGAGCATGGCGGCGAGAAGCCCGTCGAGGGCGTCCAGATCTTCACTCCCACCCCCATGACCCGCTCGACCTGCGCGTATTGGACGGATCGCGATCCTATCACGGGAGAACAGGTTTTTGTCCCGCGGACCTATGCGGAGAAAAAAAGCCAGAGAAAAAACCTGGGCGGTTAGGCCGTCCCGCCGCGCTTTTGTTCAAGTTCGCCGTTTGAATTTCGACTAATAAGCTAGAAAGGTGGGGGACTCCTAAAGAAGGCCGAAGTTCATGCGTTTCCTTCGTCCTTCCGACAATAGCCGGTGAAATCAGACATATAAATCGGGAAGGGAGGGCGAAATGAAATCCAAAGCTATCTTTATTGTTGTCTTCATTTTAGCGGCCGCGTTCCTCTTCACTTTCGCGGTTCAGACGACCGTCGAAAGCCATGCGGCTGGGAATCCGAGCGCCGCCGACGACCTGACATTCCCTTATTCCGGCGTGACCAATTACAGCGGATTCGCCTTTGCCATAACGAACCAGGCCCAGGGGGATTGCACGGGAATCGTCGGCAGCAGCTGGGGCGAAAGCGGCAAAGGCATTCACGGCATCGCCACGAGCAACAAGGACGACGCTTCCAACACCGGCGGCTATTTTGAGGCTCGGGGCGGGCTCGGCGTCGCGGTCTACGGAGAGGCGAGCAGCTCGTCCACCGGGAGAAACCGCGGGGGGTTCTTCATCGGCAAGGGAACGACAGGCGAAGGCGTCCGCGGCGAATCCTACGGGGATCAAGGGATAGGCGTTTACGGCTTGGCCCATGGCGGGCTGGGCGCCGGAGTCTTCGGGACATACCCCGGATCCCACTATTCCGGGTATCTCGGCACCAAGGACTATGGCGTGAAATCCGACGGCCCGCTCCTGATCCATAATGGAGGGATCCGGGTGGAAAGCGCCACGGGCTTCCCCATCATGACCATCGACGGCCCGAGCGGCTGGAATACCGATTTCTGGGGCAAGGTCGTCATCCGGAGCCGGCCCAGCGGCAACGTGATCCTCGAGCTGGGCGAAGGGCTGGATTACGCGGAAGGGTTCGATGTCACGGATGTCGCCGATGCCGCACCCGGCTCGGTTCTCATCATCGACCCGGACCATCCGGGCCGATTGCGAGTCTCGGAAAAGGCATATGATTCGAGAGTCGCGGGGATCGTCTGCGGGGGAAAAGGCAACAACCCGGGGGTGCGGCTGGGGGTCCAGGGATTTGATCGGGATGTCGCCTTGGCCGGCCGCGTATTCTGCAACGTGGATGCCTCATACGGCGAGGTCAAACCCGGGGACCTCCTGACCACCTCCCCGACCCCCGGATACGCGATGGTCGTTAAGATTCATTCCCGGGCGCAGGGTTCAATCTTGGGGAAAGCCATGGAAGGCCTGGCCGAAGGACATAAAGGCCAGATCCTAGTACTCGTCACGCTGCAGTAGGGCCTCGGTCATGAAAACGAAATACCTGCTCGGCGCGGCCGTTCTCTTGTTTGTGCTCGGAGGCTGCAGGTCGGAGATCAAAATGGACGGGACCGTCTCCCGGATGGTGTATTCCAGGACGGACCCGCTCCTGAAAAAATTCGAAAAAGCCGACCGGTTCTACAGACGGCTCGAAAACAAGAACCTCAAGCTGGTTTCCTACTTTCATCGGAGAACGATCGGCGAGGCGATCGTCGAAAAGGACTATATCCGGTACATCTTCGACGCCAAGACGAAAAAGCTCGTGGAAGAGACCAGGAAGTGGCGCGAGGGCCTTCCCGAGATCATCGCGCCCGCGTTCACCAGGGCTCAGGCCGAATCGATGGTCGAAGGCCGGATCATGACGTCCAAGCTCTATCTCGTCTCCCCGAAGACCCAGGTCTTTTGCCTGGACCCGCCTCCCCAGAACCCTTGCTGGATCGTTTGGAGTAAAAAGGATAAGGAGGTGATCATTTCGATCATTGATTCCGTGACCGGCAAGTTCTTGGGCTACGGGATTCCCCCGCCTTTCAACGGATATGCCTTCCACTGTTCCGTGGCGGATGGCTGGAAAAAGTGGCGCGACAACGCCGACGAGTGGTTCGAAAAGATGGGCTATTCGACAAAGAGGAGCAGCGATCCGTGCAGCGATGAAGTTAAAGGCTGGATCCGATCGGACGACATCGCGATGTTCTTCGAACGCTCTCATGGAGGCTGGGATGTCGCCCATCAGAATTGCCCGAATTGTGATTATTTGATCGCCCAGGATGTCCAAGCCTGGCTGCAGGGGTACGCCAGCATGCCCTTCGCCTTTCTGGACAGCTGTGATTCGTTGTGCTACCAGGGGGCCGATGATCCGATGTTCCCGACTTTTTCCCATGTTTTCAGAAAAGGATCGGATGTCGGCACCGCGGTAATTGGCTACTGCGGGATAAGCGAAGAGCCCTGTGCCTCCGATTGCCATCCCGATACGCTGGATTGGCAGGACAAGCTGTTGTCCTTGATGAACGACGGCTGGCCGGTCGGGTACGCTTTCGACCGGGCCAACCTGGAATATCCGGATTGCGCCATATGCTCTCGGATCGGGGGCAACCGTCTGATGGTCTATGCCGGCGCGGGCGGGGAAAGCTATAAGGTCATACGGAGCCTTTCGGGTGAATTGTACGATTATGAAATTCTAGGCCAGAGTGTCGCTCGTCTTCGAGGCGTCCATTCCCGGATGAGCTACAGGCCTTACTACATCCGCGCCGATATCCATATCCCCGTTTCTCGAAGTCTGAGCTTGGTTCCGACCGCCAACCGGTCGATCATTGACCTATTCTTCATGAACAATTCCAGAATGATCTGCGACGGCGAGCTCAATGCCGACGGCCGCAACGGCGAAATCTTGCTGGTCTCTGAGGCTGATAATCGCAAGGGGATACGGATCAAGGGAAGGCTTCGGGCCAGCAACGGAGGTCGGATCAAGATTTATCTCTGAAGGACTCGAGATCGCTACTGCCACCCCCATGACGCGCTCAACCTGTATGTACTACACCGGCAAGGATCCGTGCTCCGGAAAGGAAGCTTTTATTCCCCGCAGCTATGCGGATAAAAAAGGCCACAGCAATATGCTTGATATAAAAATATAGCCTATTGCAGAATTGCATAAACTTGATGGTGAACACTTATATTAAAAAGGCTTTAGTATTTATTATCATGCAAGGGACTTAGAATCCAAAAAGGATGATTGAGCGTTTCCCTTGTTTTTGCCCAATTTCCTTTAAGAATCAATAAGATCGATTTGTTTTTGAGTTCCGTGAAGTTCCGATAGGTACCGATAAGTTCCCCATGAATATTCACAAATTATTCACACCTTAACTTAGGCAAAGATAAATAGGCTTGGATAATGGCTTCTTGCTTTTGCGATTCTTGACTCGATCCGCGTCCGGGACTATCATAATTTATTGATTGGGAGCGCAGTTCGCACAGAGCGAAAAAGTAAATCCTTATTCCCCAGTGCGGATTGAGGACGATGGAGGGAAACTGTATAATGGTAGCCATGAACCCGATTGACGGGGCACTGAAACTGCCGAATGGTGCTCGGTTCTACCGCTGTGCGCTTCAGGTGAACCCCTACTCATACCTTTCAAAGAACAGGATACCCACATCGTTCACAAACGAAGCCTCATACAACAAGGCGTTGGTGGATGCCTGCGAAGCCAATGGCATAGAAGCCATTGCCATTGCTGATCATTTCTGCGTCGAATCCGCCATCAGCTTAGCCAAGGCGGCCAGTGACGCTGGTATTGTCGTTTTCCCGGGGTTTGAGGCTCGAACCAAGGAAGGCGTCCACGTGCTATGTCTCTTTGATCCTGGCACCGAGGTCGCCAAGCTGGAACGCATTATCGGTGACTGCGGCGTGCACGGACAGGACAGTGGCGGCGAGGTCGCTCAATACGACGTACTGGAACTGCTGGGCAAAGCCCGAGAGTGGGAGACCGTCTGCGTCGCGGTTCATGTGGCGGCCGCCGGTGGCCTGCTTGTTGTCTTGAGGGGCAGACCGCGCGCGAATGCGTGGCACTCCGATGGTCTGCTAGCCGTCTCGCTTCCCGGGCCAGTGGGCAATGAAAAACAGGACATTCGGGCCATTCTCGAAAACATTGACCCCCAGCACCGTAGGTCACAACCCGTGGCGGTCATTAACGCTCTCGACGTAAACAGGCCCGAGGACCTCGCGAGGCCGGGTTGCTCTTGCTGGATCAAGATGTCCCAGCCGTCAGTGGACGGGTTGTGGCAGGCGTTTCTCGACCCGGGGTCGCGTGTTCGGTTGGCATCTGACCCCGTTCCAGAGGCACATACAGAGTTGGTGGCGGTGGCCTGGCAGACGGAGGGTTTTCTTAAGGATGCTGCAGTTCACTTCAGCGAGAACTTAAATGTGCTGGTCGGCGGCCGCGGAGCCGGCAAGTCCACGGTTATCGAGAGCATACGCTACGCACTTGGACTTGACCCTATCGGTGACGAAGCTAGGAAGGCACATGAGGGCATCGTCCAGCAAGTTTTGCGACCCGGCACGAAGGTATCGGTGCTGGTGCGGTCATATCGGCCCACGCTACGGGACTATGTGGTCGAGCGCACCATCCCTAATCCCCCGGTGCTCAAGGACGAAACTGGCGCAGTGTTGCCATTGGCACCTAGGGACGTGGTCCCTGGTCTTGAGATATATGGACAGCACGAGATATCCGAGCTCGCCAAGACCAAAGAGAAACGGACTAGGCTACTGGGGCGGTTTGCCGCACCAGATACAGATTTGGCACGTCGAAGAGCGGAAGTGAAGCGCGAGTTGGAGAAATCGCGGGCGCGCATTTCCGACGTGCTCAGGGAGCAGAAGCAGGTCGAGGAACGACTTGGCAGGCTCCCTGGACTGGAAGAAATGCTCAAGCGCTTCCAGGAGGCAGGTCTTGAAGAGGTATTGAAAGAACAGAGCCTTCTCGTGCGCGAGGAACGGGTCCTGAAGACTGTCGCTGAGCGAGTAGTGTTCATCAAAGAGCAGATGACCGGCCTGCGGGCAGCGTTGCCACTCGACCGGGCTTTTCTGGCCGAGAAGGCGCTGGCCGACCTCCCTGGGCGGGATGTGCTGGTGAAAGCTGATGCCATACTCAAGAAGCTCAGCGACGGGTTCGAGGAGAGTGTTCGCGGTTTGAGCAGACTTGTCGCTGACGCGGAGGCGTCGCTGGCGCAAATTCGGAGCGAGTGGGACGTGCGCAGGAAGCGGGTTCAGGCCGAGTACGAGGAGACTCTGCGAGAGCTTCAGAAGACTAAGGTGGATGGGGAGGAGTTCATACGTCTCAGGCGACAGATTGAGGATCTCCGCCCTCTCAAGGAGCGACAGGTGGCGCTGGCGAAGGCGCTCAAGGACCACGATGCCCAACGTCGGAATTTGCTAGCTGAGTGGGAAGATGTGAAACGGGAAGAGTTCCAGCGGCTGGAGCGCGCAGCCAAGGATGTGTCGCAGCGGCTGGAGCGGCGTGTGCACGTTCAGGTGGAGTTCCAGGGCGACCGCAGGCCGTTGGAGGACCTGTTGCGGAATCGGGTCGGTGGGCGTCTGGCCGAGGCGACTGATGTGCTGAAGCGGTTTCCGAGTCTCTCTCTGAAGGCGCTTGCCGATGCTGGCCGGCGGGGTGGGGCCGTGCTGCGGTCCGATTTCGGTCTGGCCCAACAAGCGGCAGACCGAATTGCATCTGCTCCGCCCGAGTTGTTCATGGAAGTGGAGGAGTTGGATTTGGAGCCGACGGCCACGATCAAGCTCAACGTCAATCCAGATGGGCTGGAGCCTGCATGGCAGACACTCGACGAGCTGTCCACGGGTCAGAAGGCAACGGCAGTGCTGCTACTCCTTCTGTTGGAGTCGGAAGCGCCGTTGATAGTCGACCAACCCGAGGACGACCTCGATAACAGGTTCATCACCGATGGCGTCGTCCCGAAGATGCGCGACGAGAAACGGCGACGGCAGTTCATCTTTGCGACTCATAACGCCAACATCCCAGTCCTCGGAGACGCCGAGTTGATAGTTGGTCTTAGTGCCAAGGGTGATGCTGCACAAGGCAAGACTCGTATGCCCTCCGAGCACATGGGCTCAATTGACTCTCGTCCGGTTAGGGAGCTCGTCGAAGAAGTGCTGGAGGGCGGGAGAGAGGCGTTCGAGACCCGACGCGCCAAGTACGGATTCTGAATGGGGCTCCGATGACAAAGACTGAGTTGCTAGAGACAATCAGTAACGGAGAGAGTTCGGGGGTGGAGTTCAAGCGCGATGATATTGATAACCGCGCCCTTGCACAGGAGCTGGTGGCATTTGCGAACTTGGAGGGTGGGCGGGTCCTGCTGGGCGTCGACGACGGGAAGGTCGTGGGTATCTCTCGGCCAGACCTTGAGGAATGGGTAATGACCACATGCCGCGACAAGATCCGCCCGGAGATTATTCCCTACTACGAGTTGATTCGTAATGTCGAACCAGGTAAGAGCGTCGCTGTCGTCCAGGTTGTCCGAGGTCTTGCTGTGCACCATGTTTGGCACAACAACCATCGCACATACTACATACGCGTAGGCAGCCAGAGCCGCGAGGCAAGCCCAGAGGAACTGGAACGGCTGTTCCAGCAGCGCGGGGCATTCCGGCTTGAGTTGCGTCCCGTTTCGGGTTCGACCCTGGCCGACTTGGATCTACGGCGACTGGGCGATTATTTCGGCCGCGTCCGGCAGCAATCGGCCCCGACGGCAACCGACGAATCAAGCTGGACGCAACTTCTCGTCAATACCGAATTCCTCTCACGAGAAGCCGAGGCGACACCGGCCACGGTAGCCGGGCTGTTGCTGTTCGGCCTAAACCCGAATCGCTTTCTGCCCCAAGCTGGTGTCAGTGCAGGTGCCTACGCTGGAACCGAAAAGGAATATGCCACGCGGGAAAGGGCGTCTCTTCGTGGGCCATTGACTCCGCTCTTCGGAGAGTCGGGCCTCGTGGAGAATGGTCTAGTTGAGCAGGCCGTAGAGTTCGTGCGACGAAATACCGCGACGACTGCCTCTCTTGAGGACGGGGCACGGCGAGTCGAGCGGCGCGAGTACCCAGATGAGGCCGTACGCGAAGCAGTGGTTAATGCACTCGTACACCGGGACTACCTGCTGTCGGCTACCGACGTTGAGCTCTCGGTGTATGCCGACCGGCTTGAGGTGGTGTCGCCGGGCAGGCTACCGAACGGTATAACGCCTGAGCGCATGAAGATAGGCTGCCGTGCTGCCCGCAACCAACTCATCAAGGACGTGATGCGCGACTACAACTACCTCGAACATATGGGAATGGGCGTCCCGCGCAAGATCATCAAGTGCATGCTTGAGCACAGTGGCACAATGCCTGATCTTATCGAGGAAGGCGAACGGTTCATTGTGCGGCTATGGAAGGCTGAATCCACGACGCCAGTATCGTGATAGGTTTGCCACCCGGCTGCTGCTAGCATAATCAAAGGCGGATGTTGGTCCTTCAAACCGGTTGCACCGCGAATAAATGTAGGGAATTATGCCCTTGACAAACCAAGCCCGATATAAATATAGGCGTGAACGATGAGGAGAAAAGCTATGAAATACGTTCCGCCTAAATTCGATGACTTAAGGGATATGGCCGGTATTGATATAGCCCGGCTAACCGAAAACGAGGCCCGGAAAATTCTTGAGGGCGTCCGTTGGCCCAAAGGGCCGGTCTGCCCGGTTTGTGGAAGCAAGAACGTCGCAAGGATTAACGGCAAGGCCGATAACGTCCGGGACGGGCTTTTAAGATGTAAGGATTGCCGGAAGCAATTCACGGTTACGGTCGGGACGATTATGCAAGGGTCGCACATCACGCTCCGTCAATGGATACAAGCCTACCACTCGGTTTGCTGTAGCAAAAAGGGCGTTTCCGCGTTACAATTACAGCGGACGTTAGGACTTCATACCTACCGGGCGGCGTGGCATTTGGCGCACCGGATACGGGCGACGATGAAAGACGAGCCGTTGACTTCGATGTTAAAGGGAACCGTCGAAGTAGACGAAACTTACGTCGGCGGAAAACCGCTCCGGAAAAATCCGAAGAACAAGGGACGCGGCACGAAGAAAACGCCGGTCTTGGTTTTAGTCGAGCGCGACGGCCACGCGGTATCGAAGAAAGTTGAGCGCGTGGACGCGAAGACCCTCAAGGGCGCAATACGCGAAATGGTAGATAACCAAAGTCGGATCGTAACCGACGAGTGGCCCGCGTATAACGGCATCGGCCAAGAGTATAAAGGCGGACACGCAACGGTAAACCACGGCAACGGCGAATACGTGAACGGCGACATCTATACCAACAACGCCGAATCCTACTTCGCCCTTCTCAAGCGCGGCGTCCACGGGACGTTCCACCACGTATCGAAGAAGCACCTCAACCGTTATTGCGACGAATTCTCTTTCCGTTGGAACCATCGCGGCGTCAACGACGGCCTCCGTTGTCGTCAGGCGTTAGAACAAGTAAGCGGGAAGCGGTTGTCTTATAAAATGCTAACCAAGAGGGAGGAATTATGAAACCCGAACGGGCAACCCTCTTTAATTCAATAAACGGAACGACGAATATATTTTGTCGTTTCGATGACCTTTCCAACGAAGCATCAGTGGAATCATTTTTTGTATTCAGGTTGCTTAAAGATTTAGGGTATAAGGACTCCCAAATAAAGCCCAAGAAATCATTATCGCTTTTAACAGTAAGCCACGGCCGCCGCAAGGAAAAATACAAACCCGATTATGCGCTCGTGGTTAATCGCGTCCCCCAGCTAATAGTGGACGCGAAAGGAACGAACGAAGACGTCGACGATTATATAGAACAATGCTCCGGCTATTGTTTGGCTCTTAACCGGAAATATAAGGAAGGGAATCCCGTTCGCTATTTTATCCTATCAAACGGGTTGACGACGAAGCTCTATCAATGGGACAACGACTCCCCCCTACTCATTCTTACGTTTTCAGATTTTGAATTAGGAAATCCAAATTACCAAAAATTAAAATGGGTCGTGGCCGCCGACCGCGTATCTTTAACGGCCCCATTATCGGAAGAACCGACTGTAGCTAATTTCCCATTTAGACGGACGAGTAGCGAACGCGCCCGCTTCCTTTTTAAATCATGCCACGATGTAATTTGGAAAACAGAAGGCAAGCATCCGCCCGCGGCGTTTATGGATTTCTTAAAGATAATGTTCGTAAAACTTTGGGCTGACCGGAAATTACGTAAGGATACCGCTACGGCCCATTTATTTAAAACTGATAAGGATGTCGTTAATCTCCCGGCATCGGCCGTTCTATTTTCCGAGGATTGGATTAAAGGTCGTGAATCTGAAAGCCTGAATCCGTTAGATAGTATTTTGTTCCGCCGTCTCCGAGACGAAATTGAGCAAGAAATCCAGTTGCGTAAGAAAAAGCGTATTTTCGACAAGGACGAACGGATAAACCTAAAACCTGAAACGATAAAGAACGTCGTTCGTCGGTTAGAGCATTACGATCTATTCGGGATTGACGAGGATTTGAACGGCCGACTATTTGAGACGTTTTTAAGTGCTACGATGCGCGGGCGGGGTTTGGGTCAATACTTCACACCGCGCTCGGTAGTTAAAATGATGACGGTTATAGCCGGATTAACTACGACGAAGAAAAAACAAACTAAAGTCCTCGATGCGTGTTGCGGTTCCGGCGGTTTCCTTATCGAAGCCCTTACTATAATGAGAAACCAGTTAAGGGAGAATAGAAGTCTATCGGAAGAAGATTTCCAATACCTTTACGATATAGTCGCCAATGAGTGTTTATATGGAATTGATTTCGGGAAAGAGCCGCCATTGGCGCGGATAGCTCGTATCAATATGTATCTACACGGCGACGGGGGAAGTCGGATTTATTACGCGGATTCACTCGACAAGCAATTGATATTAGATAAGACTCTCGACCCAGAAATAATACGCGACCAAGAGGAATTGCGCGGCGAAATCGCCAAAGCCGACTTCGATATAGTTTTAACGAATCCGCCTTTTTCTATGACGAAGAAGGAGGATAACCTCGAAGAAAAACGAATATTGGAAGAATATAAACTCGCGCGCAAAAATTATACATCTTCCGCGATTCGCCCGTCGCTCCGTTCAAGCGTTATGTTCATAGAGCGCTACCACGACTTATTAAAAAAGGGCGGCTTGTTATGTATTGTATTAGACGATACTCTTCTTGCCAGCGACGTAGATGTTTTCCGCGAGACCCGGCGTTTTATCCGCGATAACTTTATTATTAAGGCCATAATATCATTACCGGGCGATGCTTTCCGTCGCGCCGGTTCCAGAGTAAAAACTTCCGTTTTGGTCTTGGAGAAAAAACAGCGTGGCTCTGACGTTCAACCGAATTGCTATGGCTATTTCGCCACTAAATTAGGATTAGACGACCTCACTCCACGCGCATCCGAATTGGATATACAAGAGGCACGTAGGGGAGCCGGAATAGAAGCAGAAACGATTATTTCAGAATATCGCGCGTTCACAGAAGGAAAGTCGGTTCCTCTTATACTTACGCCCGACCGGCTTTTAGACCGGCTCGACCTTAAATATTGTGTTCCCGAATTTGGTCGAATGGCCGCCGCGTGGAGAAAATCAGGAGCCGAAGTAAAACGACTTGTCGAAGTCGTGAAACCCATCGAAGATATGATTTATCCCCAAGAACATAAAGATGAAGTATTTACGCTAATCAAAGTAAACTACGAAGGCCGTTGCGAAGCGGAACACATTAAAAAGGGCGGAAGAATTAAAGCCAAGAAGATGTTTCGTATCCGAAAAGGGCAGTTGGTATTTTCTACGATTCGCGCTACGGACGGCGCAATGGGGGTGGTTCCCGAAGAGTATGACGGCGCGTTAGTCTCCGGTAGCTATACCGTTTTTGAGTGTTCGACTCCCGAAGACACCGCGTATCTATGGGCTATACTTCGTTCCTACGAAATACGCGCCGATATGCAATCGCAATCTCCGGGGTCAGGTCGTTATACGACTTATTGGCCCGAAGTAGGGAACCTGTTAATACCGTGGTTATCGGAAGATAAGCGGAAAGTTATCGGCCGGGGATTGTTGGATGCTTGGGAAAACGAAAAGAAGATGCTCGCCGCGAAGAAACGGATTATGGAACAAATCGCGGAGCTTGGCGTCGAATCCGAGAAAAGCAAGCAACGGTTTAAAAACTCGAAAGCACCTACCTAATGACTAAACAAAAAACATCAAAAAAGAAACTCCGCCCCAAGAAATACGCGAAGAAGTTATCGCTCTACCCGCTTTCATTAGAGAAGGTCTTAGAGGCCGTTCTTACCGGGGGAAGGCCGAAAAACGTTAAACCGTCCCGTGGTTTGGCAAAGGCATAGTTCCCCTTTTTAATATAGGACGTGAGATTACCGATATCCTTCTTGTGGCCCAATAGCTTCCAAATCTTGATCTTGACCTCTTGAAACAGGTCGTCGATATCCAGTCCGTGCTTGGCTGGATTGAATTTCAAGAGATGCATTTTAATAAACGAAGAGAACCGCCCGAGAATGGCCTCGAGCTCAGCGTCCTGGGGGCTACGGCAACTCATGGGGCTCGGAGACGGTCAGGCTTGCCCGAGACCTTCTTCCTTCATGATAGGAGACGCTCATTCTGTGAAATTTTCTCATGGCGGGGAAGGATCGGAGAAATAAGGCCTGCGGATAAAGCCCGGGCCTTTCCTAAGTCTCATTTTTCTTGACTTTTAAAAGCATTTCGCCTATTATCATAAGCCTCACTACTAGGTTATCCCTTATAGAGATTATTCGTTTCCAGAAGGATTTGTACATCAAATGCATGAAGAAGCGCTTGAAGACATGGAGCTGGAAAGCCAGCAGGCGCGGGGTTTTCTGCTCAATTTCAAGCTCCTCAAGGATAAGGGCGACCCCTTCCTGATCTTCTTCACCATCCTGAGCAGCGTCCTGGTCGTTTTCATCGCCCTCAAGCTCAAGATTTTTGCCATGTGGTCGGAGTTCCTGAACAGCAGTCTGTTCTTGAAGCTCTCCACCATTCCCTTCCTTATCGCGGCCATCGTCGTGCTGGCCGGTCTTTTGTGGAGAACCATCCTTTGGTTCAGATACAAGGCCATGACCTTCAGCCGGGGAGAAGACATCGACTGGCCGGTCCTGACCGTGCTCATGCCCGCCTTCAACGAAGAGGACCTCATCAGCAAGGCCATTGATTCCGTGTTCGCCGCCGACTACCCCTCGGACAAGCTCGAGCTGATCTGCGTCAACGACGGCTCGAGCGACCTGACTCACTACTACATGAAACGGGCCAAGCAGAAATACGGCGACCGGATGAAGGTCATCAACTTCCCCAAGAACCAGGGCAAGCGCCGGGCGCTCTACGCCGGAGTGAAGCAGGCCCGGGGGAGCATCGTGGTCACGGTCGATTCCGACAGCAAGATCGCCCGGGCCTCCCTGCGCCACCTCGTCCTGCCCATGATCCGGGACGAACGGGTCGGCGCGGTCTCGGGACGGGTGGCCGTCCTCAACGAGAAGGAGAACTTTCTCACCCGGATGCTGTCCATCCGCTATTCGGTCTCCTTCGATTTCGGCCGGGGCTACCAGGACGTGTTCGGCACGGTGATCTGTACCCCGGGAGCCTTGAGCGCCTACCGCACCTCGGTCCTGAGGCAGTTCATCTACGAGTGGGTCAACCAGAAATTCATGGACCTGCCCTGCACCTACGGCGAGGACCGGGGCTTGACGACCTACGTCCTCAAGCTGGGCTTCCTGACCCGTTATCAGTCCAACGCCGTGGTCTACACCCACGTCCCGCCGACCTTCAGCGGCATGAGCAAGATGTACCTCCGCTGGACGCGGAGCTTCATCCGCGAGTCCATCCTCTTCGGCCGGTTCATGCTCAAGCCCTACCGGAAGCAAAACCGGGTTCAGCCCGTCCTCGACTTTTTCTTCATGAATTTCCTGCACCCCTTCCATTTGTTCTCGGTGTTCATCATCTTCTATTCGTTCGTCATCAACCCCCTGTTCATCATCCGCCACCTGGCCTTCCTGATCGCGGTCTCTTTCTTCCTGTCGATGTACTATCTGCGGTCCAACAAGAGCCTCACTTTTCTGTACGGAATCCCCTTCGGGCTGCTCACCGCCTTCTTCCTGTGGTGGATCGTGCCCTACTCGGCCCTGACCATGCGCAACCGGTCCTGGCTAACGAAGTAAGCCGGACCGGCGCTTCCGTTTCATCCCCGCCAGCAAAGCGGCCGAAGCTGCCGCTAAAAACAATCCTATGGCTAGCAGGATATCCTGAGTCCGGGAACGCGGGAAAATCCTGGTGTCGGCTTTGCCGTTGACGATGAATCCTGCCCAATAAAAAGGATGGCTCAAAGTCCCGGATTCGATGAGTTCCATCTTGGTCCGGCGCAGGGCTTCGGCCGGGGATTCGGAGGAGCGGAGGTGGGTGTAGAACCGCTCCATGAGCTGGGAGCTGGCTTGGTCGTCGATCGACCATAGGCTCATCAGCACTGCCGAAGCGCCGGAATAGAAGAAGGCCCGGCTGAGCCCCTCGACGCCTTCTCCCCGGATGAGCTGGCCCAGCCCGCTCCGGCAAGCCGAGAGGGTGACGAGGTCGGCGTTCGTTTTCAGGCCGAGAATCTCCCGGGTTTGGAGAAAGCCGTCCTCGTGCCCGGTCTCGGTGGGAGCGAGGAGCAGGAAGGACCGGTTGGGATTCCTGTCGTCGATGGTCGCGTGCGTGGCGAAATGAAGGATTTTAAACTCGCTCAAGGGCATGGCTTTCAGGCCGCCTTCCGTGGCTTGTTCGCCGTCTGCAACATTGACCTTGGACGGATTGAACAAGGCGGCGATGGTCCTGACTTCCCGGCCGCTGTACTTCAGCTCGCCATGAGCTTGGGGAGCTTGTGTCGAAAGCGCAGGCGGAGGATTTCCAACAGCCAGGAGGTCCCTGGAGGGCTTTTTGGTCCTGCTTCCTCCCCGGCGCTGCAATTCCCGGTATGAGGATACCGAGGGAATATAGCTGATCCTGAACTTTTGGATGAGCCAGCTCCGGCCCGTCCCGGACAGGGGCAGGGCTTCGAAAGGGAGGAAGTTCAGCCAGTCGTCGGGGATGATGATCACGGAATCGATTTGCGGGTTCAAGTTCTCAGGGACGAGGGTCCGGCTGAGCTCCGAGCCGGCCGAAAAGTCGGGGCTGTCTTTGTCCGAGATGATCTTCAAGAATTCCGTGACCTTGGCCTGAAGCTCCCGGCGTGAGGGGAGGAACGAAACCGTCATTTCATCGCGGGTGATGACGAAGCGCAGGGAACGCTCTTGCCCGAGGATATAGGCCCAGATGGCCGTATGGGAGTCCAGAATGCCCTTCTTCGTCTCCTCTAGGGTGATGTTCTCGGGGTAGCGCAAGCCGGCATAGGCGGGATTATTCTGTCGCATATCCCGTTTTAAGGCTTCGTATTCCGTTTCGAGGGTCCGGAGCTTCGCTTGGAGTTCCTCTCTCTGCGGCTCCGGCATTTCCGTTTGGGACAGATCCAAGTAGAGCTTGGATAAATCGCTCGAGATCTCATTTTCCCGGTTGAGCAGTTTCATGTCGACCGGCTGGGCAAGGTCGATGCCCGCGGCCTCCAGGCTGTCCAGGAACGCCCGGGCCTTGGCCTTTTCCATGGTGCTGAAGGCTTGCTGCTGATAGCCGGAGGACGGTGACATCCGGCCTAGCTCCGCGTACAGGTCGATCAGTTGCTGGTAGGGCTCGATCCTTTTATCGGAACCCAGGAAGCTCGCTCTCTGCTCCTCCAGGCTGATCTTTGACCGGATGTCCTCGATCACTTTAATGGAGTTCTGATAATTCTCCTCGGCGAGAGGAAATCGGCCTTGCTTTTTATAGGCATTGGCCTTTTCCAGGTAGGCTTCCCAGAGGATCCGTCCATCCTGGTTTTTCATGGCCTGGTCAATTGCCCGCTGGTAGTACTCGGTGGACCGCTCGTAGTTGCCTAAAGTCGCCTGGACGAGGCCGATGTTGTTGAGGATCAATCCGGCTTTATCTGTGAAGCCTGTCATTTCGGCCAAGGCCAGCCCTTCCTGGAAATACTTCATGGCCTGGGTGTAATCGGTCAAGTCGAAATAGACCGAGCCGATGTTGTTGAGGATGAGGACTTGGTCGGCATTCGCCTTCCGGTTTCGGTAGAAACCAAGAGCTTGTTGATAGTATTGTAGAGCCTTTTGAAGGTCGTCCCGGCTGCCGGCTAGAAAACCTCTTCTTCGGTATGCGACCCCGATGTTCAGCCGGTCCCTGGCAAGGCCTTCTTCATCTTTCAATTTTTCATGGAGGGCAAGGGTTGAATTCAAATAGTCCAAGGCCTTGTCATATTGGCCTAGGTCGCTGTAGGTATTGCCGATGACCACAAGGCAATCCGCCTGGTCGGATAAAGAATTCAATTCCACCGCAATATCAAGACTGATTTCGAAGTTTTTAAGTGCGAGTGAATAGACGTTGCATTGAAGGAAGTATCTGCCGATGTTGAAAGAGATCAGCCCGAGCTCCCGCTTGACGTTGAGCTTTCTCGCCAGGCCTTGAGCTTCAGAGTTCGATTGGAAAAAAGCTAAAAGATCTTTTGTTTCAAAATAATTGATACTCAGTTGTCTGAGACACTTGATTTGATGCTCTCCGCTCCCGATCTCCTTGGCGAGCAAGATGGCTTCTGCGAACGCCGCATTCGACTCCTTGTATCTCTTTTCAATGTCCCTGAGGTTCTTCGCTTCGAGGTAGAGCCGCGTCAATCGGATCGCCTTCCGGCAAGTCTGGGCAAGACTTTTCTGGCCGTAATGTTCAGCGCCGGCTTCGGCTTGAACATAATGATCGAGTGAGGTTGTGATGTCTCCCGCGTTCCAATAGAGAATCCCTAGGTTCATTCGAACTTCAACCTCTAAGGGACCCTTGTCTGCTCTGGAGCGAATGAGCTTGAGGGCTCGTTCAAAGGCTTGAATGGCCCTATCGTTTTCTCCCCGGCCCCGGAATTCTGTTCCTTTGTGAGCGAGAGATTCCGCCGAAGTAATAATGCTTGCTTCAGTGCTGTATGATATCGCCCATGAGCCGGCGAAATAGAATACAGCGCAAATAAAAATTAGCCTTTTCATTCAGGCAAAACCTGAAAGAAATATACTTGGAATTCAGCGGGATTTCAAATCAAGGCAGGAGAATAGAAAGAAGCTGAGAAAAGAAGCTTATTGAGCTGTTTTAGTCCTTTTTATTTGGAGGCGGATTTGAAGTGTCGTCACCCGTCGTTTTAGGAACGGCGCTTGTTGATGTGGAGCCGCTGATCTGCACCGCGATTTCCTCGGGCGCATCCTCGACGATCAGGACGGGAGGATAAATGCCCAGCAGGGAGGACAGCAGGAGCACGGGCTTCTTCAGGATGGACAGGATGTTGAACTTGACCGCCCCTTTGTCAGCGCCGCCGAGCATGGGGACCGCGCCCAGGACGAAGCACAGGGAAACCACGACCGCCGCCGCTCTGAGAGCTTTTCTTGACATGATGCCTCCTTTTCTTGCCGCGCTATGGACGTAGACGACCGGGCAGGCGTCCGAAATGGCCGGATTTCAGCCCGTCAGTATCTCAGCCAAGGCGCCAAGAACACAGTTTAGTCGGGTTTTCCCTGCAATTTATGGAAAAAAGAACCTGATTTCCTTGGAGGCGGTCTCAGGCGCATCGCTCCCGTGGACGGCGTTCCGTTCCACGGAGAAACCGAAGGAATGCCGCAGGGTCCCGGGCTTAGCCTGGGCCGGGTCGGTAGCGCCCATGGTGTTCCGCCAGTGGGCGATGGCCCCGTCCCGCTCGAGCTCCATGACCACGACCGGGCCGGAGGACATGAAATCGGTCAGGCTGGGATAGAACGGCTTGTCTTTATGCACCTCGTAAAACTTGCAGGCGCTGTCCTTGGTCAGACGGACGAGCTTCAGGTTGATGATATCGAACCCTTCCTCCTCGATCCGCTGGAGGATCTTGCCGACGAGCTTCTTCTTGACCGCGTCCGGCTTGATGATGCCCAGTGTCTTTTCCACCATCCAAGGCTCCTTGAGAGGGGTGTCCGCAAGGTCCATCCTATAACCCAAACCGGAGCGGTAGTCAACTTGGAGGGGAAGACCCCCGGCGTTGACAGCCCCCTCCCCGGCCTTTACAATGAAAAATCATGTCGGCTTCCCCGGAAACGAACCATGCGGCCCTGTTGAAGCTCAGCCGGGAGTCCGGCTTGTCGCTCTTCGGCGTGGCGGATATCCGGAGCATCCGGGACGAATTTCTCCTCAGCCATGAGACCGCGGGCCGTTTTACATGGGGAATATCCCTGGGATTCCGGCTGGACGACGCCGTCCTCGACGATATCGTCGACCGTCCGACCCCTCTTTACTTCCATCACTACCGCCAGGCCAACAATTTCCTGGACCGGGCTGCTCTCGGCTTGGCCTCGTTCATTCAGGACAGCGGTTTTAAGGCGCTGCCAGTCGCGGCTTCGCAAATCATCGATTGGGAAGGCCAGCGGGCCCACCTTCCGCATAAAAAAATCGGCGCTTTAGCCGGCCTCGGATGGATCGGGCGCAACAACCTGCTCGTCAATCCCCGGCTCGGGTCGCGATTCCGGCTGGTGACGGTCCTGACCGACATGCCTCTCGCCGCCGATTCTCCGCTGGAATTCGGCTGCGGCTCCTGCCGCGCCTGTGTTTCCGTGTGTCCGGCCGGGGCCATCAAGGAAACGCCGGCGGAATTCGATCATCAGGCCTGCTATGCCAAGCTCAAGGAGTTTCGGAAGGCAGGGTTGGTCAGTCAGTTCATCTGCGGGGTGTGCGTCAAGGCCTGCCGCGGTTCGAGAAGATCAACGACTTGAGCTGAATGCCGGTCTTCGTAGTCCTTAAGCCGGCCTCTGCATGTCATGAGGATTTCGAGTTCTTGACACCCGTCCCCGGCAGCGATAGCCTTGTTATACGAGGGGAAAGATTGATTCTGAGCCCGACCCCTGTCTCTGGGAAACATCTCGTCCCGTTTGCATATAACCGGTCATTGGCACTTAGATAAAGGAGGGAAGAAAATGAAAGCATGTTTTGCGTCTGCACAGCTCTTGCTCCTCTCGATCATCCTGGCTGCCTGCGGCTCCGGCGTTACTTCCGCAGGGACGGTCACCATCGACATGCCGGGTGGAGTGGTGCTCAATGTGGAGCGCGCCTTTAATCCAAAATTTTATGCTCTCTATGCCATGAAGGAAACGGCCCCACAGACAGCAAATGAGCTGGCAGGAAGAGATTGGATCCTCTGTAGCCGCTATAAGGATTCGTCCAATAATCTATTGTGGTTGACTCAGAACGCAGAACCTCTTAAGCTGGAGCATTTCAACCTGATCACCGGACCCAAATCCAAGCGAGTCGAGATGTTATCCAGCTGCAAAGATGCCTTTAAGACCGGGCCTGAATCCATCCTCGTAATCGATCGAGACTTCAAGTTTGAATTCATTGACAAAATGGTGGAGCTGAAACTGAAGTGATCACAATGATCAGGTCAGGCCTCGCCGCGACTCCGGATCGCGCGATGCCCTCTCCGGCTCAAGTGACAAAAATTAGTGCATTTCAAGATAACTTATCTTTTTTCAAGCTGATAAGTGCCGGTATCCCTCGCTTTTCCACAGCTATATTCACAGCTTCTGTGGAAATCGTTCAATAAGCGCGAGATTCAAAATTATTTTTGCGGATAAAGGTCGTTCCACCACTCGGGCTGGCGCTTGAGCCATCGGTCGAACCAGGAAAGGATCGTTTTCAGCCAGGCGATTCGCTTGTTATAGGTCAGGATCAAGTGATCCTGGTCGAGGACCTGGACGAATTCCACTTCCCGTCCCAAAAGTTTCAAGGCGGTGTACATCTGGGCGCTCTCTCCCGGCGGGACATTGGTGTCCGACGCGCCGTGGAGGAGCAGCAGGGGGGTGGTGATCTTGTTGGCGTTGAAGAGCGGGCTCTGATTGACGTAGATATCCGGCCTGTTCCAGGGAAAGCTGTTGGCCGTGGCCACGGCGCTGTAGGAATATCCCCAGAAGCCCTCGCCCCAGTAGCTCGAAATGGAGCTGATGCCGGCGTGGGAGATGCCCGCGGCGAAGAGGTTGGTCCGGGTCAGGATGAGCTCGGTCATGAAACCGCCGTAGGAGGCGCCGATGCAGCCCACCCGGCGCTCGTCCACCCAGGGGTGCTCCGCCAGGAACTTCTTGACGCCGTCGATGATCTCGTCGGCCACGATCATGCCCCAGTCGTTGACGTGCAACGCGGAGAAATTCTGGCCGTAGCCGATGGCCCCGCTGGGCTGGAGGACATAGACCGCGTAGCCCTGGGCCGCATACAGCTCCTTGGGATACCGGCCGCCGAACTGGCTGGTGACCGGGGTCGTCCCGCCGTAGTAGTTGACGATGCAGGGATATTTCTTGGAGGGGTCGAAGTCGCGCGGATAATACACCAGGCCGTCGATGGCGACGCCCCGCTTGTTGCGGAACGTCCAGGTCTCGACCCGGC
>Ga0299912_10000988_pt1 | contig 23051 bp, 16 predicted proteins | sample RVTome_2_FD_207667 | JGI IMG/M metagenome (GOLD analysis project Ga0299912, IMG submission 207667) | Soil microbial communities from uranium-contaminated site in the Upper Colorado River Basin, Wyoming, United States - RVT95D214 (version 2) ... | reverse complement strand
TGAATAATTCTCAACCTCCCCTTGGAAAGAGATAAATTACATCGTGTCTATTGCAGTTCCAGACTTACTGTCGCTTAGACAAAGCAACAATCATGCCGAACAGTATTGGGACACATCCCCTTTTTGGATTCTTAATCTGTCTTTGATCACATCCGAAGATTAACCTGCCTCCCACCCCATCTTATTAAATAAGCAGAGCAGAAAATCATTTGCTTTCAACACAGACGGTCATGAAGAAGGATAAAGGGCATCGAATGACCAGAAAATCAGGATGCTGGAGATCAGGAAATGGAAATGGGGAAATAAGGACACAGAAGCTGTCCCTATTTTATTTCCCTCACTTCTGGAGAAGGATTGGGGAAGATTTGAACTCAATCGGAGATCTCTATTTTATAGACAATTGGCATGAAATATTGTAAAAAATGTCTAAGTTAAGAACCCCGCCCAGAGAGCGAGGTTTTAACCCTTAATTTTTATAAAACTAGAAGCTAGATCCCGAAACAAGTTTGGGATGACAAAAAATGAAAGCCTAACCCTATTTCCATGCTGAGCCTCGGACTGATGGAAATCAGGCTCGTTTCAGCATCTTGCTATATAGAGATCGAAGAAAAGATACAAAGGGAGGGCAATATGAAGTTTCCTCAATACAGGCCAAGAAGATTGAGAAAAGATGAGATATTTCGCAAGATGATCCGAGAAACCCATCTCAGGCCTGATGACCTGATTCTCCCTCTCTTCGTCCGGCCCGGAAAGGGGGTGAACCAACCTATCTCCTCCATGCCTGGCCATTCTCAACTCTCCATAGATCTCCTGATCAAAGAGGTGGAGGAGGCCAAATCTTTAGGAATCTTGGGAGTGATCCTCTTTGGCATCCCTGAAAGGAAGGATGAAATGGGATCAGAAGCCTATGCAGAGAATGGGATCATTCAGAGAGCGTTGCGGGCGATCAAGGAGAAGATGGAGGGAATCCTTATTATTACCGATGTCTGTCTCTGTGAATATACGAGCCACGGACATTGTGGCGTGGTGAGGAAAGGAAGGGTGCTGAACGATGAAACCCTCGATCTCCTTGCCCGGCAGGCCCTCTCTCATGCCAGGGCAGGAGCAGACATCGTTGCGCCTTCTGATATGATGGATGGAAGGGTGGGAGCCATTCGAAAGATCCTCGATGAAAACCGGTTCGAGGACACCCCTATCATGGCCTATTCGGCGAAATACGCCTCCAGTTTCTATGGGCCTTTTCGAGTGGCTGCAGAATCAAAACCTCAATTTGGAGATCGAAAATCCTACCAGATGGACCCGGCCAATGGAGATGAAGCGCTGAGAGAGGTTCGTCTTGACATTGAAGAAGGCGCAGATATGGTCATGGTCAAACCTGCTCTGCCCTACTTAGACATCATCTATCGCGTGAAACAGACTTTCAACATACCTGTGGCGGCTTATCATGTCAGTGGTGAATTTGCTTTAATAAAGGCCGCTTCCCAACTGGGTTGGGTTGATGGAGAGCAGGTGATGATGGAATCCTTAATGGCTATCAAACGGGCAGGTGCTGATGTGATCCTGACCTACTTTGCCAAAGAAGCAGCACAGAAAATAGTTAAGAGTTATGAGTGATGAATTAAGAGTAAGGAATCAAAAATTAAAAACTCCGAACTCCGAACCCCGAACTGGCAACTATCCTTTGAGGATGGTGGCTTGGGAGGTGACGCGAAGTTGTAACCTTGCTTGTGTTCACTGTCGCGCCTCCTCAGAACGCGGCCCTTATCCAGGAGAGTTGACCAAGGAAGAGTGTCATCGGGTAATGGATGAGATCGCCTCTTTCAGCAAACCGGTCATCATCCTGACCGGAGGAGAGCCTCTGCTTCGGCCCGATCTCTTTGATCTGGCAGCCTATGGTTCGGCGAAAGGCCTCCGAATGGTCATGGCGACAAATGGGACTCTCTTAACCGAGGAAATAATCCAAAAACTCAAGACTTCAGGGATCCAGCGGATCAGTATCAGCATTGATGGGCCTGATGCAGAAACACACGATGCATTTCGAAAAGTGAAAGGCTCTCTCGAAGGCTCTCTCAGAGGAATCGAGATGGCAAAAAAGGGAGGCCTCGAATTTCAGATCAATACAACCATTACACAGGTCAATCTTCATCTCGTTCCGGAGATTCTCAACCTCGCTGTTACCCTTGGAGCAGTGGCTCATCATATTTTTCTTCTGGTCCCTACAGGAAGAGGAAAGGAGCTCAAAGATCAGGAGATATCCGCCCTGAACTATGAAAAGACACTCCACTGGTTCTATGAGCAGATCGATCAAGTTCCCCTTCAGCTTAAGGCCACTTGTGCTCCCCATTACTACCGTATCCTCCGACAACGGGCCAAAAAAGAAGGAAAGAAGTTCACTCCAAAGGAGTCAGGGTTGGATGCCATGACCCGGGGATGTCTGGGAGGAATCTCCTTCTGTTTCATCTCCCATGTTGGCCAAGTCCAACCCTGCGGCTACCTCGAACTGAACTGTGGAAATGTGAGAGAAAAATCTTTCCAGGAAATCTGGGCTCAATCCGAAATCTTTCAGCATCTTCGAAATACGGATGGCTATCAAGGAAAATGCGGAAGGTGTGAATTCAGAAAGCTTTGCGGGGGTTGCCGGGCCAGAGCCTACGAAACCTCCGGAGATTATATGGCCGAGGAACCTTACTGCATCTATGAGCCGGTTTAGATCCCTTTTCCGCTTTCATATTCGCCTCACCTTCAAGCTCATCGTGCTGATCGTCTTTTTGCTCTTGATGGGTTCAACAATATTCGGATGGTTCTGTATAACAAAGGACTTTCTCCTCCTCGGACTTGCGGTCATTGGGGTGGGGGTCCTACTCGCTTTGATCTCCTCTCGGATTCTCCTTCTTCCTATTGGAAAGTTGATTGTAGCCATGAAGAACGTTGCCAAGGGGGAATTGGGTCAGACGGTCAATATCCAGTCTGGGGATGAAATCGGAGATCTTGCAAAGGCATTTAACCAGATGACCTTCCATCTGAGGGAATCGATCGATCATCTCCAAAGAAACGTGGAAGGACGAACCCGCCAGCTCGCGGAGACCGTCGAAGAATTGAATCAGACCAAGATATCGCACCAGAAGATCCTTAAGGACCTCAAATCCACTCAAAGGGAATTGGAGAAGGTCAATCACAAGTTAATGGAAGTGGATCTGACCAAATTAATATTCATCGGTAATACCTCCCATGAACTGAAGACGCCCCTCACGGCTATCAAGGCCAACATCGACTTCATTTTTAGTGAGAAGGAGGGAAAGCTACCTGACTACTTAAGGTTCCACCTCTCCGTTATCCAAAGGAATACCAACCGAATACAGATGAGCATAGATCGTTTGTTAAATCTGACCCGAATCAAGTCTGGACATCTACATCTCTATCGGGAGCCCATCCGTCTCTCAGCGGTCGTTGGAGGATATATCGATGAAACCAGGTCAGAAGATAAACACCTCTCTGTCGAAGTAGACATTCCTGAAGACCTCTTCATCTATGCCGACAAGAATGGGCTCCACGACATCTTTACTAACCTCCTCTCCAATGCCTGCAAATTCACCTCGGATGGAGGGCAGATCAAGATCATTGCTAGCCAAGAGGATGAATACATCCTCCATGAGATTCGTGATACTGGGATCGGCATCCCAGAAGACAAAATTGAAAGGATCTTCGACGAATTCTATCAGATCGATGGCAAACGGGGTGGGACAGGCTTGGGCCTCGCCATCACCAAACGATTGGTGGAGGAGCAAGACGGAAAGATCTGGGTAGAATCCCAGATTGGGAAAGGGTCGAGCTTCTTTTTTACCCTTCCTCGTTTTAAGGAGGATAAGGATGGGAGATCAACCTCTTGATAAAGTTACCAAGGGAAAGGTCCTGGTCGTAGATGATGCACCAGATACCTTGGAGATCATCCAAACAATTCTTCATTATGAGGGATACGATGTTATCACTGCCTCGACGGGTGAGGAAGGGGTGAAGAAGGTAGGGGAAGAGAAACCTGAAGTGATTCTGATGGATATCAATCTTCCTGGTATCGACGGGAATGAGGCTCTGAGGAGAATCCGACAGATGAATCCCCATCAGTGCGTTGTCATGCTCACTGCCTTTGCAACAGTGGAGAATGCCATACAGGCTCTCAAGGAGGGCGCCTCTGACTTCCTCAAGAAGCCTTTCGAGAATGAGCATCTGATCCACATCGTCAACCAAGCCTTGGAAAAGTCCCGCACCGTGAAGGAGAAAGAAAAGTTGGAGGAGGAGATCCGGCGCCTTTCCATTACCGATGATCTAACCAGCCTCTATAATCACCGCCATTTCTTCAAGACTCTGGAATCTGAGTTGGCTCGCCTGAATCGTCAGAAGACCTCCCTTTCCCTGTTGATGCTTGATCTCGACAATTTTAAAAGATACAATGACCTCTATGGTCATGTGGAAGGAGATAGGGTTCTGAGAAAGGTTGGCGAGATCATCAATCATTCGATTCGGAATCATGTGGACTCCGGATATCGCTACGGAGGAGATGAATTCGCCGTCCTTCTCATTGGGACCTCCCTTGATCAGGCCTTAACCATTGCGGAACGGATTCGCTCTTCCATCGAAAAGGCTGGATTTCAAAACGTTACGGTCAGCATCGGTCTGGCTGAATTCAAAGGCCACTCCGACCTGGAAGGGTTTATCAAATCGGCTGATGATGTGCTCTATGTGGCTAAACATTCGGGCGGCAATCAAATATGTACAAATCTCCTTTGAGCTCCGACAGCAGTTTTAATAAATCACGAATAAGTTTTAGACGCTAATGGCAGATTGGCTCGCTTCAAGTCCCAAATTCCAATGTCCAAGTGACCGAAACAAAATCCCCCTTCACCCTACACCATATGGTACAGGGTTCATCCCCTTTTTTCAAAGGGGGAAATTTTGAATTTTCTTTAGCATGAATAGTTATATTTCTCCTCCCTTTGGGGAGGTAAGGCAGAGGAATTTCAAATGTCTTTGGCTAGAGTTCATTTGACATTTGGATTTTGACATTTGACATTTATTGAAGCTATGTCTCTGCTTAACGATCTCAATCCCGTTCAAGAGAAAGCTGTTTTGGAAACGGAGGGGCCGCTTCTGGTCTTTGCTGGTGCAGGAAGCGGAAAGACGAGGGTCCTGACCTATCGAATCGCTTATCTCATTCAGGAGAAAGGGGTTTCTCCCGGGAATATCTTTGCGGTCACCTTCACAAACAAGGCCGCCGATGAGATGCGGGAAAGGGTCGAGAGGCTCCTCGGAAGGTCCTCAAGGGGGACCTGGATCTCCACCTTCCATTCAGCCTGTGTCCGCATCCTGAGGCAGCATATCGAGCGCTTGGGCTTCCAAAGGAATTTCGTAATCTTTGATGAGCAGGATCAGGAACGCCACCTCAAAGCAGTGATCAAGGGGTTAGACCTGGACTTCAGGATGTTCCATCCGAGGGCAGTTCAATCCACCCTCGAACATCTGAAGAATGAAGGGATCACACCCGATCAATACCATCCCTCCCAGTTCAATATCTTTCAAAAGAGGGTAGCCTTGATCTATGAGCGATATCAGGAGGACCTTCGGCGAAACAATGCCCTCGATTTTGGAGACCTCCTCCTCTTTGTTACGATCCTATTCAGGCGCTTTCCAGAGATCTTAAGATCCTATCAGGAACTCTTCCGCTATGTGATGGTGGATGAATTTCAGGATACTAACCTCATCCAATATCGCCTCATCCAACAGTTGGTCGAAAGGCATCGGAACATCTGCGTCGTCGGAGACGATGACCAATCCATCTATCGCTGGAGAGGAGCAGAGGTTGGAAATATCCTGAACTTTGAGAAGGATTTCCCGGAGACGAAAATCATCACTTTAGAACAGAACTACCGTTCTACTCAAAAGATCCTTCACGCGGCTAACCAGATGGTACGGAGAAATCGTTCCAGAAAGGAGAAGGTCCTATGGACAGAAAACTCCGAAGGATGTCCCCTCACCCTCTATGTCGCTGAAGACGAGGCGGACGAGGCACGTTTCGTCGTCCGGAAGATCATGGAGGAAAGTAATCTTTCAACCCCCACAGGGTTTGGAGGAGGATCGGTAAGATCTTATTGTGACATCGCGGTCTTCTACCGGATCAATGCCCAATCGCGTGCGATTGAAGACGAACTGGTTAGACATCGGGTCCCTTATACGGTTGTGGGGGGGATGAAGTTCTACGAGCGGAAAGAGATCAAAGACATCCTGGCCTACTTGAGAGTCATCGTTAATCCATCAGATGGTCTCGGCCTGAAGAGGATCATCAATGTCCCTCCGAGGGGAATTGGAGAGAAGACGATCGAGAAGTTGGAGGCTTTCTCCAGAGAAAAGGGGCTCTCCCTTTATGAAGGATTGAAACAAGCACTGAAGGAGGGTTGGCTTTCTCCTGCCGCCCAGGGAAAGATGGAAGAGTTCCTCCGCATGATGGATGAGTTTCGAGAGGAGGTGACAACCCTTTCGGTCAACCAATTGACTTCAGCCCTCCTTGCAAAGACAGGATACCTCCATCGACTGAAGGAAGAAGGAACAGAAGAGGCTTTCTCGAAGGTCGAGAACATTGATGAGTTGATCAATGTGATGATGGAATTTGAGCGTGGGAGTGAGGAGACATCGCTGGAAACCTTTTTGGATAAGGTCTCGCTGGTGACCGATGTGGATCTTTATGAGGACAAAAGGAACCGCATCTCCCTGATGACCCTACATTGTGCAAAAGGCTTGGAGTTTCCTGTGGTCTTCATTGTCGGAATGGAGGAGGGGCTTCTCCCCCACTACCGAAGGGGCGATGAGATCGAAGATCTGGAGGAGGAGAGAAGGCTCTGTTATGTTGGGATCACTCGTACAAAGGAAAGGCTCTTTATCTCAAGGGCAGAGAAGCGTTCAACCTTTGGTGTGGGCCGGGCTAATCTTCCCTCCCGCTTCCTTGACGAACTCCCTATGGATCTGATTCAATTGGAACAGAGGCAAAGGAAGCCCGAGAGCCTCTTTTCCCAAGAACCGTCGATGGCGTCTCTGTCTTCCATGGAAGATCATTATCAAGAGGTCGGCAAATGGATAGACGACTTTACACAAGAAGGCCGTCTTTCAGCAAGTGGAGAAGTTGCCCTGAGTCCTGAGGAGTTCTTTCCTTTGAAAATAGGAATGAGGGTGAGGCACCCAAAATTTGGCGAGGGAAAGGTCAGATCCGTGGAAGGGATGGATGAGAACCAAAAGGCCACGATCGTTTTTGAGACCGCAGGCAGCAAACGCCTGAAGGTTCGTTACGCAAACTTAGAGATATTTGAATAGACAAATTGCGGATTAGGAGGAATCCATGAAAACCTATTTTATACTGTCAGCCATTGGGAGGGATCGGCCAGGAATCGTGGCAGATGTCTCAGAGGTGATCTATGAGTGTGGAGGAAATATCGAAGATTCGAGCATGAGCCTCCTTCGAAATCACTTTGCCCTTTTGCTCCTTTTCTCCACAGAAAGAGAAGAGGTCAATCAGAGACTATCTTCGGGTCTGAAGCACCTCGAATGGGAGAAGAAACTAACCGTCTTCTATTCACCAATCACTCTTGAAGAGGCCCATCCAGTAGTCAAGGAGGAGGCCGGTTGTTTCAAGATCACCACTTCAGGTGTCGACCATGCTGGGATTGTCTTCAAAGTCTGCAAGCTTCTGGCCGATCGTAGAATCAGCATCATTGATATGGAGACCCATCGTGTGCTTTCCGCGGAGAGCGGGACTCCTCTCTTTGAGATGGATATTGATATAGAGGTTCCGCAAGCGATATCCGAACAGACCTTGAGGGATGACCTTCACCAGTTGGCCAATGAACTGATGATCGATTTGGTTTTGAAAAAGGAGTTGTAACCCTAATGTTTTAATGGGCGCCTTTTAATGGGTGCATAAGGGCCGGAGAGATGGACCTTCAAACTTTTGTAAAGCTTTTCCAGCACACCTATAGTGAACGGTTTAATAAAGTAGTCATTGCGAGGAGCGAAGCGACGCGCCTGCGCGCTGAAGTGCTTTGGCGCGCAAGCGTGGCAATCTCATGAGATTGCTTCCCCCGAAACGAGTTCGGGTTTGCAATGACACCACGCGAATGTCAACTTATTTTTGGCGTTCACTATAGCTGCCTTTATGCATCTATTAAACTATCGGGTAGATTGTCGAGGGGGGTGAGTATCACGGAATTTCCCGAAGATTTGCTTTACACAGAGAGCCATGAGTGGGTGAGAGATGAAGGAGATCGGGTGACGATTGGCTTGACGGACTATGCCCAGAACCAGATGAAAGACATCGTCTATGTAGATTTTCCGGATATAGGATCGGTATTCAAACAAGGGGAGACCATCGGTGTGGTAGAATCTGTCAAGACGGTGGCCGATATCTTTTCCCCGATCACAGGTAAGGTGGCAGAAACAAATTTGATCCTGAAGGATTACCCCCAATTCATCAATGAAGATCCTTATGGAAAGGGATGGATAGTCAAGATAGAGGTTCAGAACAGAGAAGAGTTAAACGGCCTTCTATCATTCAAAGCATATCTAGGTTCTTTGTCAAAGGACTTATAGATGGAAGATTTCATTCGCTATATCCCCCATACGGAAGAAGACGCCAGGAGAATGCTCGAAGCCATTGGTGTTGAGAAGATCGAGGATCTTTTCGCGATCATCCCAAAAGAGTTGAGGCTTTCTAAGCCCTTGAGCCTTCCCAAACCCTTCTCCGAACCGGACCTTATTCGCCACCTCGAAGGGCTTCAATCCCCAGTTTTAAGCAATTTTCTCGGAGGAGGGGCTTATCATCACTTCATCCCTGCTGTTATTTCTGCACTGGTATCCCGTTCTGAGTTTTATACTACCTATACCCCTTATCAACCTGAGATCAGTCAGGGGACGCTTCAGGCGATTTTCGAATTTCAGACATTGATGTGTCAACTGACAGGGATGGAGGTTTCGAACGCCTCGATGTATGACGGAGCTTCCAGTTTGGCAGAAGCCCTATTGATGGCCCATCGGATCATTGGAAGAAAGAAGGTTCTTCTTTCACAGGCAGTTCACCCCGAATATCGGAAGGTCATCCAGACCTACATCGACCCTGATCAACAGGAAATCGTTCTAATCCCTTATCAGAAAGGTGAAGGCCGAACAGATGAAAGAGTACTCTTCGATCTCCTCGATGGTGATGTCAGCGCAGTAGTCATTCAGAGTCCCAACTTTTTTGGTGTCATTGAAGACCTCCATGGAATTATAGATAGGATACATCAGCAGGGAGGATTGATGATCGTTGGCTTTAGCGAGGCGATTGCCTATGGAATCCTAAAACCCCCTGGAGAGCTTGGAGCCGATATTGTTGCAGGTGAAGGCCAGAGCTTGGGAATTCCTCTCTCTTACGGGGGCCCTTATCTGGGAATCTTTGCAACCCGAAACAGTTTTGTCCGAAATATGCCTGGCCGCCTGGTAGGTGAGACGATTGATTTAGAAGGGAAGAGAGGATTCGTGCTCACCTTGGCTACGCGGGAGCAACATATTCGGAGGGAACGGGCCACCTCCAATATCTGCACAAACGAGGGACTTTGTGCCTTGATGGCGACGATCTTTCTCTCTTGCTTCGGAAGGGAGGGTCTGAGAGAGTTAGCGGTAATGAACCTGAGCAAGGCAGAATATGCAAAGAGGGCTGTCTCACAGATCAAAGGCTGCAGACCGATCTTCTCATCTCCAACGTTCAATGAGTTTGTCTTGGAGATCGATGGAGACCCTGATAAGGTTTTGAAAGGGTTGAGGAAGGAGAAGATCTTGGGGGGGCTGCCGTTGGCAAGATTCTATCCGGAACTGAATCATCACCTCCTCATCACAGTGACCGAGATGACAACAAAAGAAGAGATCGATCGTTGGGCCGAAGCTTTAGAGAAGGCATCGAGATGAAACAAAACCAATGAGCTTTCTGTTTTTGGAAGATTAGAAAAGGGGAATTTAGCCAAGAGAGATGGTGCGATGGAGAGAATAAAAGATTCTGGGCTGATTCAAGATGAGCCTCTGATCTTTGAGCAGGGGGGCAGCGGCAGAAAGGGGTATTCCTTACCTCAATGGGATGTCGAGGAGCTAGATGTAGAGAACCTCATCCCTTGCCACCTTTTACGAAGGGAGTTGGAGGGGTTTCCCCAAATAAGTGAGATCGACGTAGTGCGCCACTTTACCCGGCTTTCTCAATGGAACTATGGAGTCGATAGCGGACCCTATTTGTTAGGCTCCTGCACGATGAAGTACAATCCCAAGGTGAACGAGGAAATTGCAAGGATGCGAGGATTCGCCACAATCCATCCCTATTATCCTCAAGATCTTTCTCAAGGGATTCTGAAATTGATGCATCAACTCGAGCTTTTCCTTGCAGAGATCACCGGGATGGATCGTGTCTGCCTCCAGCCCGCTGCCGGGGCCCACGGCGAACTGACCGGGATGATGATGATTAAGGCCTGTCTCCTGAAACGTGGAGAGAGAAGAAGAAAGGTTTTGGTTCCGGATACGGCCCATGGGACCAACTGTTCTACTTCGTCCATCACTTCTTATCAGATGGTGGAGATCAAATCGAATGAGAGAGGGGTGATCAGTCCGGAGAAAGTCGCTGAGCAGATGGATGAAGAGGTGGCAGCCATCATGGTGACCAATCCCAACACCTTGGGCCTTTTTGAGGAAGATCTGGGAAAGATTGCTCAAATCGTTCACCGAAGGGGTGGGTTCGTCTACTGTGACGGAGCCAATCTCAATGCCCTGATGGGGATTGTAAAGCTGGGCGACTTAGGAGTGGATGTGGTTCACCTCAACCTCCATAAGACCTTTTCAACCCCACATGGCGGAGGAGGACCCGGAGCTGGCCCTTTAGCTGTAAGGGAGGAACTCGGCCCCTATCTCCCTATACCAGTGATTGAAAAGGAGGGAGAGACCTATCGACTCAATGAGGACCGGCCATACAGCATCGGAAAGATGAGAGCCTTCCACGGGAACTTCGGAGTCCTCCTCAAAGCCTATGCCTACATCCTTTCCATGGGACCAGAAGGGCTCAAGAGGGCGAGCGAGATGGCCGTGCTCAACGCCAACTACCTGATGAAACAGTTGAAGGACCATTATGACCTTCCTTATGATCGGCTCTGTATGCATGAGTGTGTCTTTACAGACCGATTTCAGGAAAAACATCACATCTCTACCCTCGACATTGCCAAGAGGCTGATCGATTATGGCTTTCATCCCCCTACGATTTACTTTCCTCTAGTGGTCAAGGGAGCGCTTATGATAGAGCCGACTGAGACAGAGAGCAAGGAGGGCCTTGATCGATTTATCGAAACGATGATCGAGATTGCAAAAGAGGCCAAAGAGAATCCAGACCTTCTTCGACAGGCGCCACAGAAGGTGAAAGTGAGAAGACTCGACGAGGTTTTGGCTGCGCGAAAACCGAAACTGAGATGGACCCAGCAGAGATAAAATCCAAATTTAAAAATCCAAAATATCTCTGACATTTGAACTTTGGATTTGATTTGGCATTTGAGCTTTGGCACTTGAGATTTCTTAAATTAAGGTTATGGATCGCAATGGATACATCATCGATCTGGGTCTAATCGATTATGGAAAGGCCTGGAAGCTTCAGCACTTTCTCTGGTCAAGCCGACTGGAAGGGAAGTTGCCAGACCTGTTAATCCTTCTCGAGCATCCCCATGTGATCACCTTGGGAAGGCGTGGAAACCGTTCCCATCTGATTACTTCTCCGGAAGTCTTGGAGACCATGGGGATCCCGATCATCCATGTAGAGAGGGGAGGCGATATCACTTACCATGGGCCTGGCCAGATGGTCGTCTACCCCATCCTCAATCTGAAAGAGTATGGGTATCGCTTTGTCCGATACATTGATCAACTGGAAGAGGTTGTTCTCTGTGTCCTCAGAGATTTTGAGATTGAGGGAAAAAGAGACCCTTTGCATCGGGGCATTTGGGTAGAGGGAGAGAAGATTGCCTCGGTCGGAGTGGCGATCAAAAGATGGGTATCGTTCCATGGTTTTGCACTCAACTACGAAACAGACCTAAAATACTTCGACCTCATCAATCCCTGCGGGCTTAAGGGGAGAAGGATGACATCTATGGCAGAGATCCTCGGAAGCGAGATTTCTCGTGAACGATTATCTGAAAGAATTCTTTTTCACTTTAAAGAAGTCTTTCAGAGAGACTGGGAAGAGAAGGACCTGAAGGAATTGATTGCAGAGAGCAGGTGGCAGATTGAAATTAAGCACTAAATCACAGGGACTAAATAACCAATAAATTCTAATGAACAAAATTCAAAATAACAAACCCTCTTACCCCATCTCTCTCCCCCGAGGAGACTGTGTCACAATGTCATTCTGAGGCGATAGCCGAAGAATCTCCGGTTTCTAACCTATTGATTCTATGAGATTCTTCACTTCGTTCAGAATGACAAACATGTCCCTTCTCTCATTGTGACACAGTATCGAGGGGAGAGGGATGGGGTGAGAGGCGGTGATTCGGAATTGAAATTTGGAATTTACTTGGGATTTGGAAATTGGGATTTGTGATTTGAAAATAAGAAATGGAGGGCAGAAGATCCTATGAGCCCTAAGAGGGTGGTCATCATTGGTGGAGGTCCGGGTGGGTATGTGGCTGCGATTCGAGCTTCTCAACTCGGAGCCGAAGTCACTCTGATTGAAAAGGATAAGATCGGTGGGACTTGTCTCAATCGGGGATGCATTCCCACGAAGACCCTTCTTCTCGACGTGAAACTGCTACGCTCACTTAGACGTTCTCCGGTCTTTCAATCCCTTTTTCAGAAAGGGTTCGAACCTCTCAAATCAATGATGGATCGGAAGAGCAAGGTCGTTCGAGAGATGGTGAGGGGAGTAGAGATGCTCCTCGAATCTCAAGGGGTAACCGTTAAATATGCTCGTGCCAATCTTATAGGATCGAATCAGGTGGTGCTCTTCAACAGAGAAGAGAAAAGGGAGACCATTGAAGCCGATGCGATCATCTTGGCTCCGGGTTCAAGATCGAAGACCCTCTCCCATATCATTCCCGACGGTGAAAAGATCATCACGAGTGATGAGGCATTGGAAATCAAAAAGACCCCAGCAGAGATCGTGATTATTGGTGGAGGGTATATTGGGGTTGAGTTTGCTACGATTTTTAGTGGATTGGGTTCAAAGGTGACGGTTGTCGAGATCTTAGAAAATATCCTGCCTGGTCTTGATGGAGAATTGATCCGAAATCTCCGAAGGTTTTTGGAAAGGGCTGGGGTAAAGGTTTTGACCCAATCTTCGATAGAAGAGATCGATTACCAAGGAGAGGAGTTAAAACTGGTTATAAGAACCCCACAAAGAATTCGGGAGGTTGTCACGGACAGGTTACTCTTGTCCGTGGGGAGGGTTCCCAATCTAGACCTCGATTTTTCAAAGGGAGGGGTTGAGGCCTCCTCAGCAGGCATTCGAGTGAACCGTCGAATGGAAACGACCACTCCGCACATCTATGCAATTGGTGATGCCGTTGGAGGAGCCCTTTTGGCCCATGTGGCAATGGAAGAAGGGATGGTGGCTGCAGAGAGAATTATGGGGATGGATCGGCAGATAGAGGATCGACCGATCCCCGTCTGCATCTTCACCGATCCAGAGATCGCTTCTGTCGGCCTTACCGAGAAAGAGGCCAGGGAAAGGGGGGAGATCAGAGTCGGCCGTTTTCCATTCCGTTCCAATCCAAAGGCCTTGGTCTCCGAAGAGACTGAGGGTCTCATCAAAGTGATTGCCCGTCGAGAGACCGATGAGATCTTGGGAGTTCATATCATCGGTCCAGAGGCCAGCACGCTCATTTCGGTTGCTTCGTTGATCATGGGACAGGGTGTGAAGGGAAAGGAGTTCTGTCAGCTCATTCAGGTCCATCCAACCCTTCCGGAGGCCTTGAAAGAGGCGATTCTCGATATCGATGGACAAGCCATCCATCTTCCAAAACCCTTCAGAACTAAGGCATAGGGCAAAGGGCATAGAGCATGGCAAAAGATCATTATAAATTGAAAATTGTAAATTGCTAATAGGTAATTGAAAATTGAAGGATTTGAGAAAGCCTCCCTGGCTGAAGAAAAGAATCCCTCCATTTGAGGATCTCATAAAGGTCAAGTCCGTATTAAGTGGAACGGTTCTTCATACGGTGTGTGAAGAGGCTCGCTGCCCAAACCTGGGAGAATGTTTTTCCAGGGGGACGGCAACGATTCTTATTTTGGGAAAGACCTGTACAAGAAGTTGTGGTTTTTGTGCTGTTCAACATGGAGCACCTGCTCCACCCGATGGAGGAGAGCCTCGAAAGGTCGCTGAAGCAGTTAGAAAGATGGGCCTTCAGTATGCCGTGATCACTTCCGTCACTCGAGATGATCTGCCAGATGGGGGAGCCTCCCTTTTTGCCCAGACGATAAGGGCCATTCGGAGACTGGATCGAAAGATAAGAGTAGAAGTATTGATTCCCGATTTTAGGGGTGACGTCTCCTCCTTAAAAACCGTTATGGAGGAAGGTCCAGACGTCCTGAATCACAACATCGAAACGGTCCCTCGACTCTATCCCAGAGTCCGCCCCCTGGCGGACTACATAAGATCACTTAATTTGCTTGAAAGTGTAAAGAAAAGTCATCCTAACATCCTGACAAAATCAGGATTTATGCTTGGGCTAGGGGAAACTCAGGAAGAGGTATTGGATCTTCTTCAGGATTTGACAGAGGCAGGCTGCAATTTTTTAACAATCGGTCAATATCTTCAGCCTCGTCCGGATCGGTTGGGAGTGGTACGATATGTTCCGCCGGAGGAGTTTGAGGAGTACAAGAAGATTGGAGAGGAGATGGGTTTAAGAGTGGCCGCAGGCCCCTTTGTGCGGAGCTCCTTCCATGCCGCTCAGATGTTTGAAGCCTATCTCTCAGGTTGACCCCAAAGACTCTTAGCCACATTGGGATTTGTTTAGGATTTCGATATTCGGATTTAGGATTGATGGGGGACCTGTTTGGCTCCGGCTATGCCGGGTTAGGATTTTGGAATCTCCTACCCTTATCGGAGCCCGTCCAACACAGAACGGACCCTCTTCACAAGGGTGTCCGGTGGGAAAGGCTTCTGGAGGTAGTGGATTCCTGGGGCCGATAAACCATATTTTTCGACGATTGCCTCATCTGTATAGCCAGACATATAGATCACCTTCATCCCCGGGCACTGAGGTTTCAGACGTTCCGATAACTCTTGACCACTCATCCCGGGCATCACTACATCGGTCAACATGAGGTGGATTGAGTTAGCATTCTGCTCCTGGACGATACGAAGAGCTTTGTCGCCATTTTCGGCCTCCAAAACATTGTAACCTTGCCTTTTGAGGATCGTGAGAGCCAAACTTCGCACCATCTTTTCGTCCTCTACCAATAAAATGGTTTCAGAACCCTGCTGCGATTTGTTTGCGACGACACTCGACTGGAGCATCGAATCAGCCTCTTCCTCGACCCTCGGCAGATAGATCTTAAAGGTTGATCCCTGACCCGGTTCGCTGTAGATCCAGATATTTCCACCGCTCTGCTTGACAATTCCGTAAACGGTGGAGAGACCCAGACCTGTTCCCTTTCCCTTCTCCTTGGTCGTGAAAAAAGGCTCCAAGACCCGCTGCCTGACCTCCGGCGTCATGCCTACTCCAGTATCACTTACAGAGAGCATCACATAAGGGCCTGGTACTGCGTTGAGATGGAGATCAGCATAATCTTGATCCAATTCCACATTAGCCGTTTCAACTGTGAGTGTTCCTCCATTCGGCATCGCATCCTTGGCATTCACTGCAAGGTTGAGGATTACCTGTTCAATCTGACCTGGGTCTGCCTTGAGGCTTGCCAAATCGTTTGCCAAAAGAGTGTTTAGCTGGATCCCCTCGCCGATCATTCGTCGAAGCATCTTCACCATGTTAGTCACCAGGGCATTGAGATCGATCACCTTGGGCTGAAGCATTTGCTTGCGACTGAATGCCAAAAGTTGGCGGGTGAGAGCGCTGGCTCGTTCTGCAGCGGTCTTGATCTCTTTGACATCATCACGGATCGGGTCGGTTGGATCCAGGCTGTTTATTACCAATTCACTGTAGCCATGGATTACCGTCAAGATGTTGTTGAAATCATGGGCCACACCGCCTGCCAATTGACCAATGGATTCCATTTTCTGCGACTGACGGAGCTGTTCTTGAAGGACTGCCTTTCCCTCTTCTGCCTGTTTCCGTTCAGCAAAGAGCTGTGCATTAGCAATAGCCCCTGCGATCTCATTGCCCACTCTTTCAGCCAGCCTAAGATCCAATTCCGTATAGGCGTTCGGTTTGAGCGATTGGATGTGAAGAATGCCTATCACCTGATCCTTGGAGATCAATGGGACCGTCATCATGGATCGAAGTCCAGCTTGATAATGAGGCACAAGGTTGGGATAGCTTTTAGCCAACTCACTTTCGTCCTCTGCCTGGATGAGGACACTTGATCGCCTATTAAAGATATTCTCTTCAAATGGGGCATCCAAAGGGAGAACATCTCCTACTTGGATGGGTCCGACTGTAATTCCAAAGGAATAAGCTATGGTGATAGAGGTGCGGTCGGGATTGATGGTGTTAACCGAAACCCGATCAAAGGGGATAACATGAAGGACTTCCTCGGCGAAGCGCTCATAGACCTCTTCGATGTTCAGGGTTGAGCTGATAATTCGCCCAATCTCGGCCATGATTGCATTCTCTTGAGCCAGCCGCTTTGCTTCTGTTTCATTTTTTTTCAGTGCTTCTTCTGCTTTCTCATGCTCAGAGAAGAGCTTTGCGCTGGCAATAGCGCCTGCAATCTGATGGGCTATTCCTTCAGCCAGCTTCACATCCTTGTCTGTATAGGCATAGGGTTTAAGAGATCTCAATAGTAGCCCTCCAATGATCCGCCCTTTTGAGAATAAAGGGACATCCAGGATCGATCGAAACCCCGATTGAAAAGTAGACAAAAGCATTGGGAAACGGTCTTTATACTCACTAAAGTCTTCTGTCTGGATGAGTTGACTTGACTGTGTACGTACCATCTCGGCACTGCCAGAACCTTTGAGGGGGTAGATCTCACCAATTTTCCGACCTACAACCGCTTTTCCTGCCATGTAGACATTTGAAATGGTGTCCTTTTTAATATTAATGGTGTTAATCACAATGCGGTCAAAGGGAATAAGCTTTTTTACTGCTTCAGCAAAGGGATCATATACTTCTTCAATATTCAAAGTTGAGCTGATAATTCGCCCAATCTCGGCCATGATTGCATTCTCTTGAGCCAGCCGCTTTGCTTCTTCCTCACTTTTTTTCAGTGCTTCTCCCGCCCGTTTGTGCTCGCTGGTATCCCGGGCAACACCCCGGAATCCGATCGGTTTCCCTTCTGAATCCCTTATAAGAGATACCGAAACTTCGGTAAAGGTTTTAATCCCGTCCTTTCTGATCACTTCCAAATCTAATCCCTTAACCGGTTCTCCTGTTCTGTAGACTTGATTGAAGACCTGATGCAATTTTTTAGCATATTCTTCATCTGCATACTGCAGGTTGTTCATTCCGATTAATTCCTCTTTGGGATACCCCCATATTCGACAAATTGAGTCGTTGAAAAAGGTAAAGTTACCAGCAATGTCTACTTCGTAATATCCCTCTTCAATGTCTTCGAGAATGGTTCGATATTTCTCCTCACTTCCTCGCGATGCTTCCTCCACGAGTTGATGCCTGTCAGTCTCTCGTGCCGTGCAGACAATACAGTCAATATTTCCTTCTTTATCTTTAATCACCGAGCCATCAAACAGAATAGGAATTTTCTTGCCGTCTTTGGTTTTGAGATATGTTTCATAGTTTTTCAATTCATCTCCCTTGATGAGTTCGTCCAGTTTTCTCTCGTTAAGGGTTTCTTCTGTTGCTGGAAGGACCACATGAACTGGATTGCCGATAAGCTCTTCTTCTCTATATCCCAAAAGCTCACAAGTAGCTTTGTGTACGGTCCTGATGTTTGAATCTCGATCAAGGACGATTAAGGTTTTTACGATGTTTTCTTTGATATTCTCCATAATTTTTATCCCCTTTTTTAAATCTAGGCATATAAATGCAATTTCAGTACCAAAAAAAATTTGACAGTAAAACCATTTGATTTTTAAAGAGATTATTCAATGTTTTGACCTCTACCTAAAATGGGAAAGTGCCTTTTTTTGGCATGAAAAAGTTAAATAATTGGAGAGTAAACCCCGCACCCCGTGTTGAAGCATGGGGTGTGGGGGAAAGCCTTCTTCATGCATATTCGAAGAAATTGATATATTCCAGAAAATCATTGTATGATAGCAAGAGCGAACATTATTCTCCGCAGGAAGATAGGGAGAAAGAGATATGAGAGGAGGGGGTCGTGTGAAAACAAAAGATCGAATAGGTTCTATTAGATTATTAAGCATGGTCATTGTATTCATGCTGCTGGGGGTCTCATGTGCGGTGAAGGAGATTCAGCCTCCAGTCGTTCAGCCTCCACCGAAACCAGCAAAAATAGCCTTAGTGCTTGGGGCAGGCACTTCCAAGGGGTTTGCCCATATCGGCGTCCTCAAGATTCTTGAATCGAATAGGGTTCCAATCCATCTCATCGTCGGAACGAGCGTGGGAAGCCTAGTCGGAAGCCTCTATGCCTATGGATACAGCGCCTTTGAGCTTCAGAAGATCTCTTTTTCTGTAGAAAAAGGAGAGATCATCGATCTCACCATCCCAGACAATGGATTTATTAAAGGGGAGAAACTTGAAGAGTACGTTAATGTCATGTTAAAGAATACACCGATGGATCGATTGAAAATTCCTTTCTATGCTGTCGCAACAGACGTTCAGAATGGCCAGGAGGTGGTCTTTGGAAAGGGGAACACCGGGACTGCTGTAAGGGCAAGTTGTTCCATTCCGGGGGTCTTCAGGCCAGTGAAAATTGGTAACAAAATGTATGTGGATGGGGGTGTAGTCAGCCCGGTGGCGGTGGAGGCCGCAAGGAGATTTGGTGCTGATATCGTTATTGCTGTGGATATCTCCGCAAGTGTTGAGCGGATCTTGCCTGAGTATACGATAGAAACCATTCTTCAATCTCTCAATATCATGTATTCAAAGCTGGCATCCATACAGCTCTCCGTGGCCGATGTTGTGATCAAGCCTAAAGTAGGCCATATCGGCTCGAGCGATTTTTCAAAAAGACATGAGGCAATTCTTGAAGGTGAAAAGGCAGCGCTGGAGGCTCTGCCTCAAATCATGCAAATGATCAATAGATTGCGACAGGAAGGAAGATTGGAATGAGGGTCCTTTGGATTCCCCATCCAAACTTGTGTTAAATCATAGTCCAAATGGAGCCCCACGGGCAAGCCCGGGGTACCACTCCAAACGCCCCTTGGGGGCGAACATCCCGCACCAGAGGGCCAATTCACCCACGGGTAACCCCGCAGTCCTCTTGGTGTTGGGATAGATGAGAGGAGTTGGAGTATGTCGAAAGAGGTTAAGAGAACACCCCTCTTTTCATGGCATCAGGAGCACGGTGGCCAGATGGTTGCGTTTGCTGGGTGGGAGATGCCCCTCACTTATCAACGGGGCATCCTGGAAGAACACCTTAACACGAGGAAATATGGGGGCCTGTTCGATATCTCTCATATGGGACGTTTTTTAATTCATGGAGAAGAGGCTACTTCTTTTTTACAGTATGTCTTGACGAACAATGTTTTCGCCCTTGAACATGGCATGGCTCAGTATACCCTGATCCAGAATGAGTGGGGCGGAACGATTGATGATGCTTATCTTTATCGCTTGGACGAAGGGAATCTTCCTTCAGAGTCAAGGTATCTTATTGTCGTCAATGCTGCCAATAAGGAAAAAGACTGGAATTGGTTCATGGACCATAAGAAACGATTTAGGGGCCTCATCCTTGAAGATAAAAGTGAGGAGATAGGAATGATCGCCCTTCAAGGTCCTATGACCAAGGGGGTTTTGGAAAAGATCGTTATCGAAAGCCATTCAAAACTTCCTGATCCCCGGAGAAATCGGTTGAGGGTTTGTGAGATTGGAGGGGTCCGGGTCACTGTTACGATTTCAAGAACGGGTTATACGGGAGAGCCCATCTGCTTCGAACTCTTTTCGCAAAGAGATCACATGAGGATGATGTGGGAGGAAATCCTTGATATGGGAGGGAAAGAGGGGATCGTCCCAGTAGGCTTAGGGGCAAGAGACACTCTGAGAATCGAAGCAGGTCTTCCCCTGTACGGTCACGAGTTGGGACTCGACAATGAAGGGAAAGAGATACCCATCTATGCGGTTTCTTCAGCTGCCTTGGCGGTCAGTTTCTCTTCTTCCAAAGGAGACTTCATTGGAAAGGAAGCCCTGGAGCGACAATTTAAAGAGATGAAGTTGAGATCGGGTGGAAATTCCCTTCCCCCTAAAAAAGAGCAAGTCATTCCAATGAAGGTCGTCCCTATGGTCATGGTGGGGGCTCAAGCAAACCAGGGGATTGCCAGACAGGGCGACGGGGTTTTTGTGAAAGGAGAGCAAGTTGGCCATGTGACCAGCGGGACCATGATTCCATACTGGGTTTTTTCTGATGAGGGGATTCTATCAAAACCCACCGAAGAAAAAAGAATGAGATCTATTGGATTGGCTTATATCGATTCGGATTTGGAGGAAGGGGATCTGATCGAGATTCAACACAGAGGAAAAACCTTTCAAGGAGCCATTGTGGAGAGACATTTATCCGGAGAAGCACCTCCTTATGCCCACCCCATTCTTTATAAGGAAAAGGTCTTGAAGAAATATGAGCCAGTCAAGGATCTGAAAGAATCGGCCGAAAAACTCGTTCATCATGTAATTCAAAATACTCATTGGAGGCAGAGAGAAACTATCAATCTCATCCCTTCCGAGACAACGCCATCTCCTCTGGTCAAACTTCTTACGATCGCTGATCCATCCGGTCGATATGCAGAGCATCGCCTTGTTAAAGCCCTTGGGGAAAAGGAGGTTTTTTATTATCAGGGGACGAAGATGATTGAAGAAGTGGAGTCTCTTCTTATCGATGAAATGCGGAGCTTCCTGGGGTGTGCGGAAGTGGAGACTCGTGTGATCAGTGGTCAGATGGCCAATACCGCTGTATTTAGCGGGCTGGTGGATTTTCTCAATCGGTTAGACCGGAAAAGCGAACCCCGGAGGATCAGAAAGGTGATGAATCATCATCTGGGAAGAGGGGGACATCTTAGTGCACAACCGATGGGTGCATTGAAAGATTTCGTAGCCATTGATCCGATGACCGAAAGGCCGGCTGCCGTTCCCTTTCCAGTATTGAAAGAAGATCTTTATCAGATCGATCTCAAGAAGACAGAAGAACTATTAGAATTCCACAAACCCGAATTGATCGTTCTGGGCAAAAGCATGGTTATTTATAGAGAACCTTTGAAAGAGATTGCTCAAATGGTATCTAAAATGAAACCCAGGCCGATCATCCATTATGATATGGCCCATGTTTTGGGATTAATCGGGCCCTATTTCCAAGAACCCTTTCGGGAAGGAGCGGATATCGTTACTGGCTCCACCCACAAAACCTTTTTCGGGCCCCAGAGAGGGATCATTGGGAGCAATATGGCTGAGGGGACAGAGTATGAGGACTTGTGGGAAGCCATTGTGCGCCGGGTCTTTCCGGGGAGTGTTAGCAATCATCACTTAGGAACACATTTAGGTCTTCTGATGGCTGCCTACGAGATGAATGCCTGTCGGGTAGATTATCAGAAGGCTGTCCTATCCAATGCCAAGGCTTTTGCCCGGTCTCTTAAAGAACATGGATTGATGGTGGAGGGAGACCCACGCATTGGATATACAGAGACCCATCAGGTGATCGTCAGGGTGGGTTATCAAAAGGGACCTTTGATGGCAAAAAGGCTGGAGGAAAATGGCATCATCGTCAACTATCAGGCTGCACCGGATGACGAGGGTTTCACCGTTGCCAGTTGCCTGAGGTTGGGCGTTCAGGAGATGACTCGTTTCAGTATGAAGGAGAAGGACTTTGCCCAACTGGCCGAATATATGAGCCAGGTAATTCTACACGACCGACCCATGGCTGAGGAGATCTCTCGGTTTAGAAAGAGATTCACCGAGATGAAATATTGCTTACCAGAGGAGCAAGCTACTTCCCTGGTGGAAAAACTCTTTGAAAGCATTCTGTAATGGTTGTCTCATTTCGGGAGAAAAAACCTTGCCTTTACGTAAAAAACAATGTGTCCGTGTCAAGTTTCTTGCGTCCGTATTTTATTGATTTAGGTTAGAAAATACCCAAATTATCCCCCTCTCCTCTGGAGACTGTGTCACAATCCCGTTTTGTAATTGCGAGCGACCGAAAGGAGCGTGGCAATCTCTTGATTTTCAAGACTTTATGAGATTGCTTCGGTCGTTCCACTCCCTCGCAATGACATTGTGACACAGCCTCCTGGTGGGAGAGGGAGGGGTGAGGGGGGCCATACCATGTCCACCCCCACCTCAATCCTACCTCATCAAGGGGGAGGATAATACTTGGTAATTTTCATGGTTGGTGGGTGACCCCACGGCCATGGGACATTAGTTAGATGTTCCCCAAAACATAGGGTTCAATCCCGGCAAAGGCGGGACTCGAATCCTTATAGGATTACCACCATTTTTTTGGAGTTGATCCTTATTTTGTATGTATTTTTTAACTATAACTCGTTGATATTTAATGAAATTTAAAATTGTATATTTTATTAATTCACTTTGTAAAAAAATTCACTACCTCTATTGAAATTGACAAATTAAGGTCTTACAATTGGGACTTCGTCAATCAGGTAGAGGGAGGACATGACATGAAAAGAGGTTGGTTAGTCACTTTTTCAGGAACGGGTCTAAATCTTGCACTTGGGGTTTTGTATAGTTGGAGTGTCTTTGGCAAGCAATTTACAGAAGCCGTCGAAAAGGGTG
>Ga0299912_10000987_pt1 | contig 23080 bp, 25 predicted proteins | sample RVTome_2_FD_207667 | JGI IMG/M metagenome (GOLD analysis project Ga0299912, IMG submission 207667) | Soil microbial communities from uranium-contaminated site in the Upper Colorado River Basin, Wyoming, United States - RVT95D214 (version 2) ... | reverse complement strand
TAGCGGGCGAACACAAGGTTCGCCCCTACATTTCAATCCTTTTGATTGCAAAGAATTACCCGTCCTCCCCAACCTTCACCTCTGCATCCCAAATCGCTCCCAGATAGCGGGGCGCCAGAGGCGGGGGCCGGCCAGGTCCAGGTGGACGGTGAGAATCTCCTCTGTCTCGCCGGCCTGGAGGACGAACCAGTGGTGCAGGTCGTCCCAGTTGCGGATCTGGCGGGAGAGTTCTGCGCCGTCCCCGGGCCCCGGGGGTTGGATGGCGAAGGAGCCGCCCCCTTGCATGGGGTAGGTGCGGCCCGCGATTTTGGCGGCAAAGGTGGCGGTGTTCACCCCCACCACCGGGAGGTAGTTGTCGAAGGCCCGGACCAGGGCCCCCAGGGGCCAGTGGCCCCGGAGGATGGGAAAGATGCTGGGGTTGACCACCAGGTCCGCGCCCTGGTCGGTGAGTTGCCGGGCGGCCTCGGGCTGGCCCCAGAAATCGATGCACACGGCCAGGCCCAGGCGGCCGAAATCGGTGTCCAGGACCTGAAAGCCGCAGCCGGGCGTAACCCCGAAGCCCCGGCGCTCCAGGTTGCCTATGGTGCATTTGCGCTGGCGGCCCACCAGGTTGCCGCCGCGGTCGAAAAGGGTGGCGGTGTTATAGCGCCGGCCCCGGCTTTCCTCCACCAGGCCGGCCACCAGGTAGGCCTTTAGCTCTCTGGCCGCCTGGGCCAGGGTTTCGTCCCCGGAAAAGGGGAAATATTCCGGGAAGCAGATGAGATCGGCCTGCTCGCCTCGGCAGCGCTTAAGCAGTTTCAGGGCCCGGTCCACGTTTTCCGGGCTGTCCAGTTGGGATACGGGCCGGGGCTGGATCAGGATAATTTTGACCAGGGAAGGCATGGCGATCTTTAAATTTTCTGCTCCTTAAAGCGTCGGTCCCGCACTTTTTGCATTTTATCGGGGGTGAGGTCCCGGACCTGGACCCGGACCTTGACCAGGCGCAGGGCCGTGTGGGGATGGGTGCGGTAGATACCCCGCTGCTCCTGTTTTTCCTGGGAGACCATTTTGGCAAGAAGCGCGGCCAGGGCTCCCGGGTTATATCCGGCCCGGCTCAGGGTGCGCAGGGCTTCCTGGTCCGCGGCCCACTCCGCCACGCGGCTGTAGCCGTTGGTGGCGATGGCCTTGAACACGTCGTTGATGGAGCCCTCGAAGAGGGTGGCCAGGCGTGCGGGCCTGCCGCCCTGCTCCTTGGCCGCGGCGATGCGGCGTTCGGCCACCACTTCGGCCCAGCGGGATTTGATGATGGAGTTGATGCCGTCCCGGTGGGCCACGTGGGCCACTTCGTGGGCCAGGGCCGCGGCCAGCTCGTCTTCATTGGCGCACAGCCTCAGCATGCCCCGGGTAATGAGAATGGTGCCCCCGGGGCAGGCGAAGGCGTTGGGCTCCAGGCTCTCCAGGACCCCGAAGTGGTAGCCCCGGTAAGTTTTTGGCCGGGAGGATTTCCGGGCCACGGTCTGGCCCACCTCATTGACGTAAAGCTGGAGCCGGGGGTCCTGGGCCAGGGGGTGGTTGGAGAGGATTTGGGCGGCCACGGCCCGGCCCAACAGGTATTCCTCGGATTCGCTCACGTTCCGGGAGGCCTGCTGGGCCCGGGCCACCCGCATCTCCGCCCGGGTGGTGGGGGGAAAGGCCTGGGAATGGACGTCGCCCCCAATCAGCGGGAGCGCGGCCAGGAGGAAGAGAAAAAAGGAAAATCGCCTCACTTGCAGGGTCTCCCTTCTCATTCAATCAAGGTTTAGCAGGTCAACGGCTAAAAGTCCCTTTTTAATAAAAAGGCAGGCAGCCCCAGGATTCAGCCTGCGCCGGCACAGGCTGGAAAGCCTGTGCTACCCATTTTTTCCTGGTTCCCAAGCTGAGCTTGGGAACCCCTTGGATGCCAAGCTAGGCTTGGCAAGCCCATTCCATCAGATGACGATCCCCTTTAATTTTTAAAGGTGCCCAAGCCAAGCTTGGGCGAAGATTGTCCGTTCCCAAGTGCAACTTGGGAACGAGAAAAAAGTCGTAGGGCGGGCGTCCTCGCCCGCTACCATCCTCCGGCCCCTGGCCCCCTCTCCCAACCAGCACACCCCCCTCAATGTTTATACCCCACGGGCATGACCAGGAGGGGTGCGTGTTCCCGGGGGAGGCGCAAAGTCTCGCCCAAGGCCTTGTCGGTGAACGCGCCCACGATGCCCCCGGCCAACCCCAGGGCCTCGGCCTGGAGAAAGAGGTTTTCCCCGGCGTGGCCCACCTCCATATGGGTGTACATGACGCCCCGCTCTCCGTAGCGGGCGGTGCAACGCCGGAACTCAGCGGCAAAGACCACCATCACCGGCGCGCCGGCCATCCAGGACTGGGAGAGGCAGGCCCTGGCCACCGGGGCCCGGAGGTCGCCTTTAAGGGTGAGTTCCAGGGCGTGCTCCCCGGGGCGGTAGCGGTAGAGGCCCGGGGCCAGGCCGGTGACGCCCCGCTCTCCGGCCACCAGGTAAATCTCCAGGGGGTAAGTGGCGCCCGCGGAGGGCGCGGTGCGCAAACCCCGGGGGTCGGTGATCCCCTGGGTGGCCCAGAGGAGTTGGGAGACTTGGGGCAGATCCAGGGAGCGGGCCGCGAAATGGCGCACGGTGCGCCGTGCGTGCAAGGCTTCTTCCACGGACACGGTGCCTTTGAGGGCCGGGGGGGGCAGTTTCACCGGCTCCGCCCCCGGCGCGGCCGGCGGCTGCCAAAAAATGCCGAAGACAATCATCAGAACGCCCCAGATAAGGTTCATGGTTGTAACCCACCATTCAAAGAAAAAAGCATAATCACCCCCCGGCCCGGGCCCAGGCCCGGAGATGGGAAAGGAGTTGGGCCAGGTCTCTGGGCTTAAGGTGGATCACCATATCGCCATCCTGGCAGGGAATGGGACAGGTCCGGAATTCGCCCCGGACCGTAATTTCCACGACGCCGGCCTTTCCGGGCCGGGCCTCCAGCCGGGATTCTTCCGCAAAGATAAACTTCTTTTGTTCGGGAATATGGCAGGCGGACAGGATGGGCTGGACACTGCATTCAGAGGCTTGTGAGGCCATGGGGGGCAGGGTCAAGCTCTGTTTGGCCGCGAAGCCTTCGATTTTATGGACCAGGGCCTCCGGAGGGGTCAGGTCCAACTCCAGGAAGAGGCCGGAATCCTCTCCGGGTTCGGCAATTTCCGAAAATTTCAGGTCCTCCACTCTGAGGATCAGGGTGCCGCCGTGCTCGGCCCAGAGCATCCGGGCCGGGCCCTCGTGCTCCAGGCGGATCTTTTCCCGGGGAAAGAGAGCCTGCACCCGGGGGCAATGCAGAAGCATGTCGGTCCTCTAACAAGGAGGTTTGTTGGGAAAGGCTTGGGATCGTAGGGGCGGGTTTAAAACCCGCCCCTACAGCCCTCCTTCTGATTTATCATAGCAGAATGGGGTCCGGTGGTCAGGAGAAATTTGCCGGCCTTTAGTTTTCCCCTTTCGTTCCTTGACCGGGGCTCCTGGGGACATTATAATTTAGACTAAATTTTGTTGAAATCTTAGATGGGAGGGGAACATGGTTTACTCCCCAATAGTTCTGGACCATTTTAAAAGTCCCCGCAACGTGGGGGAAATCCCGGATGCGGACGGCCTGGGAGAAGTGGGCAATCCCGTATGCGGGGATATGATGAGTGTGTATATCAAGGTGGAGGGGGACCGCATCGCGGACATCAAGTTCAAGACCTTCGGCTGCGGCGCGGCCATTGCGGTTTCCAGCATGATCACCGAGCTGGCCAAGGGCAAGACCCTGGAAGAGGCCATGAAGATCAAGAACTCCGACGTGGCCGAGGCTCTGGGGGGCCTGCCCCCCAATAAGCTCCACTGCTCCAACCTGGGTGCCGACGCCCTGCATTCGGCCATAAAAAATTACCTGGACCGCAAGGCCGGGAAAAAGGTGCCTACTGAAGAGGACCGGGAGCCCCACCTGAAGCAGAAAGGCGAGGGCTGTTACTGCCCCTATTGTGAGAAGAAAGTGGAAGAAGAGTCTCCCTTCTGTATCTTTTGCGGCTCGGAGATGCCCCACGAACATGACCATTAACCACCCCTCCGGGATTTAGAGAAGGACGCCGCCATGGGACTCATCTACCTGGACCACCAGTCCGCCACGCCCCTGCACCCCCGGGTGAAGGAGGCCATGATCCGCCATATCGAGACCATCTTCGGCAACCCTTCCAGCGACCACCAGGTGGGGCATCCCGCGGCCCAGGCCCTGGATAAGGCCCGTTCCCAGGTGGCGGCCCTGATCAACGCCGACCCCAAGGAGGTGGTTTTCACTTCCGGGGGCACGGAGTCCGTCAACCACGCCATCAAAGGCGCGGCCATCGGCTTGCGGGAGAAGGGGCGCCATATCATCACCTCCAACATCGAGCACAAATCGGTCCTCAATTCCCTGCGCACCCTGCGCCTCCTGGATTACCAGGTCACTTCCCTGGACGTGGACGCCCAGGGGCTGGTGGACCCCGGCGCGGTGGAGAAGGCCGTCACCCCGGGGACCATTCTCATCAGCGTCATGCTGGCCAACAACGAGATCGGCACCATTGAGCCCATCGCCGAGATCGTCCAGATCGCCAAGAAACACAAGATTGTGTTCCACACGGACGCGGTGGCCGCGGTGGGGAATATCCCCGTGGACGTCCAGGAATTGGGGGTGAATCTCCTGAGCCTGGCGGCCAATCAGTTTTACGGCCCCCCCGGGGTAGGAGCGCTCTATATCCGCAAAGGCACCCCGGTGTGGCCGCTGCTGGACGGCGGCACCCAGGAGAACAAGCGCCGGGCGGGTTCGGAAAACCTCATCGGCATCGTCGGGTTGGGGGAGGCCGCGGCCTTGGCCCAGGCCGGGATGCCGGAGCGGCAGGTGCGCCTCCGGGCTCTCAAAGACCGCCTGGAACAGGGCCTAAAGGCCAAAATTCCGGAGATTCATATTAATGGGCACCCCACCCGGAATCTGCCCCATCTCCTGTCCGTTTCGGTGGAATATGTTGAGGGGGAGAGCCTGATGCTCATGCTGGATGATGAAGGCATCGTGGTGGCCACCCGCTCCGCCTGCGCCTCCGGCTCGCTCCGGGCCTCCCACGTGCTCATCGGCACCGGCATGGATTTCGCCACCGCCCAGGGCACCCTGGTCTTCACCCTGGGGGAGGAAAATACCGCCGGGCAGATCGACCGGGTGCTGGAGGTGATGCCGGGTATCGTGCAGACCCTCCGGGAAATGTCACCCCTGTACAAGAAATCCCCGGGTTAAAAAATTGAGCGGCCTGGGCAGGGCAAAAGAGCCGGGAAACCGGCTCTTTTTTATGGTTGGAGGCAAAAGCCCGGCGGCTAGGCAAAATCTGCCTTGATGGATAAGGCGATTTGAGGGGGAGAATGGGGAAAAAACGCGGCATAACGGTACCTTAGATATTTCGGTATGGGAATTGCAAAAAAAGGGGCCAGGAGGTGGGCATGATTGCGTTAATACCCCAACTTGAGTCCACTCTTGCCTATCTGCGGCCGGAAGCCAAGGCTTCCACAGAGAGCTTCGCCGAGGTCCTCCAAGCCGCGTCCAGTCCGACGCCATCGCCGCAGTCGGCCCCGCCCCCGCAGTATGTGGTGCAGCAAGGGGACACTCTTACTGAAATCGCTAAAAAATTGGGTTACTCCGACCCCATGGAGTTGGCCCGGGCCAATGGCATAAAAAACGCCGATCTGATCCAGGTTGGGCAGGTCCTGAAACTCCCCACGGGAAACGCCGGGAAGCAGGAGAATCCTACCCAGCCCGCCCCGGTTAAGACTCCCCAGGGCCGGAAAATTCCTCTAGCTTATGCCCAGGAAAAAAGGATGTCGGCCCAGGCGGGGACCCTGGTGACGGCCTCCTGGTACGGGGCGAACCATGATGGGAAGACCATGGCCAACGGCCGGCCCTTCGATATGTTCGCGGACACCGCGGCCCACCGCACCCTGCCCATGGGCACCAAGGTCAACCTCACCAACCCCGCCAACGGCCGTACGGCCACGGTGAAGATTACGGACCGGGGGCCCTTCATTGAGGGCCGGAACCTGGATGTCTCTTATGGGGTAGCCCGGAAATTGGGGATGGTGGAGCAGGGAGTGGCCAAATTAAAGATGGATAAGGGTTAGTCAGACTGTTTTTCCTCTAATTGGGCCCGGAACTGGGACACCGCCCGGGGAATGAGCCTTCTCAGGAAAACCGCCTGGTCCATAGGGTGAAGAGAGCGATAGCCTTCAAATTCCGGGTGCCGGGCGGAAAGCTGGGGCAACTCCCGGACGAAAGCCGTGCCTTTGCGCCAGGCTTGCTGCACCAATTCGATGAGGGGGGTGTCCATGCCCGGCGCCGCGTCCACCCAGCCCAGACGGCGCATGACTTCAAACCGCACCCGATCCACCAGAGCGAAAGCAGTGTCCATTATTTTCAACTTCACCGTGTAATCCAGGTCGTCCAACCGGAAGCGCACCGATCCCCCCAGACCCTGTGCCCCCATAATCAAATCGAAATAGACGTAGAGGTTGTCTTCACCCGGGCTGGCCAGGTATAGCAGGGTATGGGGGCTCAGGTCCTGGAGGCGGGTTTCCGGGCCGAACTGCTCCTTGAACCGGGCCAGCCAGGTACGGAAGGCCTGGTCCGCGGCCAGCTTGCGCCGGAAGCCCTCCAGGTCGATGACTTCAGCCACGGCTGTTCTCCCCCCCTCCCGGCCTCTGGGACTGTCCCATTAATCGTAGCCCCACAAAAACGTACTGCATCCCGGAGAGCGCGGTCACCCCCCCGGTCAGCCAGAGAATGGCGGGAAATATAGGCGGCGGCAGGGCCCAGGCCTTTCCCACCAGCACCAGCAGGATGGTGAATATTTGCAGGGTGGTGGTCCATTTTCCCAAGCGCGTGGGGGAAATGACCAGGGGCAGGTCCGCCAGCCGGAAGATGGCTACCCCCAGGGCGATGGTCAGGTCCCGGCTGAGCACCACCACCGTTAACCAGGCGGGGACTACGTGGGAAATGCTCAGGGTGACGAAACTGGAGGACAGGAGGAGCTTGTCCGCCAGGGGGTCCAGATAGGCGCCCAGGGGGGACTTCTGCTGCCAGACGCGGGCCACCAAGCCGTCCGCCAGGTCGCTCACCCCGGCCAGGAGAAAAATTAGCAAGGCCTTGTGGTAGCGCCCCTGGATCAAAAAGATGATGAACAGGGGCGTCAGGAGAATCCGAGCCAGGGTGATGAGGTTGGGAATGGTGAGGCTGGCTCGGAAATGGGGCCGAGAAGCCATAGTGGCCTCTAGTCCTACCACAAAACCGGGGGAAAGCCAATGCTTTGGCAACAGCAAGATAGCAAAATGTAGCGGCAGGCTTTAGACTGCGCCTGGGCTGGCGAGACGCCGTTGATGGCGGGGGAGGGACCGGGGTCTAAACGCGGGCACGGAGGCCCGTCCTACCAGATTCCTATCACCCTCCCTCGAAATGCCTGACCCCGAAAAATTTCCGGAGCGCGGCCAGCATCTCCGGGACCTGGTCCGGAGCGTGCCAGCGCACCTCCGGGTCGGCCCGAAACCAGGTGAGTTGCCGTTTGGCGTAGCGCCGGGTGTCCCGTTTGAGTAAATCAATGGCTTCCTCCCAGCTCCACCTTCCCTGAATAAAGGCGATGAGGTGCCGGTAGCCCAGGGACTGCAAGGGTTTCAGATCCGGGGGGTAATGGCTGAGGAGGCCCTTAACCTCCTCCAGCCAGCCCTGGGCCAGCATGTCTTCCACCCGGGCTTCGATGCGGCGGTTGAGTTCCTCCCGGGGCAAAATCAGCCCCAATTTCAGGGTTCGGTAGGGGGAATCCCGGAACTGGTGGGACTCGTGCAGGGCCGACAAGGGCTCTCCCGTAGCCTCCATCACCTCCAGGGCCCGGAGTATCCGGTAGGTGTCATGGGGATGGAGCCGCCAGGCGCTGGCCGGGTCCAGGCGTTTCAGGCGTTCATAGAGGTGGGGCAGCCCCCGGTCCGTCAATTCTTCCCGCAAGAGCCGGCGGATTTTGGCGTCGGGACTTCCCTCGGTGAAAAGGCCGGAGAGCAGGGCCTTGAGATAGAGGCCGGTGCCTCCCACCACCAGGGGAATCACGCCGTGGGCGTGGAGTTCGGCCAGAACCGCCCGGGCCTCATGGGAGTAACGGGACGCGTCATAAGGTTCCGGGGGAGCCACCACGTCCACCAGGTGGTGGGGGACCAGGGCCCGCTCCCCCGGAGTAGGTTTGGCGGTGCCGATGTCCAGTTCCCGGAAGACCTGGAGGGAATCGGCGTTGACGATCTCCCCGCCCAGCTTTTGGGCCAGCTCCAGGGCCACTCCGGTTTTGCCCACCGCGGTGGGGCCTATTAATACCGCCACCCGGGGACGATCCCCTGCGATAGGATCATCTTTCGCTTGAGCGATTTCCATCTAAAGGGAAAGGCTTGAGAAATGGGAGGTATTTCCCCCCTTTTCTAAAGGGGGGTCTGGGGGATTTTATGCAACCTGTTGAAAATCCCCCTAAATCCCCCTTTAAAAAAGGGGGACTTAAAAGCCCGTTACTCGGGGTCCATTCGTAAATAATTATCATAAAATTAATTAACCAGCGCTCTAATCCCGGGGCCGGCGGAAGCTCTGCCGGATTTCACCGAAGGGAATCAAGCGCCACAAAGGGCGGCCGTGGGGGCAGTGGGAGGAGACCGGGATCTCGTCCAACTGCTTAAGCAGCGCCAGCATTTCTTCCCCTTTGAGTTCCTGCCCGGCCTTGATGGCCCCCCGGCAGGCCATGATGGTGCGGGCCTGCTCCAGCACCGCCTGGGGTTGGCTGGCGCTTTTCAAGGGCGCCAGGGCCTCCACGGTCTCCAGCACCGCGGCCTCCAGGTCGGCCTGGGCCAGGCAGGGGGGCGCGGCGGTGATCAGGAAGCTGGCCCCCCCGAAGGGCTCCAGCTCCAGGCCCGCCTGGGCAAGATGCTCCAGGTGGGCCTGCAGCCAATCCGCCTGGGAGGCAGGCACTTCGATCACCTGGGGAAAGAGCAGGGGTTGTCGGGCGGGCGCGTCAGCGCCCGGGGATTTCAGCATCTCGTACAAGACGCGCTCATGGGCCGCGTGCTGGTCGATGAGGACCAATCCCTCCGGGCATTGGGCCAGGATATAGGTGGCCTGGAGCTGGCCGAGTATGCCTAAGTCCTGGAAGCGCCAGGACACGGAGGCCAGGGGCAGGGGAGGGGAGGGGCCGGGTCCGGCCTCCGGCAGGCTCAAGGGCGCGGCCCGGAAACCGCCGAAGCCGGCAGGAGGGGAGACCCCGGCCTCCTGGGCCCGGGCCAGGGAGCCGGGATGCCAGGTGACGGTGTAGCGGGGTTCTGTTCCCTGCCCCCCCAAACCTTGGCGCAAGGCGCTGAGGAGCAGGGCAAAGATGCGGCCCGAGTCCTGGAAGCGCACTTCGGTCTTGGCGGGGTGCACGTTGACATCCAACTGGTCCGGGGGGAGATCCAGGCGCAGAATCACCGCCGGGTGCCTCCCTTTTGTCAGCAGCCCCTGGTAGGCCTCCCTTAAGACGGCCCCCAGGATGCGGTCGGCGACCACCCGGCGATTGACCAGGAGCACCTGGAAGCGGTTGCTGGCCAGGGAAAAATCCGGTGCGGAGAGCAGCCCCTCCACCCGCACGGGGCTGCTGTCAAGGGCAAAGGGGAGGAGGTGCGCGGCCACTTCCGCGCCCAGGATGGCGGCCACCCGGTCCGGGAGGCTCTGGAGCCCGGGCGCGGCCAACAGGGTCCTGGCCGGGGTTTTGAGGAGGAAATGCACCTCCGGATAACACAGGGCCAGATGGCGCAGGCCTTCCACCATGAAGGCCTGCTCCGCCTGCCGGGAGCGCAGGAACTTGCGCCGGGCCGGGGTGTTGAAAAAAAGTTGGGACACCGTCACCTGGGTGCCGGGGGAAGCGCTCCAGGGAGAGGCTTCCTCAATTTCCCCGGCCACCGCCACCAGGCGGTAGCCCCCGGTTTGACCGGGGGGGCAGGTGATCATCTCCAGGCGGGAAACCGCGGCGATGCTGGGGAGGGCCTCTCCCCGGAACCCCAGGGTGGAGATATTCAGGAGGTCCATTTCCGTCTTAAGCTTGCTGGTGGCGTGGCGCTCCAGGCTGAGAACGGCTTCCTCAGGGGTCATGCCAACCCCGTCGTCCACCACCCGGATGCGGCCCCGGCCCCCTTCCTCAATCTCCACGAAGATGGTCCGGGCCCCCGCGTCCAGGGCGTTTTCCACCAGTTCCTTGACCACCGCCCAGGGTCGGGTGATGACCTCCCCGGCGGCGATCTGGGCAGCCACCTGGGGGGCGAGAATACGGATGCGCGCCTGGGATTCCACTTGCCTTGCAGCCCCTATCAGTTATAATGCCCTTTAAGGAGGGCTGTGATCCGGTTCTTCTTCCCCGCCCCGCCGGTCATCGGAATTGGCCTTCTTCTGACCGCGGGGCTTTTTTGGGGGCAGGCGGGGCCTAAAGCCGCCCTGCCCCTTTTTCACTATAACAAAAAACACTGCGGCATGGGAGGCGGATTTATGGGCCGGGACAAAGAGTTAAGCGCGCCGCTCACCCCCCGGGAAGAGCTCCTCATGAAGGTGGCCAAGGAAATCGTGGTAAAATTCATCGAGGTGGGCCGGGTGTCCCCCTCCTCCTTTGCCGAGACCTTCAAGACGGTCATGGACGCTTTGCGTCAATCTTTTAAGTAGAGATAGTACTTAATTGCATAAGTTCGCGAATTATTCGGGAGCCGGTTTTATTCCCCCCTTTTCTAAAGGGGGGTTAGGGGGGATTTTAAATAACCTCTTGAAATCCCCCTAAATCCCCCTTTTTCAAAGGGGGACTTTATGCACTCCTGATTTTGGATGATGCTTTTAATTATTTGACGCTGATTTTTGCAATCAGGTACTAAGAATTTTGGGAGGTTCCAGGGACTTTCGCAGGTTGGCAAGCTTGTGCTGCCGGTCCCTCCCTCCATATACCAAAAGCAAGGGAAAAACATGCGCCGCGCTGGAGGCCGGGGTTGGGAAGAACTGCGGGTGGTGAGTATCACCCCGGGTTACCTGGATTATGCGGAAGGCTCCGCGCTGGTGAACTGGGGCCGCACCCGGGTGCTGTGCGCGGCCAGCGTCCTGGAGCAGGTGCCCCGTTTCCGGGAATACTCCGGAGGGGGCTGGGTCACCGGCGAATACGCCATGCTGCCCCGGTCCACCAACACCCGGCAGACCCGGGAAGGCCAGGGGGGCCAGTTCTCGGGCCGCACCTATGAGATCCAGCGCCTCATCGGCCGGTCCCTGAGGGCGGTGGTGGATCTCCAGGCTTTGGGGCCCCGCACCGTGGTCATGGACTGCGACGTTTTGCAAGCGGACGGCGGCACCCGCACCGCGGCCATTAGCGGAGCCCTGGTGGCCCTGGCCCTGGCGTTGGAAAACTTAAGGCGCCAGGGATTGGTGGAAACCATGCCCTTGAAGGACCAGGTGGCCGCGGTGAGCGTGGGCCTGGTGGGGGGCCGCCTGCTGCTGGACCTGGATTACGAGGAAGACTCCCAGGCCGCGGTGGACGCCAATTTTGTGGCCACCGGCAAAGGCGACCTCATCGAGGTGCAGGCCACGGGGGAGCGGGGCCCCTTCCCCGCGGCTCTGATGAGCGAGATGCTGGCCCTGGCCCAGAAGGGCCTCAGCCAAATCGCCCGGATCCAGGAAGAAACCCTGGCGCCATGCCTGCCCCTACCCTGGTGATGGCCACCCGCAACGCCGGGAAGATCCGGGAGTTGCGGGACCTGCTGGCGGGCTTGGGGATCGAACTCCTGAGCCTGGCCGATTTTCCGGACCTGCCGGAGATTCCGGAAGATGGGGCAACTTTTGCTGAAAACGCCGGCACTAAAGCCAAGGAGGTGGCCCGGCTGACGCACCTCCCCGCGCTGGCGGACGACTCCGGCCTGGAGGTGGCGGCCCTTAAGGGGCGGCCCGGGGTTTTCTCGGCCCGCTATGCCCAGGACCGCACCGGGGCCTTGGTCCCCAGCGACGCGGATAATTGGGGCAAGCTGCTTTCAGAAATGGCCGGGGTGCCCTGGGATGAACGCCAGGCCCGGTTTGTCTGCGAGATCGCCCTGGCTTTCCCCGACGCCCGCGTCTTTACGGCCCGGGGGGAATGCCCGGGCTTCATCGCCCTGGAGGCCAAGGGGGAGCACGGGTTCGGTTATGATCCGGTCTTTTGGGTGCCGGAGTTTGGCCGCACCATGGCGGAGTTGGAGCCGGAAGTGAAGAACCGCCTCAGCCACCGGGCGAAGGCCCTAACGGCCTTGCGGGAGATTCTCGTTTCCCTCAAAGGTGAACTGTGAAAGGCAGTTTCCCGTTTTCAGTTTTTCGTTTTCCGTAAAAAGACATTGTAAGAACCGGAAACTTAAAGCGGAAAACGGGAAATGGGAAACGGAAAACGGTAAACTTTCTTCTCGGGACGTGGCGCAGCCTGGTTAGCGTGCCTGCCTTGGGCGCAGGAGGTCCCCGGTTCAAATCCGGGCGTCCCGACCAATCATGAGGGGATTCAGAGGGGTCTTGTGAGGGGGTATGGTGAGGGCTTTTGCAAAATTCCGACTGCGGCAAGGCTGAGGAGGGTTCTAAATGAAACTTTTGGTTTTATTTGTCGGCATCCTGTTAATGCTGGGGGTCGGTATGGCGAACGCGCAAGGGAAATTTGAGAAAGACGTCATCCAGACCAAGGCCGGGGATTTGGAGATCACTTGCATCGGCCACGGCACGTTGATGTTCACTTTCGGGGGCAAGGTCATCCACGTGGACCCGGTGGGGCAGTACGCGGATTATGGTAAGCTCCCCAAGGCTGATTTAATCCTTATCACCCACGAGCACGGGGACCACCTGGACCCCAAGGTGGTGGCGATGTTGCGGAAGCCCGAGGCCCAGATTGTGGCGAATCAGGCCGCGGCCGGCAAATTACCGGGAGCCGTGGTCCTGAAGAATGGGGAGAAAAAGACCGTGGCCGGCCTTCAGATCGAGGCGGTGCCCGCCTACAACCTGGTGCACAAGCGGGAGAGCGGCGAACCCTTCCACCCTCAAGGGCGGGACAACGGCTATATCATCACCTTTGGAGACAAACGGGTTTATGTGGCCGGGGACACGGAAAACACCCCGGAGATGAAGGCCCTGAAAGATATCGACATCGCCTTCCTGCCCATGAACCTCCCCTATACCATGACCCCGGAGATGGTAGCGGACGCGGCCCAAGCCTTCAAGCCCCGGATTCTCTACCCCTACCACTTCGGCAAAACGGATACCGCCAAACTGGTAAATCTTTTGAAAGACCATAAAGAGATCGAGGTGCGCATTCGCAAGATGGAGTAGGCCGGAGAGGTGGTGGGGAAAACCGGGATTTTCCCCCCACACCTTAATCCTCTCCCCCCCGAGGGGGAGAGGAAATTTTCCAAGAAGACCAAGTGGGGACTGGACGCGGACCTAACCCGCCCCCGGGGAGCCGGGGAAGGGCCTAAATCTCCCCCAGGCGCAGATGATCTATACCACCCAAAGCGGCGCAGTCTTCGATACGGAGAAAGATTTTTCCTCTCCTGAGCGCCACGTCCTCCAGAAGTTGTTTCTCTGGAAAGAGTTGGCGGTTAACGTGGAGGAATTCCGCATCAAGAAGCGGGAGGCCCTGCTTAAGGGCTGGGGCGATTCCGGCCCCATCCAGGAAACCAGAGCCATGCAAAACCTCACCCGGGACCTGGAAAAAGAGGTGGCCCGGCGCCTCCTGGTCCGAAAGCAGGACCGGGGCTGATGGAGGGGTAAGACCTAAAAGCCGGGGGGCCAAGACCGGGCCCCCGTTTTTTTCTTTTCGTTCCCAGGATCTTTCTTGAGCAAGGCCGACCCACAGGAGAGCTTGGGGGCATAATGACTCACGATCTCCGCCTGGTGCGGGGAGATGCAGTCCGGCACCAAGCCCCCGTATTCCCCCTGGATAAATTTTTTGTAAGCTTAAAGCCAATCCCCGATTAGTCCGATTAGTAGTCTATTCAACCCAGCGATTAAAAGAGGAAGGAATTTATGAAACCTGAGATTAACTTGAATATGAAGGTCCTGGTGGTGGATGATTTTGCCACCATGCGGAAAATAGTTCGCAATATCCTGAAGCAGATCGGCTTCACCAACATTGTTGAAGCTGATGACGGGGCAGCCGCAATGTCGATTATCAAGAGTGATAAGATAGATTTTGTGGTAACTGATTGGAATATGCCCAACATGAGCGGCCTTGATCTCTTAAAAAATATCCGCGCCGAAGAAAAGGCCAAAGATACTCCAGTGTTAATGGTAACTGCGGAAGGATTAGCTGAGAATGTCGTTGATGCAGTTAAATCAGGCGTAGATAATTATATTGTTAAACCCTTTACTGCCGAGACTATACAAGCTAAGATTGAGCAGATATTTGCCAAACGCAGCGCCAAATCATAGGGGGAGTCCTGATGAATGTTGAATTTATTAATCCCTTCCTCAGTGCCACACTGGAAGTCCTGAAAACTATGGCCTTTACTGAGGTGCAACCAGGGAAGCCTTTTATGAAGAAAGACAAAATTTCCTACGGTGATGTTTCAGGGATTGTGGGTATTACGGGGCCACACAACGGCTCTATGTCTTTGACATTCAGCAAGGACTGTATCATTGCCATCGTTTCCAACATGCTGGGGGAGAATTTCGCAGAAGTCAATGATGATATTAAGGATGCGGTGGGTGAGTTATCGAATATGATTTCCGGTACCGCCCGGAATGAATTGGGTAATAAGGGTTATTCATTTAAGACTTCGATTCCCATAGTCGTCTCCGGCCCCAGGCACGAAATCAGGCACCAGTGCAAAGCCCCCACCATCGCCATCCCTTTTAATACCAAAGCCGGGCCCTTCGTGGTGGAGGTAAGTTTTGAGACATGATGCCCGGGGAGAAATCCCCCTCTTAAGGGCTCCCGGGGCCGTGGGGTTTTTGAGTGTTTAAGCAGGTCTCGACCAATCCCCAGAAAAAATCAAATTAATCGCCGGTAATTCTTAATTCCCCTCCGCCCCGCCCCGCATTTTTTACGTCAGATGGAAAAAACTTCTTCCCCTTGAATCCAACGTTCCAGAGGGCGCGGCTGGGCGAAAAAATCCCGGAGCCCCCGGGCCAGCTCCAGGGGGGCGGATTGGCAGCCCACGGCCCGGCAGCCGGCCAGCAGCCCCCGGCTGATGGAGAAATAGATCTCGTGGCGGTGGGCGTAATAGGGGGGGCTGGTAAGGTCGCGGTTAGCCAAAGCCGCCTGGCACTGCCCCGCGTCCAGGGAGTGCATGGCCCGGCACATCAGGGGCCTGGCCGGGTGGGCCGAGCACCGCCGGTCCCGGAGGAGGGGACAGGGCAGCTCCTGCCTGATTTTGGCCATCTCAATCTTATTCTTGCCCGCCTTGAGGTCCAGGGACCGGCTTATTTGGGCCAGCAACTCCTGTTTCTCCCCGTCCGAGAAATGCTGCTCCACATATTGCCCCAGGAACAAAGCCTCCGGGGGAGTGAGTTCCACCTGGTTAAAGCAGCAGAAATGGCAGCCGGCCTGACAGGCAATGGGTTGGGGCAGGGGGTTGGCAGATTCTATCAGGCCGACGACATGTTCCGCGAAATGAATGGCGCTGAGGGCCAATTCCAGGGCTTTTTCCCCGGTCCTGCCTCCCTGGACAAGCTCCACCACCTTCTCTTGCTGTAATGCCGCCAGCCGTTCATCCAGGGGAGTGTTTTGCATATGGATGGAAATTCACCCCGGTAAGGGGTTGGGAGAGGGGGTTTGGGGGAGGGGACAGGGGCCCGGGCTGCCGGCCCTTACCTCCTCCCCCAAAACTTGCTCTTAGGCAAAAAGCGTCTCCGCCAGGCGCTTCAGGGAAGCCAACCCCTGGATCTCGGTTTCGAAAAGGGGCACCAGGGCCCGGACCTGGCCGTCAAACAGCTGCCAGATGGTCTGCATATGCTCCGCCTGCATGGCCCGGCGGTTCCGGATGAATTCCGGGTCCTTCTCCGGGTCGCCCTCCGGCAAGAGGCCGTTCACCACGATGCCCCCCACGGGAATGCCGAAATCATGGAACCATTTCAAAAACCGGGTGATCACCGCGATGGGCAGGGCCTCCGCCAGGGTGACGAAAAAGAAGGCGGTGATCTCCGGATTGGTGAGCAGTTCCCGGGCATGGGCCATGCGCTCCCGTAAGTTCACCAGGTAGTCCATCAGGGGGTCGGCCTCCTCCTTCTTCTTGGAGAAGGAGAGAAGCTGGCGCAGGGATTTGGCTTCCTCCCGGCTGCGCATCATCTTGTTCACCCACAGGGAATAGACCTTGGACATGCCCAGCAGCCTCCGGGCATTGGCCGTGGGCGCGGTGTCAAAGACATAGACGTCGAACTCCTCCCCGAACATCAGGTCCAGCATATTTTCAAACATGGCGGACTCTTCAAACGCGGGGTTCAGGGTGGCCACGTCCACGAACTCGTCGGCCTTGATCTGCAGGTCCGCGAAGCGAAGAAACCAGTTGATCTTGTCCCGGATCTCTTTCTTGGATTTTTCGATGGTTTCCCGGGTATCTATTTCGTAGGCAAAGGCCTTATCCACCCCCGGCAGCGGGGTGATACGGCCGAGAACCTCCAGGCCCAGGAGGCCGGAGAGGGAGTGCACCGGATTGGTGGAGGCCAACAACGTCCGTTTTCCCTGGCCCGCCAGCCACAGGGCCGTGGCCCCGGCCATCACGGTTTTCCCCACCCCGCCCTTGCCGCCGAAGAAGAGAAATTTCAGGTCCGGATGATTCTCCAGAAATTGCCGCATATTGATGGTGATTTCGTTTCCCATGACCCCTCACCCGCACAGATAGCCAGCAACCCGGGAGATCATGTCTATCCCGGTGACGTCCCGTTCCAACTCCGGCACCTGGGCCAGCACCTGGGCCCCGAAGGTCTCCTTGATCTGGGCCAGATGCTGATCCTGCATCTCCAGACGACGGCGCAGGTATTCCGGGATGTTCTCCTGCCTCAGGGTTTCCGGCAGCACCCGGTTGACGATGTAGCCGGACAGGGGCACCTTAAAGCGGCTGAAGAGCTCCGCGGCCTTGCGGGTGTCCAGGATGATCATCTCTTCCGGCACCAGCACGAAGAAGAACGCGGTTTTCTCCTTATCCGTGAGGATGCGGGAGCTGGCCTGGATGCGGTCTTTGATGTACAAAAGCTCCTTGAGGATGGCGTCTTCCTCCAGGGTCTCGTCCCTTTTCAGGTGCGCGGCCACCTTGTCGTAATCCTGCATCTGTTCCCGCAGAGAGGTGATTTTGCCGATCCAGGCGTCATAGACGGTGGCCATGGAGAGGTAATAGAGGGCGTGGCCCAGGGGCACCAGGTCGTAGATATAGTAGTCGTACTCCCCGGCCACCACGATGTCCACCACCGCGTCGAAGATGGCGCTCTCTTCCATGGCCGGCTCCGCGGACGCGGCCTGGATGTAGGACTCAATCTCCTCGGGCAGGTCCTTGAAGCCGTACATGTCCCGGATCTTCTGACGGATTTCATCCTGGTAGGCCTTGACCCGCTGGTCCGCGTCGATCTCCTGGGCCCAGAGATTGTCCATGATCTTGATGGGCCCTTTGCCGAAGAGGTCCTGCTGGAAGATGTCCGAGAGAGACGCCTGGGGGTCAACGGAGAAGACCAGAACTTTGTGGCCCTGTTGGGCCAGCCAGTAGCCCGCGGCCGCGGAGAAGGTGGTCTTCCCCAGCCCGCCCTTGCCGCCGAACATCAAATAGCGGCGATTCGGGTGGTCTTTGATAAAGGTGGCGAGAGAAATGGTTCACCTCCGATTCCTACAGTAGCACAGGCGTCCCGCCTGTGCTTTAAAGGTCCACAGGCGAGACGCCTGTGCTACCAAAACTTTTTTAGGCCAACGTATCCGTCAAGTCCTTCTCCCTCAACATCCGCCGTTTCCAGGTGGCGATCTGGGGCACCACGTAGGGGAGGAGGCGCAGGGAGTAATAGGGGGGCAGGAGCGGCACCCCCACCAGGTCCCCCATGGTCACCAGGATGAAGAGATGCTCCATGTTGGCCCGGGTCTTCAAGGCAAAGCGGGCGGAATCATGGGCCGCCATGCCGTAGATGAACTCCTTGACGGCGTTCAAGAAACCGCCTTTTTTCTCAGTCATGGGGGTATTCCTCCAAAATTCTTTTCACCACTAAGACACCAAGACACCAAGGTTCACAAAGAGAGGAAATTATGGTTTGGCGCTCTCGCGCCAAACCATAATGCCTTCCCTTAGTGATTCTTTGTGCCTTTGTGCCTTAGTGGTTATTTTTTTTAGCACCTCAACTATCAACAGCCTCACTTCCCTTCCGCGGGCACGGCTCTGCCGGGTTCCCGGTAGCGTTTCAGGGCCTTGATGCCGTCGGCCAGGAGAATAATGGCCGCCACCACCAGGAAGAGGGCGACGATGCCCATGAGGCCGTTGCCGATCAAGGCCTCGCCTTTCACCTGGCCGGAGGCCACTTTGCTCAACAGGTTAAAGGAGGTATAGAGCAGCGCGGCAATGGTGGTGACGAACATGAACCACATGGGGATGAGCGTGATGGTGGCCTTCTTGCCCTGGGACAGGAGCCACAGGGAGGCCACCAACAGGGCCAGGGAGGCCAGCAACTGGTTGGCGCCGCCGAAGAGGATCCACAGGTACTGCCACCAGCCGGTCTGGATCAGGAGCAGAACCAGGGCCGCGGCCACAAAGGTGGCCACCGGGCCGCTGCGCATCACCGGTATCTGATCGCCCACCAGTTCCACGGTGGCGACCTTCATGAAGCGGAGCACCAGTTGCATGACGGTGATGGCCAGAATGATGATGATCACCGTGGCCATGGTTTTGCCGAAGGGAATGGGGAGGCCGATGATGTTCAGCAGGTTGGAGAGCCCGGTGGCGAAGACCGCGCCGGCCCCGCCGGACTTCATCAGCTGCTGGTATTGGGTATAAGGGATGGCCGCGGCCGCGGTCATTAAGGCCACCACTCCCAGGACCATCTCGGTGAACATGGAGCCGGCCAGCACCGGCTTGGCGTCACACTCGGATTCCAACTGGCGGCAGGTGCCGGAGCTGGAGACCATGGCATGCCAGCCGGAGCAGGCCCCGCAGGCGATGGTGACAAAGAGAATGGGCCACAGGGGGCCGATACCGATGGTGAATTGGGTGTAGGCCGGCGCATCCACCGGGGGCAGGCCCACAAAGATGCCGATGATTCCCCCCACCATGCCGAACAAGACAATGTAGAAGGCCACGTAGTTGAGGGGCAGGGCGAAGCGCCAGATGGGCAGCACCGCGCTGATATAGCAAAAGATGACGCCAAACAAGGCCCAGGTGAACTTGTTCTGGGCCAGGGAGCCGATTAAGACGGGGGCGGGGAACATTTCCCCCAGCTTGATGCCCACCAGGGCCACGGCGACGCAGATCACGGTTATCACCAGGATGTTGAGCCGCCAGCGGTAGAGCATATGGCCCGCCAGGGCGCCGGCCAGGCCCAGGATCAGCACTGCCAGGGGCCCGGAGGGCAGTTTGATCAAGGCTCCGGCGATGACCCCGCCGAAGGCCCCGGCCAGGAGCAGCAGATAAAAATAGATGAAAGAGAGCAGGATGGTGCGGGCCCGGGGGGAAATCAGCTTATAGCTCAACCCGCCCAGGGACAGGCCGTCGGACCGCATGGACACGACGCCGGCGAAATAATCGTGGACCCAACCGATGAGCAGAACTCCCAGAAAGAGCCACAATATGGCCGGGAGCCAACCCCACTGCAGGGCGATAATGGCGCCCACCACCGGTCCGGCCCCGGCGATGCTCTTGAACTGGTAGCCGAAGAGGACATTTTTGGAGGTGGGCATGAAATCCACCCCATCCATGTACATCTTGGCCGGGGTCACGCGCTGGGGATCGGCCTCCACCACCTTCCGGTCAACATAGCCGGCGTACCAGCGGTAGCCTCCAATGGCCACCGCCATGGCCCCCAGGATAATAAAAGCTGCATTCATGGCGCCGTCCTCCTCATTGTTAAGAAAAGTGGCCTTTCTGCCCATCCCCGGAAAATTGCTCCGGAGAGACTGACCTCTCCCGCTTAACCCCCATAGGTCTCATTCATGGGGTGCCCGCATTTTTTGGGGTTTTCTAAGAACTTAGCCGACGTCATTTGTGCCAAATTACCATATCCGCCAGGGAAATGTAAATAATCCCCTTTTCACTTTCCCAGGCCCCCATCTTCATGGATAACTTATTATAATCGTTAGTCTTTAGCCAGAAAACGGCAGACCTAAAATTGAAAACAAAATCAGTGGAAGGGGCTGGGAGGCGATTGAATAACGCAGGCCATGACCGGAACCCGGCCATGGCCTGGGATGTGACTGCCAGAAAGATGAAATATTTCTGGTGGCTTAAGCCCTTAAAAAAAACCGGAACCCGGAACCGGCCGGAAATTTATCATTAAGAGCCTCATTAATAAGGGCCTTCACTAATATATGGGCCGGTTCCGGTCCCCTGATGATGAGGGATACTGGGGGGCCGGAAAAGGGGGCTCTGGGGATCTGCCGCCGGATTTTGCGGGTTAAGCAAACCGAGCTGATCCAGGAAGGCAAAGGGCGGCGGTCCTCCCAGGGAACCGGGAGGCGGGGCGGTGCCGTCGCCGGTTCTGAGCAGCCGCTGCAAAGGGAGCAGGTCTTGCTGAAAAAAGGGCTTGCGGTCCAAAGGCGTCATATCGGCCCCCACCCGGGTAAATTCCATGGCGTTCAGGCACACCTCGCCCTTTATCTCGGATTTGATATTGCTGATGCATGATCTTCCCTGCTCGTTATAGAAGTCGCTGATATTGGGCCCCAGCAAGGCGTACCATTTGGTGCCCCTCACTCCCAGCACCGCGGTGTGGGTTTTCATGATGAAGTCCGGCTCCTGAGTCTTGAAGATTCGGGATACCACCGTCTGCACCATGCCCCGAAAGACCTGGAGCACCGCCTTGCGGCTGCCTGTGGTGCCGTCATACATATAGGTTTCAATGGCCACCATGCTTCCCGGAGCAATGGTCAGCACCGAATCATCCACGAATTTCACCTGGGCCCGTCCCTGGGTTTTGGTGCGGACCACGTCTCCCGGCTCCAACCCGTCCTGCACTTTGGGAGCGAGAGCCGGCAGCTTCCCTTGCTTCAACAGGTCCACCGGGCCTTCCACCTGCGAGAAGTGGCCCACCACCTCCGCCCGGGGGCAGACCGGCAGGGCCAGGGACCAGACCATGGCCAGGACAAGAAAGATGAAGATATACATAATCTAACCCCTAGTAGCGATAACCTAATTGGCAACCGACGATATGCCGGTCGTAATCGTAGAGCGTGATATTGGAATCGGCCCGCACCAGATAATAGTGGACATTGAATTCGAGACCCTTATAGAGCTCATACGCGGCCTGGACCCCAAAGATAAAGAGGCGGTCGTTCCTTTTGGGATTGAAAATGAGTGGAGCACCGTTGAAGAACTGGTGGTCATAAGGCTGTAAAATCATTTCCATAAAGGAGCTCAGCTTCAACCGGCTGGTCACGGGGTAGAGCGCTCCCAGGAGGAAGTGGTAGCTGGAGTTTTCCCAGTTGCTGCCACTGGCGAAGTCATGCTCATAGCTGAATTTGGCCTGGAGATACCCCTGCTGGTCTTTCAAAAAGTAATAAACCCCCAGGCTCCCCCCCATGGTGCGGCCGCTGCGGTCGTCTTGGGGCAATGTCAGGGGGAACCAATAATATTTCCGGGCCAGGCGGCCTCCAACTTCCAGCCCCACTTTGGGGGTGGCCAGATACAGCCAAGTGGGGTTCAAATCGAAAGCGGTATAATATTTATCGGCCTCCACGTCGGTAAAATTAAAGGTGAAGGGAATCCACAGACGGCTGGATTGGAAGTTGTAAACCGGCATCAGGCCCAAGGTATGGCTCACCAGGTCGAAACTGGTGAGGCGGCGGTGGAAATTCTGGTAAAACGCGTAAGAGGTGCGCAGGCTGAAGGCCCCGCTGGTGATGGGGGTGTATTCCAAAAAGCCGCTCTGGGTAAAGACCACGTCCCCCCGGCCGGAAACTTGTTGGGCGGCAGACGGGTCCCCGGGTTGCAGGGTGACGTTGGAATCAAAGTCGAAACCCAGAGCCACATTAAAGCGCCAGGGTCCGGTTTCCTTCAGGCGGCGGTCCAGAGTCGCCAGATAGTGTTGGGCGAACCCCCCCGTCTGGGTCTGGGGTCCCAGGGAGACCGCTTCATTCAGAACCTGCTGGGCTTCCCCCAGGCGATTCTGGGCCGCCAGGGCCAGGCTCATCTGCAGCTTGGCCTTTTGGGCCAAGGCCGGGTCTTGCTGGGCCTGGCGAAAATAATCCACGGCCTGGGAATACTGCTTCTTTTTGGCCGCGGCCATTCCCTGGAGGAAGGCCACCTGGGCGGGCTGGTAGCCGGAGGCCTGAAGCTGCTGCAATTGCTCCTGGGCCGGGCCCAGTTGTTCCAGGGCGAGGAGGGTGTCGGCCAGGAGCAGCCGGGCCTCAGGATAATCGGGCTTCAGCCGCAGGGCCTGCTCCAGATAGTCCCTGGCCTGGGGATAGTTGAGCAGGACCCGGTGGACTTTTCCCAGATAAAAGGCCTTTTCCGGGGTGTGGGGGCCCCGGTTCCAGGCCTGGGTCAACCCTTCCAGGGCCTCCTCGTAATTTTCCCGCTCCAGGTCGGCCATGGCCTTTTGCACCAGGACCTCGTCAGCGCCAGCGGCAGCCCCGGCCCCCGCCGGGGGCAGGAAGGCGCTGAACATGATGATTAACAGGATCAACCCCATTTTGGTTTTCATCTCTTCTCCCCCAGATATGCACGACGCGGCGGCGATGGCTGTTTATGGCAACTTGCGCCATGGGCATCAATCGATTAGCAGACTTCTTTTCCCTGAAATTCTGTCAATGCCCTGCTGACTCTTCCAACTCGCGTACCGGCGGTGCGGCTGCCCCTGGATAACGTTTGACTGCGGCAAACCGCAGACTTAA
>Ga0299912_10000986_pt1 | contig 23088 bp, 23 predicted proteins | sample RVTome_2_FD_207667 | JGI IMG/M metagenome (GOLD analysis project Ga0299912, IMG submission 207667) | Soil microbial communities from uranium-contaminated site in the Upper Colorado River Basin, Wyoming, United States - RVT95D214 (version 2) ... | reverse complement strand
CAGGATGAGAGTGGGGATAATGAGCCCAAATCTCCTCATAATGTAAGAACGCATACCAACCTCCTGCAATCTAGAATGGCGAGTGAATTAGTGTAACTTGTAACTGGTTTGTGTATTCTTATCTGCTGTGTTGCGGTACGATCCATGAAATAATATATAATCCTGCATTACTTGCATGCTTTCTTTTATGATTTATATCACATAATGTTAAGAGAAATCCTTTTCAATAATTTAATCATTAAATATTCGCAAACGATTAATTATTTAAACTAATAGACCTGATATTAAGTGACTACGTAAAATACATTAGTAAGTAAATCACGTATGATCCTCAATCCTGATAATGCTATTATTATTTAGTAGGTTTGTCAAGTGTTAAATTAACTAATTTATGATAAAATTTACAAGCATTATTCGTTATTGATTTGTTGATATAAACATAATAACGGCAATTAAGATAAAATAATGCCGCATTATTGAAAATAGGAAATAAAAACAAGTGATTTAAGTCAATCACTGGCGGACAATAAATTATGGATAGTGTATGAAGAATTCTTCTATAAACCATGAGCATGAATGGAAAATACGCTTGACCTCAGATAGTACTGTCATCTATACTTCTCAAATGACGGGGTGTAGCGCAGTTGGTTTAGCGCGCAGCGTTTGGGACGCTGAGGTCGGAGGTTCAAATCCTCTCACCCCGATTTTTAATAGTACGGCTTTTTACATATAATAATTCCTGCTTCTTAAGATATTAGATGTTTATCTGTGTACGAGAAAAAGTAGAGCTATTCATCTTGATGATATAAAACAGATTAAAAATAATGGAAAAAAGTAAAAAGATTCGACACGTGGTAGTGATGGGTATCGGTAATATACTCCTGAAGGATGACGGAGTGGGAATACACACGATACAGAAATTGCAGGAAACTGGTTCCTTTCCTGAAGATATTGAGGTAGAAATTATTGATTGCGGTACAACATCGGATATCTCCGTTTTTCTAGATAGTTCTGTGAATAAGATTATTATTATCGATGCCGTACAGGCGCATGGTCAGCCCGGTGCCATTTATCGCTTAACTCCTGACGTATTTGAAAGTGAAAAGCAAGACATTACATCCCTGCATGATTTGAACTTAAAAGAAAGTATGATTTTCATGCGTTTGGCAGGAATTTTCCCGGAGGAAGTGATTATCATCGGAGTAGAGCCGGGAGACATTGGGATGGGCATGAATTTAACGACTGAAGTAGAATCAAAACTGCCGGAACTGATGTCCATTATTCACAGAGAAATTACCCTTTAGTTATCCTCACTAGCAAGGTTTTCATACTTAGAATATCTATGTAATATAAGGACCATACTTCGAACTTGACGATTGCACCTGGATACCTTAAATTTGGTGCTAAAGATGGGTAGTAAATAAAACAAGGAGAACACTCATGGCGGGTAAATATGGGTATGCTGGTAAAATTTTAAGGGTAGATTTATCCTCGGGGAAAACGACCACTGTCCCAACCCGTGACTATGCGGATAGGTTTCTAGGAGGAAGGGGGATTGCAGCTAAAATCTATTGGGATGAGGTCTCACCTGAGGTGAAAGCTCTAGAACCGGATAACCGCCTAATATTCATCACCGGACCACTGGCTGGTATTTCACCGGGAGTGGGAGCTGTCCGCTGGCTGGTCTGTGGTAAGTCTCCAGTCACTACGCCTGAACAGTTCAGTTACTGTAATTTAGGTGGTAGTTGGGGGACCGAACTTAAATTTGCTGGCTATGATGGGATAGTGGTTCACGGAAAATCACAGCGACCAGCCTATATATATATCAAAGAGGATAGCGTTGAAATAAGAGATGCCTCTACCCTGTGGGGTAAGAGTACCCTTGAGACACGCGAGATATTGAAACAACAACTCGGCAATCAGACCAGAGTCGTGGCTACCGGTCCCGCGGGTGAACACATGTCTACCATCGCTACAGTTTTAGCTGATAACGATGCCTCAGGATCAAGTGGTTTCGGTGCGGTAATGGGTTCAAAAAACCTCAAAGCGATTGCGGTGAGAGGAAGCGGGAAGATTACCACCGCTGGACGGGATAAACTTACAGAACTTACACGTCATATCCGTGCAATGCGCCGGACCTCACCACAGGGTGAGTCAATCTGGGGTAGAAGCGTGACTCCGGATAAGAAGAAACTGGATATTTGCCGCGGCTGCAGTCTGGGTTGTGAGCGGAATGTATACGAATCCAAAGAGGGCAGAAAGGGGAAATTTATTTGCGGGCAAGTGGGATTCTATTCAGGTAGAGCCGCGAGATATTACGGGGAAAAAGATTGGCAGGAAATCCCATTCCAGGCTGCAATGCTGGCAAACGATTACGGGCTCGACGTTTTCGCTATCGGTCCGATGATGGCATGGTTGTCGCGATGTAATCGCGCGGGTATTCTGACTGACGAAAACACAGGCATTCTATTATCACAGATGGGAAGTATTGAATTCCTTGAAACGCTTTTAAGGAAGCTTTCGTTCAGAGAAGGTTTTGGAGATGTACTGGCTGATGGCATCATACGCGCATCTGAACTGGTAGGCAAAGATTCGGATAAGCTCATCACTGACTATCTGACCAAAGGTGAACAGGGATTAGCATATGATCCGCGATATTTTATTACGACCGGGCTCTTGTATGCAATGGAGCCGAGACTCCCGATACAACAACTGCATGAAACATCCCGACTGGTCCTCGGGTGGTTATCATGGGTAAATAAATCCGGGCGTGCCTATTTGTCTACTGATGTCTGCCGTACCATCGCTAAAAAGTTCTGGGGAACAGAACTCGCTTTCGACCTCTCGACATATGAAGGAAAAGCTCTGACGGCAATTAATATACAGAATCGGGAGTACGTGAAGGAATGTTTGATTTTCTGCGACTGGATATTTCCGATAATGACCGTGGAGTTCTCTGAAGACCATGTAGGTGACCCATCGCTGGAGAGCCAGATTGTTTCAGCGGCTCTGGGTGAAGAGATAGATGAAAAAGGTTTGTATAAAATCGGAGAGAGGGTAGTAAATCTGCAAAGGGCTATCATCACCCGAGAAGCTAGAGGTAGCGATACGATTGCCGATTTCCACTTTACAGTTCCCCAGAGAGACGACCCGATGAATCCACGCGGGATAGCGCCAGGGAAAGATGGGGAGATAATCATCAGGAAAGGTGCCATACTTGATAGAGCAAAATTCGAGGAAATGAAACAAGAGTATTACCAGTTCAGGGGTTGGGATTCAGTAAGTGGTCTTCAGACAAGAGCCAAGCTTGAAGAACTAAACTTGAAAGATATCGCAGATGGGCTGGAGAAGCAGAAGCTGATAGCATAAAGAGAACTGATAATGATTACTTATATAATTGTAAGCTTTATTAGTGGCATCCTTTTTGGTGCTTTAGACGGTTTGATTAATGCCAATCCTTTTGCTCAGAAACTTAACGAAGTTTATAGACCGATCACCAAAACATCCTTAAATATCCCTGTTGGAGTTGTAATTGATCTTGTCTATGGATTTGCTATGGCAGGAATATTCCTGCTCCTTTACGAAAGTCTTCCTGGTGAAATAGGTTTGGTGAAAGGAATAAGCTACGCTTTCCTGGCATGGTTTTTCCGTGTCGTTATGTCTGTAGCGTCAAATTGGATGATGTTTAAAGTACCCGCTAAAACATTACTTTATATGCTTTTAACTGGATTAGGTGAAATGTTTATACTTGGTATACTTTATGGGCTATTCCTGGAGCCCTGGACATAAAAAGCGCTACGGTTTTCTACTTCAATCCGCGGTATGCCTCAATATAAACAAAAAACTCATCCAGTGCTTTCAAACAATATATTTTGTCGCATACTGTACTTTCATTGACAGATTAACTTGCCGGGCGTATAGTTTCCGCAGAATACTGCAGCCTTGAGGGTATTGTTGAGAAAGGGAGGTTTCGACCGTGTCTACTCAGACTATCTTGGGATACGCAGCAAAAGCGGTGGGACAAGCACTCGAACCGTTTACTTATGAGCCACCAAAACTTGGAGAGCATGATGTACGGGTTTCTGTCACACACTGTGGTCTTTGTTTTACGGATATACATGGTATCGACAATTATTATGGAGTAGTCACCTATCCCTTTGTACCTGGACATGAGATAGTAGGATATGTATCAGAAGTTGGCAAAACTCCATCGGGATTGAAGATCGGCGACCGTGTAGGTATTGGCTGGCTGGGACGGTCCTGCGGGGAGTGCGAGTGGTGCAAGAGTGGTGAAGAGCAATTATGCATTGACATTGTGCAAGATGGGACATGGGTACCCTACGGGGGATTCTCGTCATCTGTTGTTGTGGACAGTCGCTTTGCATACCTTATACCTGACACCATGTCATCGGAAGTAGCTGCCGTACTCATGTGCGCTGGAATTACTGTGTACAATCCGCTCCGATTATATGCTAAGCAGAATACGCAGAAGATTGGCATCATTGGCATAGGCGGACTGGGTCATCTCGCTATCCAGTTTGCGCACTCCCTTGGCTATGAAGTAACAGTCATTTCATCCTCACCGGCGAAGAAAGAGGAGGCGCTGGCTTTTGGCGCTGACTACTTTGTGGTCTCGGATGATGTAGCTAGCTTCAGGAAGCTCGAATTTAACTTCGATCGCATGTTATGCACTGCTCACGGAGAGATCAACTGGGAATGGTTATTAACAATCTTGAAGAAACGAGGTAAGCTGGTGCTGATCGGCTTCCCGGATGTGGCGTTCAATTCGACTGATCTTGTAGTACACGAACTTTCGATTACAGGCTCCTTCCTCGGCAACCGGGCTACCATGAGAGAGATGCTTTCTTTCGCACAAACGCATGGCATAAAACCCTGGATCGAATTGATGCCCATGTCCAAGGTAAACGAGGCAATTGAAAAGTTGAAACAAAATAAAGCCCGCTACCGGATCGTCCTTGTTAATGATGTAGGCGGTACAGGTGGCTAATTCGTAGTAATAGGAAGCCTATAAAATTTATCTACTACTAGTTGTGTTATATTACCTACGTTAACTTGTCTTCGGTGGAGTTTTAGGCGCTGATTTAGTTATGATCGGCGATTTCTTTTCCCCAGTATCTGATTTTGGTGCAGATGTCTTATCAGCAGGCTCCGTTTTAGGTGCGGTAGTTTTTTCTGCGGTTATGGGCTTTTCTGCTTTTGGCGCGGATTTTTTCTGTTCAGATGTGGCTTCCGCTTTGGGTGTTTCTTTTGCATCCTTCTTTTTTGGTTCTGGCGGTTTGATACCCAGTCGCACTGCGGAATGGTCGCGCCCCTGATAGAAGTTCAACCAGGATGAGGTATGTAAAAACTCCCAATTATTCGGCGGCACGATATAGTCGCCGATGGATTCCTCTTCGTGATGCCCCTTCAAACGGTCGTAAGCCCTCACCCATATGCACTTTCGTTCCTTGGGATAAACCTCGCACCAGCCATCGAGACTGCCGCCGCAGGGACCATTTCTCTGGTTCTTAGGACATTGCGAGATAGGACAAAGGAAAGCGACGTCGAATAAGCCGCAGTCACCGCAGTTCTGGCAGTCGAAAAGCACCACTTTGGCGATGTGTTCGGCATCCTCGAAGATATGCTTAGGTGTACGGGTACCATCGATACCTCTCGCAATGGGTCTGAACGACTTAAAAACGATGCTATCAGGATTAAAGATGGTAGCATGAGCCGCTCGTGAGAGGAGATACACCGGCGGATGTGCTGCTTTGGCGGTCCTAGCGGCTGGTTTATTTGTATTCAGTCCGGTTTTCTCATCCTTCTCAAAAAAGTAAAAACCATCTTTCTGCGGGAAATCGAACTCAGGCAAGAAATCGCGCCATTTCGGTGCCCATTCCTCACCCTTAGTGACAATGTAGTCGATCATTTCATAAGTAGCACCGTGTCCGCCAATGTGCGCTCCAGCAAAACCCATTCCTTTGGCAAAAGCATACATCTTGGCAGCGCGGTCCAATCGTGTCTGACGCCCTTTGTCTTTGGCACCACGCTCTTCATCTAATTTTGCCAGTAATTTATCCGTGACCACACAACCTGGAATCTCGCCGGCATTCATGACACGGGCGGCGCCATAAGGCAGAAGGTAGATATTAACGAAAACAGGAATATTGTAGTTATGAAACTTCAACCATGTCAGGACCTCATGGTATTTACGGGCGTCATATCCCACCTGTGTGATGATGAACTTTGCACCGGCTTCAATTTTCTTTTTGAGTTTGAAATATTGTCCCATCAGCTCTGCTTCGACGGCTTTAAATGGGGAGACAGCGGCGCCGGCAAAGAAATCCGTTGGTGCTAACCTGGTCTTCTTTCCTCCCGATTCTTGTTCCATACCCTGATTCATTTTTTCTACGAGCTGTAAACCCTGAACGGAGTCGAGATCAAAGACAGGTTTTGGTCGACTGTTGAAGCCGCTTGTGGCAGGGTAATCGCCCGTGAGCATCAGGAGATTACGCACACCTAGCGCCGCAAGTCCGTACAGAAGGCTCTCACATTGATTGCGGTTCTTGTCGCGGAACGCCAGATGCACCAGTGGCTCAATCCCCAGTTTCTTGATTTCAGTACAAAGGATTTCCGTAGAGATGGCAGGATTGCCACCGGGATTATCAGTGACACTCATAGCGTGGACTTTACCTCTGCGGGCGGCACGTCGGGCATTTTCGATAAGTTCTTCCTGTTGCATTTCGAACGCACCACGCCCTGGAATCTGCTCCCAGGTAACTGCAAAGATATCGGGACTCAATATAGCTTCTTTCAGCGAATTAGCACTTACCTGCAGGCGGTCCTTCAATTTTTCCTTTAACCGGGAAATGGGTTCTGCGAGTTGGGTAGCCGCGTTACGTTCATCACCAGCGAGTGATATGTACTCATCCGCTTCCATTTGCATGCCTTCTTCCATGCTTAGGGCACGTTTTGCCGGGTCTTTAGGATTGATATCTACAATAAGAAGCGGAATATTTTTCGTTATCCAGCCTTCTCGTATCTTTCGTTGCAGTTCGAAAGTAGCACCACGTGGTTCCAGATAACCCAGAGCGATGATTTCTGGCAATTCTTTACGTGCTATATCCAATCCTTCTTGTGCCGTGGTAGCATGAATTATTTCAGGGTTACCTTCTATGGCACGCTTGATCATATCAAGGAGTTCAGTCCCACTACTAATAACGAGGATTTTTTCATCTTTTTTGTTCTGTGGCATATTACCCTTCTTTCCTGCAACTCCGGTTGCTAGCTCTCCGGCTCCAGCATGAGCAGTTTTTTTAACTGGTCAATACGTTTTAACATTTCTTCGGTCTGTTCTGCAACTTCGGTAAGGTTCATAGCGCCTGCCCTAGCTCTCTGGAGTACGCCGGTGATGGTGTTTTTTAATTCTACAGCATCAATCGGACGCCAAAGATATCCCTTGATATTATGACTGAAACCGTCACTCCAACGCCAGCCTTTACGCGAGTATTCTTCGGGACGGACATCAACTATCAGAACGGGGATATTTCTTGTAGTTTGGTTTTCTGCAAGTTTGTTGGCAATCTGGCGTGAGGCACCGCGTGGTTTCAAATAACCTAATATTATTACGTCCGGTATTTCTGTGTTTGCCTTTTTCAATCCATCTTCTGCTGTCGATGCACAGGTAGCTAAAAAAGAGCCTTCGAAAACCTTCTTTGTCATCTCAATAAAGCTGGTTTCACAATCGATAATAAGAATATGAGGTGTTTTTTCCACAAATCACTTCCCAGAGTATATCAGATTACACCTACTATTGAGAAGGATTTAGTAGATTATTTCAAGCGCATATGTTACTGTCTCTTAGTACGCAATTTCAGTGAGAGTTGGGAGAATAAACCACTTATCGAATATAAGCTCGATCTAACAAATATCTGAGAAATTTGTCCCGTCAAATTAGGTAGGAATAGTTAGAAATGTGTGGCTATCTTGCCTTACTCTTGCAGAATTTGGAATGTAACCAGTTTACATATATAAGGATTTGTCATAATTGGAGACAGAACTGTGGTTGAAACCAAGATACTCTACAAACTGCTGTAGCCGTAAGTCACTCTCTTCTACAAGAGCACGTACAGTACCGATACCGCAACTCATACAACTCTTAAATATAGCTTCTATTAGTTTTTCTCCGATACCGAGTCGACGGTAATCATCGTGGACAACAATACCCTGAATAACACATATTTTGTTCAGTGGGATACCGACATGAAGCAGATGGGCTAGATTAAAACCTACCACTTGTCCATCGACCTCGGCTACAAAACAGAGACTGGTGGGAATTCCTGTATTTAAAATATCGAGGTCTTCGGGTGAAATGAGGTTCCATGCCAGACGAAAAACAGCCTCATAGTCAGTCTTTTTTATTGGCCTTATCGAGATATTAGCTTCATTAGTATCCATGTTAGCACCTTCAGGTATAGCATTCGTTTGCCTACACTTCAAGAATTGGTATTCTACTTGTTAAGGAGCTGTTTTATCTATGAATTTGGATGTATTGCTTTAGCGTTTATTTCTTTTTCAGTGTTGCCGCTACCTGTTTTAACAGAGCATCAGGACTAACTGGCTTATCGATGTAGCCTTCCGCTTCAAGTTCAAATCCAGCGCTGACCGGGATATTTGTTTCACCTCGATGTTGTGCAAAGCTGGTTAGTATTACGACGGGAATTTTTGCTAGAGTCTTATCCTCTTTAAGTTGTTTACAGACGTGGAATCCATCATTGGTAGGCATAATAATGTCGAGCAGGATGAGGTCCGGTTTCTCTTCCTGGGCTTTTTTCAGACCAGCATCACTGTCGTAGGCGATTATGACCTTATATTTACTTTCCAGTACAGTTTTGGTTGCTTCTACAAAAACCGTGTCATCATCAATGAGTAAAATTTTTGCTACTTCTGCCATTACTTGCCTCCTCTTGTAATCGTCAGACTGGTGGCGCCTGTAGACATTCTTTCCAGTAACGCCTTCTCAACCCTTTGCAGGAGGACCGGTAGAAAAATCGGCTTATTTACATAATTATCAATAGCTAGGTCGGATTCGGGTTCCAGTTTAAAACACCGCCGACTGCTATCGTCTCTGACGGCGCTCAAAATAATTATAGGAAATTTCCGTGGGCTTGTGTCCTTCTGATCAGTTGCAATTGGAGTGAATTCATCTATATGTTCATCAGTAAGATTCCGGAAAAGCTCAAAGTTTTTAATAATTTCTTTTGTTGTGTAAGTCAATTTTGCTCCCGTCGATTGTTACTTATCTATTCCCAATTGCATTACGAGGAAATTTCTAATGTCTAGCAGATGATACTACTAGTAGAAAAAAGAGTCAATAGCTTTCGATATGAAAATGGCGTTTTTCAGCAAGGTATCGAGCATCTGAGTATATACACATATTAATATCGAATTACTTGTGCTATCTATGTTCTATTGTAGGTATATAGTTTGACTAGGATGAGTCTTAGCATACTCACGTGGTATAATTGACGTAGACATGAACAGGATATCAGTTTTTTTAGCGGAAGACCATGCTGTAGTAAGGGAAGGCTTAGCTGAACTAATACGCCGTGAAGCGGACATAGAAATAGTTGGCGAAGCCGGTGATGGCGAAGAAACAGTACGGTTGGTAAAACAACTCAAACCGGATATTGTACTGATGGATATCGCCATGCCGGGTCTGAATGGTATTGAAGCGACACGGCAAATAAAAGAAACTTTACCGCAAACCAGGATTTTAGTTCTGACAGCTTACGATAATCCAGAATTTATCTCGGCAATGATTGAGGCGGGTGCAGTCGGTTATTTGCTTAAAAACGTTCGTGGTAAAGAACTAACTCATGCTATCCGTAGTGCTTATGAGGGTGAATCAGTCCTTCATCCTGCAGTCGCTAAAGTGGTATTTTCCCAGTTAAGAAATCCACAAGTGCGCCCCCAACACGAAAAGCCAGATGTCCTAAGTGAAAGGGAATTGCAGGTCTTGCGGAAGGGGGCAGAGGGGCTGAGCAATAAACAAATTGCAACCCTTCTTAATATTGGGCCAAGAACAGTACAGACTCATTGGCGCAACATCTTTGATAAACTTGGCGTATACTCTCGTACAGAAGCTATTGTATATTGCCTGAAAAAAGGCTGGTTGAACTTGAACGGGGAGGAAAGTCCACACGAATGAAGCGGCTGGCAGTGGAACTCCACAAGCCTCTCTTCTGGTTGATTCTCCTCTGCTTTCTCGGTGGTGTTTTTCTACACTATTCCGAATTCATTTTCCCCTCCTTTGAAGGTCTTGATACTTTCCTTGGATTACAGCGTCATAGTGTCGAACGCCTCATTTTCCTGGCATTAGTTATTTTTGCCGGCGTATTGTATGGATTTGGCAGGGCCATGGTATACCTCATTACCGTTACTCTGACCATGATTCCCCGGTTATTTCTGGATACTCAATTCCTTGCCGATTCCATTTACGAGACCATTACAATAATATTAGCGGGTGTAGGATTTAACTGGTGGTTTGAATTACACCGCCGTGAAGTAAGCCGACGAGAACAGTCCTTGCTGAAGCTAGACTCCATCCGACAGGAGCTTGAATCCCATATTGAAACAATACGTGAGAACGAGAGACGTCTTTCTGTCCTTCATTCCATCAACACATCAATTAATCAATATGGTAGCCTAGCTGACATCCTGAGCATTGCGGCAGAGAAAATCTTAGAAGCTGTTACTACTGATGGAGTTCTGATCTATCTCATTAACCGATCGACTCATATGCTCGAATTAAAACAATATCGTGGTGTGTCTCAGCAATTTGCGAGTGGTGTTGACCAACTGGAAATCGGGGAAGGTTTCAATGGATGGGTAGTACGTAGTGGGAAACCAGCCTTGATAGAGGATTCGGCAAGTGACCCGCGTTTGTCGCGTGATGTCGTAAGGCAAGAGGGCATTGGCTCACAGTTTATCGTGCCTTTAATGGCACGGGAAGAGGTCATTGGTACACTATGTATTCTATCCCGTTCTAAAAAGAAATTTTCCGCACAAGAAGAGCAGTTGCTTATTCTCATCGGAGCAGAATTGGGAGTTGCCATGGAGCGGGCTTCTCTATCTGAAGAAAACGAACGTGTTGGGAGACGCTACCGGGAATTATTCATTAGAGCACATGATGCCATCTGGATGCAGGACCTTGAGGGTAGAATTCTGGTGGCGAATCAGGCGGCAGCTGATTTGACCGGCTATGGAGGTGAAGAAGCTCCTCGGGGAACCAGTGTAACCCGCTTTCTGGCACCTCAAGCTCTAGAACTGGCACGCGAAGTACGTCGTAAACTGCTATCTGGTATCGAGGTAGAACAACCGTATGAACAAAGGGTTATGAGAAAAGATGGTACTGAAGCCATCATTATGCTGACCACATCGATAGTAATGGATGAGAATGGGAAACCCATTTTTCAGCACATTTCCCGCGATATGACGCGTGAGAGACGACTGGCGGAGAATCTACACCTATATGCAAGGCAAATCACACATGCCCAAGAGGAAGAGCGGAAGCGTGTGGCACGAGAGTTGCACGATGATTCAATGCAGGCACTGAGTATTCTATCACGAAGAGTTGACGATCTTATCTCCACACAACCCAGAAGATCGAAAACTATAAAACCATTAGAAGAAATTCGCTCTGAAGTTGATAATATACTGGCACGTATTCGACTTTTTGCCCAGGATCTTCGCCCGCCAACTCTTGAATATCTGGGATTGATACCGGCGGTACGAGAACTGATTTCTCAGGTCAGACAGCCGACTGATATACAAGCAGACCTGAGCATCGAAGGTGAGGAGCGCCATTTTATGCCGGAAGATGAACTGCTTATCTATCGAATTATTCAGGAATCTTTGAGAAATGCCTGGCGACATGCGGATGCGAAACAGGTGCATGTTACAATTCGTTTTAATACTAGGGACGCCACTGTTACTGTGATAGATGATGGTAAAGGTTTTGTCATCGGTGAGAATCTGCGTTTTGTACAAGCAGGGAAAATCGGACTGGCGGGGATGCAGGAGCGCGCTGATTTACTTGGCGGTACATTATCTGTACAGTCGAAACCAGGACAGGGGACAACAGTCACTCTGGTTGCACCCGGTGATCGCTGGAAGGTAAAAGTGTAGAGTTCCTATGTACAATAGTCTACCTCTAATAGTACAATAGGCTACTATGACTACAGAATTCCGAAAATTACCAAGTGTCGACCAGCTCCTCTCTCATACCCTTATTAGCCAGTTGTCTGCCAGTTATCCCAGCGTTCTTCTCACCAATCTAATTCGCAAGCAACTGGAAGAGACGCGGCAGGCGATTGCAAAGGGTAGCAAATGTCCGCCGGTGGATGAGATTGCGGAAGCTGTAGTCCGTCGTGTGTATAACTATACCACTACCAGTTTACAGACTGTGATCAATGCTACTGGCGTGATTCTGCATACTAATCTTGGAAGAGCACCATTGAGTCAGGCAGCCATTGATACCATGCGTGAAATTTCAACGGGATTCAGTAATCTGGAGTTTGATATCGCTAGTGGCGGACGTGGTTCACGACAGACTCATGTAGAGCATCTGCTCTGTGAAGTGACTGGTGCTGAAGCAGGCTTAGTGGTCAATAATAATGCCGCGGCGGTGCTTCTGGGTTTGAGCGCACACGCAAAACGTAAGGAAATCATCGTTTCGCGGGGGCAAGCGGTGGAGATAGGTGATAGCTTCCGCATTCCAGATGTAATGAGACAGAGCGGTGCAAAATTGGTCGAGGTAGGCACAACCAACTGTACTTATGCTACTGATTACGAACAGGCAATTACGCCTTCCACAGCGGCGTTATTACGTGTCCACTCCAGTAATTTCAAGGTGATCGGTTTCACGAGTGAAGTGACCATAGAAGAATTGGTGGCTACAGCTAATAAGCACGACTTGCCGGTCTTCGACGACCTGGGGAGTGGTTGTTTTCTGGATACAACTGCTTTTGGACTGGCGGCCGAGCCTATGGTGCAGAAGAGCATTGCAACTGGGGTGGCACTGGCTTTCTTTTCTGGAGATAAACTGGTGGGTGGACCACAGGCGGGAATCATTGTTGGCAAGAAACAATATGTAGATAAACTGCGGCGACATCCTCTAGCACGAGCCGTACGCATTGACAAAATACGACTGGCCGGCTTGATTGCGACTCTTATTCACTATGTCAGAGGAGAAGCCGCGGAGAAAATACCTGTCTGGCGGATGGTTTCAATGTCGGTGGCTGAGATAGAAAAACGAGCATGTATCTGGGTACAGGCTACTAACGGCATGGGGATTATCAGTGATGGTGAAAGTATGGTAGGTGGGGGCAGTCTCCCTGGCGGTACATTACCGACCAAACTAGTTGTCATCGGACAGGGTGGGAAGAAGGTGTCTTCGCAGGTTCTCAGGTTGAGTCAGACATTAAGAGAGTGGCAGGTTCCTATCATTGGCAGGATTCAGGACAACTACTTATTACTTGACCCGCGCTCGGTTTTACCTGAAGAAGACAATACCGTCTGCAAAGCCTTGAAAGAACTCTGCAAATAATTTACTTTCAGGTCTCGATAAATAAGCAATACGCTGTAGTGACAGGAAGGAGTACCACCTGTGTTTGTCCTGGGTACAGCAGGTCACATCGACCACGGTAAATCAGCATTAGTGCAAGCGCTGACAGGTATCGACCCCGACCGCCTGGCAGAAGAAAAAGAAAGAGGTATGACTATTGACCTCGGCTTTGCCTGGTTAAAATTACCAAGCGGTCAGGAAATTGGAATCGTCGATGTCCCGGGTCATGAACGTTTTGTCCGTCACATGCTGGCGGGTTCGGGTGGTATCGATATTGCCCTGCTGGTGATTGCCGCCAATGAGGGTGTTATGCCGCAGACTCGCGAACATGTGGCTATTCTTAACTTGTTGGGTGTATCGCGTGGTGTTGTGGCGTTGACCAAGAAAGACCTTGTCGATGAAGAATGGTTGGATCTCGTCAAGGTGGAGGTCGAGGAGCTACTTACAGACACCACCCTGGCAGGCGCTCCGATAATACCAGTTTCATCGGTAACCCGTGAAGGAATCTCTGAATTACTGGCGACTATTGACCATCTGCTGGTTAACGCTGAGCCTCGTAAAGATAAGAGTCGCCCGCGTTTACCCATTGACCGCGTTTTCAGTATTGCAGGAGCAGGGACAGTGGTGACAGGTACACTTATCGATGGTTCGCTGGCAGTAGGGCAGGATGTAGAGATTGTGCCTTCAGGACTAAAATCCCGTCTGCGAGGTTTACAGACACACCGGTCACAGGTGACAACAGCAACGCCGGGGAGTCGTGTGGCTGCCAACCTGACAGGTGTTACCACAGTTCAAGTACAACGCGGTGATATTCTGACCAAACCTGGTTGGCTGATACCGACTACTCTGATTAGTGCCCGTCTCCATATCCTGGCTGATGCCCGGCACCCCCTGAAAAATAATGCCGAGCGGCAGGTATATGTACTAGCTGCAGAAGCCACGGTTCAAATTCGCTTATTAGATACTGACGAATTGAAGCCGGGTGAAAGTAGCTGGGTGCAGTTGTTACTGGATAGGCCATTACCCATAGTTAATGGCGACCGCTTCGTGATACGCAGTACCACCGAGACTCTAGGGGGTGGCGTCGTTATCGATGCTCAAGCCCGTAGACTACCACGATTCAAACCTGATGTCATTGCAAGTTTAAAGATGAAGGAGAAAGGCTCACCGTCAGATCTAGTGCTGGCAGTACTTGATGCCAGGCGTTTTCTAGAGGAATCGGAAGTATTATCGCAGGTTTCTCTACCGCCGGATGAGGTCACAAGGGCAATTGATACTCTAAAACAGCAAGGTGCCATCTGGCGTTTGGGACAGTCGCTCTTGTTTTCAGTTTTAGGTTGGAAAAACCTTGGCGAGGAAACTAGGAGAGTTATACAGGAATATCATACCAGGTTTCCTACAAAAGCAGGCATTCCTAAAGTTGAACTGGCCAACCGATTGAAACTGGGTAAGAATACACCTTTAGTATTGGAAAAATTAGCTGCTGAGAGAATAGTTATAAATGAAGGCATGGCGGTACGTTTACCAGAATTTGCAGTGCGGTTGACTCCAGGTCAGCAAGCGAAGATTGATGCTTTTCTAAAGGCACTGGCGGAGAATCCTTATAGTCCACCCACAGAACTTATTCCTGAACCAGACTTACTGACACTACTTGTCGAACGGCACCAGGTGGTGAAACTAAACGAAAACGTGGCTGTTTCTAAAAAGGCTTATGATGAGATGGTTGAACGGGTGTTGGTACACCTGAAAGACAAGGGAAAAATTACGCTAGCAGAAGTTAGAGATATGTTCCAAACAAGTCGGAAGTATGCTCAGGCACTTCTGGAATATCTGGATGGAGAGAAGGTCACCCGGCGGGTAGGGGATGAGCGGGTAAAGTACTAAATAGCCATTAGCTTTCAACTGTCAGTTTAGAGTGATTAACGCATTAGATATTTGAAATTGTTTGGAATTTCGAGATTCGAATTTGGTATTTCTATTTTTACTTGTCAGTAACGATGCCCGGCGATTGGGCATGTATCCATCGTGCTTCTTGTTCTTGCCGTTTTTGTTCGCGAATTCGTAGTTGCTCAATCTGTTGGAGCGCCGACTCATAATTTTTACGTGTTTCTGCCATCTCTGCTTCGAGTTCCGGGACGTGTTTCAGAGCAGAAAAAGCCTGGATAACGAGGTCTACCATCTGATCGAGAGAAAGGTTAGTGGTCGCTTTTAGTGGGGGAGTCGTGGAGTGGGGGGGTGGTTTTGGCTCCGGCACTGGTTCCGGGGTGTTGGGTGGGGTGTACTGGATGACGGGTTTCGGTTCGCCAGCCGTTATAGGTCTGGTGGTACGGGTTTCTGGTAAAAGTCCGCTTTGTACGAACTGCTTGCGATAGAGATCGATTGCCTGGCGGCTGACCCCGTATTGGTCGGCGATTACCTGTGAGGTCTTACCCTCTCGGAGTAGTTGCAGGACAGTTTCGCGGTCGACGATTGCTTTCCTTGCCATGACTTTTACCTTATTATTTGCCTTCACCGTATACTAGCAGTAAATTAATACCATGTCAAGCAATAAACCCAAACTTGTCATTCCCGCCCCGTATCCGATGTATGGGGTAAACTCCGGCGAGAATCTAATTCCCTTTGTCATTCCCGACCTGATCGGGAATCCATAAGAGATTCCTCAAACGCTTTGCTCTTTCGGAATGACCCTGTCGGGTCATTTGCTAGCCTGTGCTTGCTGTTTCAGTTGTTTCAGGGTCATATTACCTTTGTGCTTGCTAACGAGATTGATGTACTTGAAAACGTTCTTTGCCTTGTCTTCCATTACCAGTATCTTTTCCATTGCTTGCCTCCTTGATTTGTGTTACTTGCCTTTGTTTACTTGCTCACCCAATTACTAGCATAGCAAGTATGAAGTAATAACGCAAGTTAATCTACGGCAAGTAATAGCAAGTTAGGGCAAGTTATAATACGGAAGTAATTTATCGCGTATTGTATACGCAAGTAATCTGTTTTTGGATTTTTCAGGATAGCCGACAAACCCGTTCTAGCTCACTCAAGCTCTCGAATTCATGCAAATGCTATAAATTGCGAGACAAGTATGAGCACAAAGATACTGGTAAGCTAATGAAAGCAATTAATAGGATGGGGTTTTCAGTTTGATTATCCTTGACCTTAGCTCCATGACGCTGTACACCGGCTTGCGAAACTCTTCAGGTGTCATTGTAGTGGTAGGGGTAGGTATTTCAAGCTTGGGTAATTTAGTATCGGGTTTCGTGGTTAGTGATTTCTTGCTCATGCAAACCTCCCATAAATTTATTCTGATATTATTGTGATTTGATGTTTAAAATTTTGAAATAAAATAAATATTTATTGTTAAAAGTACGTACTGTTTTTGTTTGAAGACTTTCGCATAACAATAATTTGGAGTTTATTAGATCATTAGCATAGAATGACCAGCATGAATATTTAAATACTGGTTGCTTAAAAATACGACTCGAATTATAATACGCGCAAGGAATAAATAAAAAAGCAGGATTTACATTGGCAGACCAAAAAGATAGCGAATTGTGTCTTGGTGATAATATGGAAACTTTATCTCACCTAAACATGATTCCAGATGGCCATGTGCTTGCGTGTCATATTCGTGTCGACTCAAATCATATACAGTCACATTTAATACGCCAAATAGCTACCTCAGAAATGTGTGAAATTCATAAGGCTATGGTTTATATTAATGATTTTGGTAGCTGTTGTAATCTCTATGAAATTTGTGAGAGAAACTATACAGCGATTGTATCATTCTACAATCAGTTGAGAACTAATTACTTGCAGAATCGAAATCGAGCAGATGAATTTATACGAGACGTAGTTCTAGAAATGGATCGCCTATTATTAAATTACCTTGCTTCTTTTAAGACATTTATAGATCACCTAAATACCAGATACTCACGACCGCCGTTAGAGAGATATTCATACCGTACAGATCTCGAAATAATATGTTCAAATTGCTATGACACAAATTTCTATTACAGATTCTTTTCAGAACTACGCAATTATGTGCAGCATTGCGATTTACCAGTGGGATATGTTGACATAAAAGAGGATTCAGGGCATATAGATATTTCGATATGTTTTGACAGAGATTTACTATTAAGTCGTTTTAGGAAATGGAAGTCTGTAAAAAAGGATTTACTAATACAACCTGAACACTTCGAAATTATGCCATCTTTGAAAGAACTACGAAGTCAAATTCAATTAATTAATGACATTGTTATTTCTTGGGAGGTTTTTATAGTTCGTGATTCATATGTTAGACTATGCAACTTGATTAATGAAGCAAAGGCATTGTATCCTAATGGACAAGTTTTGATAAGACATTTCAAGCAAGGAAGTAATCTAGGAGATCCATTACAGGCAACTAATTTTCCATTTCATGAATTAAGAAGGTTCGAAGAGGAAAATAAGGAATTAGAGCTTAGGATAATCAAGGCTTAGATCTGCTTTTGTGATTTTCAAACTTATGTAATAATTACTCCTTTTATATCAAAATGTCAATATAAAATCGCATTGCACTGCAATTTCTACACACTGCAATTTTACTTCTGCAAACTTGTTAACCCCTATAACCGCACGTGACAGGTTAAGGTATGTGCGGTAGTATTCAATCGTGCGTGGTGAAAGTCCTGGTCTACGGGAATTGAGAAAGCCTGTCTACAGTGTGTCAGCAGGAATAATGAGATGTGGGTGTGGATTTGGCGGGAGCGTATGGGGGTCGAACCCACCTGGGACATATCACAGTTTTTATATACCTCATCAGATGGCTATAATAGCTTGACATAAAAGACAAGCCACTATATAATTCCGTAAACGACTTGATTCATAAAGAAACGATGGAGGCATACTATGACACAGCAACCACAAGCACCACAAATACAAGAAATAAAAATCTATTTTCCTAATGAGCTAAAAGGCGGTGTATATTCTAACCTGATGCAAGTTCTTCATACCCGGGAGGAATTTATAATGAATTTTTTCATGGTATCTCCACCGGATGGTGTAGCTGTTGCACGTGTAATAATGAGTCCGGGTCACATGAAAAGAACCATTCTTGCACTGCAGGATAACCTTAAGAAGTATGAGGGTAACTTTGGCTCAATTAAAGAAGCACCAGAACCAATAGAAAAGGGAAAACTCGGGTTTCAGATGCCATAAAAACAATATATTATGGATAAAATCAATTGGTCATCTATTGGAATTGGGGCAGTCATAACTCTTTGTATGGGACTTTTTGTCTATTGGTTAGCGCCAAAGATATTTCGAAGGTCTGGACCTCGCAGTAGGCTTTATAGAAGCAGAACACCACCAACTGAAAGAGGGGAATCTACTACAGAAACATTTGAAGGAGTGAGAACATATACTAGAGAAGTTACATCTGAAGGGGAAAAGACTACCACCAGAGAAACATTTCATTTTGAATCTGAGGATGAACATGGTGAGTATCGAGCCATAGAGTAACTACCAGCTAAAGATGAGTAAAGCTTCAAGCTATCCTCGAACCTCACACTCCTCGTACCTCTCAACCATCGCTATCTACTCCCATCTCCCTAACCTCATAATATGACGGCTATCATACTGGTAAACTGCTTAACCATTGCGAGTCCCGATTTTATTGTAGTTTATCCTGAGCGTTTATACTGAGTTTATCTAAGTGAAGCGAATGGATGGCAATCTTTCGGAGAAACCATAGTCAATTGTTTATTATTTCATTTGGTAGGTATCACCTATCCTGCTGAAATCTTTATAATTATATTCTTCTCGCCCCTTGTGGGATTCATCCTGAGGATTTCATCCTGAAGGAGAGAATCAAAGAGAGGGCGTAAAGTGCTCTACACCCTCACCCCTCCCCCTTGTATTTTGGTGCTCATGACAAAACTCCCTTGCCTTATCACTCTCTCCTGTCCTATCATAACCTTACAACGTGGCGGTCTCCGGTTAAAGACGCCGTCGATTCTGGCTGTGAAATTCATTGTGGGCTTTGGGGTAAAGCCCCTTTGCAGGAAGCAGTAAGATATGTCGTCAGAATCCACCTCCTCGCGTTAAAACACGCGGGTGCCTGTTCGAGGCATGAGAATAATACTTCAGGCGCATCTCCGCCGGGTATCTTGAGCATTGGAAATTCGATGTTGTTTCGGATTTCGGTATTAGGATTTCGATATTCAGGCGGCGTCTTACGCCTGTCATCGGTGCTAGGGACACCGACCTCCTCACGTGGCTTTGTGCACGAGAGGGGCAACGCACATTAACAATGATTAGTTTCTAAAATTCGCCCCCCATTTTACAAAACGAATCCGCAGATTCGTCCTGAGGAACACCTTAAGTGGACGAATGGACCTCTCCGCAGTATCGTTGCGAGGAGGTTAACGACGTGGCAACCTCTCCGCAGAGCCTGTACTGACTTGTACCGAGTGTCATCGAGGTAGCGCAGTCGAACGTATCGTACTGAAAGAATCAGGTCAACAACGTAATGAAATGAATTTGGCGGGAGCGTATGGGGGTCGAACCCACCTGGGACATATTCATGCCCCACAACGGATTTGAAGTCCGCGGAGCCCACCAGGACTCATCCACTCCCGCGCCAACAGACATTGTCAGTATAGAACAGTCGACAGGGTAAGACAAGTCTAAAACTTAGCTATCAACTATAAGCGCTTAGCCATCAGGTATTTGAAATTAGAGTTTAGATATTGAAAATTGTTTCGTATTTCGGTATTTGATATTCGAATTTATGCTTCAGTGTTTTGTGCTTTTTTCTTGTTTTTATCTACAAGCCATGCCAGCCAGATACTCACTTCATACAGAACAATTAGTGTCACGGCAACGATACTTTGGTTAATAGCGTCCGGTGTGGGTGTTATAATGGCGGAAACTACAAACGCGAGTATAATCCATATCTTCCGCTTACCAGCCAACCAGCGATAGGACAGCACCCCAATACGTGTTAGAAAAGTAGTTACCACCGGCATTTCGAACATCAACCCAATGATTAATATTAACCGCGTCACAAAATTGATATAATCGCCAAGGTTAGGCAAATAAGTGGCAACTTCTTCACCCCAACCCAATAAAAACTTTAATGCTGGGGGAATCAGGAAATACCAGCCAAAGAATACCCCACCAAAAAACATGATAATAACCCACGGCAAGATGACTAAAACCATCCTTTTTTCCCGTGAAGTAAGAGCTGGCATAATGAACATCAGCAGGTTGTACATGATAACTGGCATAGCGAAAATGATCCCGGCAATGAATGAGACACGCATGGAAACAGAGAAACCCTCTGTAAGTTTGGTGTAAATAAAAGTAACGTCTCCAGCGGGTTGTTTTAATATTTCAATGATCCAATTGCATTGCCAGAAGGCGATCCCGGTAGCGATAACGACCGCTATCAGGCTCCAGAGAATGCGTTTTCGCAGTTCACGGAGATGCCCCAGGATACCTTGCTTATTGGTTTCGCTCATCGTAATAGGTGCTGAATAGAATTAAATATCAGGGCAGAATAGTCAGAGAAAGTACTTATCAGGACTTCTTCTCTGGTTGTGCAGTCTTGGGTGTACTGATTTTTTTACCTTTCTCTTCCTCTTCAAGTTCCCGGGTGAGGCTAGTTGAGAAATCAGTAGAGGCTTTTTTGATATTACGGCTCACATTGCCAATCGTTTTGCCAAAATCCGCAATTTTATTAGGTCCGATGACTAAAATCGCTACCAGTAGAATTATCAGAACTTCTTGCATGCCGATTGATGAGAATATGTCCAATTACTTCTCCCATCAGGACTGTGGTAAAACATAAGTAAATAATCTAGGCTTTTTTTGATGCGGTTTTCTTGGTACCATTTGTTTTTTCAGCGCTGGATTTTACGGCGGTGGCTGTTTCTTCCTCCTCGTCTCCACTCTGAGCTTTCTTGAAGGAACGGATAGCTTTGCCTATCGACTCACCCACTTGTGGTAATTTCCCCACACCGAAGAAAATGAGAACAATAGCAAGGATGAGCAATATTTCCCATGGACCGATACTCTTAAACATCCTTGTGCACCTCCACTAAGATTCTCTTATTATTATAACCTTGTTTTTGCCTTATTATCCACTATGGCAAAATTGGCATGCTTTTCAGTTGAGTAGAGCTTATGCGGTTATGCCCCGGTCGAATACCCGCTTGCTTGTGCCTGTTGATCGATATCCAGCGTCGTCAGACGTTCAAGGGGCAGTAGCACCTCGTCTTTAAACTGTCGCAAATCCACTGCCTTTAAATAACGCTTGCACTGGTCGCAAATGTAAAGTCGGTATGTTCCACTGTCATTTGTAAAGAACGAGAGCTTATTCTGGTCGTAGTTCTCGCAGTAAGGGCACTGCAGGCGTTGAAAAAGCCACTCTGTATCGCATCGGGAACAAACCAGCCACCGCGCTCCGGTTTCTTTTGCTAGGTAAGAAAAATCAGGATTGCCCCCACAGATGGGACAATAACCGCGCCGCCATGTTTCCATATCAAGTAGACTATTTAACGCTACTGCCTCTCGTGATAGGAAAGGTTTTATAGCAGCCGTAAAGATAGTGCTCAATAGTTTGTGGGCTTCATCACTAAGAGGTGTGTTAAGAACAATTGGTTTACCCCTATACCAGGCGCGTACAGTACGTTTGTTAATGATATGACCCGGAGTTAAGGCAGTGATTTCTTGAGGAAGCTCACTGAAAATCTCGCGGTATTGATGGAAAAGCGACACGATTTCTTTGTAAGTCTGACGCAGAAGTGACCAATCAATGGCGAGTTCAGAAAATCCCAATAAGGGTTTTCCGGCATTTGCATGAGCTTTAACTGCCTCGCTGGTGAAAACAGGATTGGGTATCTCTATTTGTTGCCCAACCCCGTTCTCTATTTCAAGCAGTTTCTTGTAAAATTCGAGTAATACAGGTAATTTGCCCTCTGTTTTTTCTCGATTCTCTAATTTCTGGATGATGCTAGATATTTTTGTTGGCACTATCTACCCCTCTCGGTAATCTTTTTCCTGTTTAATAATACCACAGAATCCCTCCAATATCAGATATATTGAGATTATCTGTAAGGTGTAAAGCTTGTAATATCTCGAGTGAAGCATTCTTGCATTTCCCATTAACCTTCAAAGCCAACATCGCATTAATGTATACATCCGGTATCCTTGAAAAAATTGGCCTTTCAAAACGGACGTATGGGATAATGAATATGTAATGCCGCTGCCTACTTCAATCCAGCTTTTCGAAGGGCTGCCATGTCACGTTCTGCTTGTGCGGGATCATTATAGGAGACTCTCTCTCCATAAGCTTTTACAGAGAAGTTAAGCGATATCTTTAGAATCTTCTCAGCTTCGGCAACTGCCTCATCTTTCCGCCCTAATTCAGTATATAGAATAAGCAATTCAATATGCGTTTCATAATCGTTGGGATTGATGGA
>Ga0299912_10000985_pt1 | contig 23093 bp, 21 predicted proteins | sample RVTome_2_FD_207667 | JGI IMG/M metagenome (GOLD analysis project Ga0299912, IMG submission 207667) | Soil microbial communities from uranium-contaminated site in the Upper Colorado River Basin, Wyoming, United States - RVT95D214 (version 2) ... | reverse complement strand
TTGAATGATGCCGCCACCGCCGCCGCCACGCCGCAGCCCAACAGGGTGCGCGATAGCGCGCGGGTCAGGTGCAGACGTTTGGCGATGCCTGCACCCAGCGCCGCGCCCAGATGCACCGCCGGGCCTTCGCGTCCGACCGATGCGCCGACGCCGATGCTCAACGCACTGATGAAGGCGGCGCGCAGCCCCACCGTCATCGACATATGTCCACCCTGCAAAGCCGAGGCTTCGATCACGTCCGCCACCCCTTGGGGCCGGGCTTCCGGCATGCCGAAACGAACCAACAAGCCGACACTTAAGCCGCCCAAGGTCGGCACCGACAGAACCTGCCACCACGGCAGCGCTTGAACATAATCATAAAGCCGTTCGCCGTCGGCGCCGAAGAACTGAGCGTGAAAAAACAGCACGCCTTCGCGAAAGCCCACCACTCCCCACCCAACAGCCAAGCCTACCGCCAACGACAGAAAGGCCAGCAACAACTGGTCGTTTTGTAAAAAACGACGCAGTGCAGACAATGTCATGGCAACTGACGGCATGAGCATTCCACCAATGTCGCGGCGCGCCCAGCGCCGGAGTGAAGAGCCGCATCATGATAAAAGATGAAACGCGTTTGAGATAGGGGGATGACGCTTAATTGAAACTGAGTTCGCTGCTTTTCAAGTCGTCTTGGCAGACCACCCGGTTGCGCCCCTGCGCCTTGGCCTTATAAAGCGCCTGATCGGTGCGCTTGATCAAGTCGCCCAACGGTTCGCCAAATTCAAACACGCCTGCGCCGATGGACACCGTGATCTTGCCGAGATCCGTGTTGGTGGTGCGGTTGACCAGCTTTTTGGTGGAGATGCGTTCGCGAATGCCCTCGGCCACCTTGATCGCGCCTTGCAACCCTGTGCGCGGCAAAATGACGGCGAACTCCTCGCCGCCGTAACGCGCGGGGATGTCTTCGCCCTTGACCGACTTGCTCATGGTGGCGGCCAGCAATTTCAACACCTCGTCGCCGGTCTGGTGGCCGTAGGTATCGTTGAAGCGTTTGAAGTGATCGATATCGAGCATCAGCAGCGCCAGGGATTCCCCGGCTTCCATGGCGTCGCGGGCTTGGCGGCGCAATTCCATATCGAACAGTTTGCGGTTGGCGATGCCGGTCAGCGCGTCGGTCAGCGCTTCTTTGCGCATGTCTTCCAAGTCTTCGCGCAACTGGCCGATTTCCTGGGTCGATTCCGTCAGTTTGTTTTCCAAAGCCTGATTGAGCTCTTCCATCTTGCGCGTTTCGCTCAAGACCTTGGTCACGGCGTTCTTCAACCCATCGACGTCTTTTGCGCCCAACAGGTCGCCCTGCACATTGGCCAGGCTCTTGCCGTATTCGGACGCACCCTCGCCCGCGTCACCGACATATTCCATAATACGTTTCAGTTCGCTTTCGATGCGTTCCGTCGTTTCATGAAGGGTTTCATCTTCTTGGGCGGTGGTGAAAAACTTGGTGTAAAGGTCGTTGCACACCACATCGGTGAAGTCCTGGCCGTTATCGTGCAGGATGGAAATCATGCGCGAAAGATCCGGCTCGCGCCCGGAAACATGCGTATACCAAACGGTATAGTTGGTCGGCGTTGCGGGCACATTATGCTCCGCCATCAACTCCAACGACTGGCGCGCATAGGCCAGCGCTTGATCAAAAGAATCGTGAAACACCATCAAATCTCGATAAACTGCCCAACTCGGCGCATTGCGTCCCCCAACGAACCTAAAATACCCCGCCACGAGAAAAGGCCAAGAGAAAACTTAACAATCGGCGATTTTGTCCGTTTTTACCCCATTTTATGCCTGCCTAAGGCGGCAAGAGGGGTGGCATGGGCCGGACGGACGGTGTAAAAGCTTGGACGCGTCGGTTTTATGGCGCAAATCCGAGAATTTTGAGGCTGCCCCATTCGTCATGTCTGATACCGTTCTGTTCGAAATCGCCGTCGTCGTGCCCGTACACAATGAGACGGAAAATATCCGCCCCCTGATCGAAGAAATCACGGCGGCGATGAACGGCGTCGCGGACTATGAAATCGTCTACGTCAACGACGGCTCTACCGACGACACCGCGCAAATGCTCGAACAGATGATGGCCGAACAGCCGCGCCTGAGCGTCTACGCCCATGCCAAGGCCTGCGGCCAAAGCGCCGCCATCGCCACCGGCATCAAATTCGCCCGCGCGCGTTTTATCGCCACGCTCGACGGCGACGGGCAAAACGACCCCGCCGACATTCCCGCCCTGTTCGCCACGCTGAAAGAAAGCGCCGATCCCGATTTATTGTTGGTCGCGGGCTGGCGCGCCAAGCGCAAAGACACCGAATGGAAGCGCTTTCAATCGAAGCTGGCCAATGCGGTGCGTTCGCGCCTGCTGGGCGACAACACCCCCGATACCGGCTGCGGGCTCAAAGTCTTCACCCGCGCGGCATTTTTGGACCTGCCGCGTTTTGACCACATGCACCGTTATCTGCCCGCGCTGATGATCCGGCGCGGCGGGCGCGTGCAAAGCGTGCAGGTCAACCACCGCCACCGCGAACGCGGCGTTTCCAAATACGGCATGTGGGACCGTCTGTCGGTCGCGATCCGCGATTTGCTGGGCGTGATGTGGCTGGCGGCGCGCGGTTCCAAACCCGCGATCACCGCCGTGCGTCAAGCCTCCCCCTCAACCGAACGCGATTGAGCGGAGTTCAAGCATCCATGAAATCGACGATGATTCTTCGCGGCGTTTTTGTGATGCTGACGCTGGCGTTGGGTCTGTACGTGTGGGAAACGGCGGATTTAGGCAACGTGCTCACCAACGACTGGATCAATACCCACATCAAGGGCCAGGGTTTTGCCGGCGAGATTTTATTCGTCGCCATCGCCGCGCTGGCCACCGGCATCGGCCTGCCGCGCCAAGTGGTGAGCAGCCTGGCGGGATACGCCTTCGGCCTGTGGCTGGGCTCGGCGCTGGCGTTAGTGGGCTCCATCGCGGGCTGCATCGGCGCGTTTTATTACGCCCGTATACTGGCGCGCGCGCCGATCCAGAGAAAGTTTTCCGGCCGCGTGCGCAAACTCGACGACTTCCTGCACGAGCACGCCTTCACCATGACGCTGCTGATCCGCATGCTGCCCGTCGGCTCCAACGTCGCCACCAATTTGGCGGCGGGCGTATCGAGCGTGCGCGCCACGCCGTTTTTTGGCGGCTCGGTGCTGGGTTATGTGCCGCAAACCGTGATCTTTGCCCTGCTGGGCAGCGGCGCGACCGAAGACCCGATGCTGCGCACGACGTTAAGCGTAATCTTGTTCGTGGCCTCGGCGCTGTTGGGTGTGTATCTTTACCGCCACTTCCGCCACGGCAAGTCGCTCGATGCCTCCGTCGACGACGAACTGGGCGCAACCGAAACCGATGAGTCTTATTCGTGATTGATCGTCCTTCCGCCCCGCCTAAATCCGCATTCGGCGATATCGCGCTGATTGCGCTGATCTGGTGCGCTTTTATGGCCTCGGCGGTGCTGTTGCGCCCGCTTTTGCCCATCGACGAAACACGCTACGTCACCGTGGCGTGGGAAATGTGGACCAATCACAACTTCTTGGTGCCGCATTTGAACGGCGAATTGTATAGCCACAAACCGCCCTTGCTGTTTTGGCTGATGAAACTGGGCTGGCTGGTGTTCGGCGTATCGGAAGCCTGGGCGCGGCTGGTGGCCCCGCTGTTTGCTTTAGCCTCGCTGTGGCTGACGGCCAAACTGGCGCGCGAGCTGTGGCCGCAAGAACAGCCCTCCATTTTGGCCAACCGCGCCGTGCTGGCCCCGCTGATGATGGCCTGCGGCCTGTATTGGACCGTATTTTCCACCCTGATCATGTTCGACATGATGCTCACCGCCGCCGCGATCTTGGCCGTGCTGGGTTATGTCAAGGCGTGGAAAGGCTTCGTCGCGGGCCGTGGATTTTGGACCGGACTGCTGATCGCGGCGCTGGGCTTGGGACTGGGCGGCATGGCCAAAGGCCCGGCGATTTTGGTGCATACCTTGCCGTTGGCGCTGGCCGCCCCGCTGTGGGGACCGGCGCTCACCCACGGGCGCGGTCAAACGACCTGGGGCAAGTGGTACTGGGGCGTGCTGGCTTCCGCACTGTTGGGCACGGCGCTGGTGCTGGGCTGGGCGATCCCCGCCGCCATTGTGGGCGGGGCGGAATATCGCGACGCCATCTTCATCAAACAAAGCACCGAGCGCATGGTTGAATCGTTCGCCCACCGCCGCCCGTTTTATTGGTTCGTGTGGGTGCTGCCGCTGATGCTGTTGCCGTGGACCGTATGGCCGCGGTTGTGGCGAAGCATCGGCGCGCGCAAAGCGTGGCGCGAAGGCCGCGGCCTGCGCCCGACCCTGGCCCAAGGCGGCGTGCGCGTGGTGCTGGTGTGGTTCGGCGCATCGTTCGTGATTTTTTCCGCCATCAGCGGCAAACAGCCGCATTATCTGTTGCCGGTGTTTCCGGCGCTGGCGCTGTTCGCGGCCCATATGCTAAGCCAGCGGGAATCGTCTTCCGCTGCTCCTGCGCCCGCGCCGCAGAACGGTTTCGGCCACCGCTTGCCGGTATTGGCGCTGGGCGGCGTCGCGCTGATGCTGCTGATCTTAGGGCTGGCCAAAGAAAACATCGAACCGCTGCTCAAATCGCCGCTGCCCGATTGGGCCGGTGCGGCGCAAACCTTATGGCTACTCCCCGCTGTATTATTGGCGGGCGCGGCGGCGATGCGCCAAGCCCAAGGACCAAAAGCCGAAGCGCGCCTGATCGCGGTGACGGTGGTCGGCCTGATGGTGTTTTTGCATCTGGCGGCGGCCCCGGCGTTTTTGCTGGCCTATGACCTCGGCCCCTCGGCGCAACAGATCAAAAGCTTTCAAGATACAAACCGCCCGGTAGCCTATATCGGCAAATACCACGGCGAGTTTCAGTTTTTGGGCCGTTTGGAATCCCCCATCACCGCCCTCGATACGATGAATGAAGGCCGCGCCTGGGCTAAAGCCAACCCCACTGGCGTGATCGTCGCCACAATGCGCGAACGCGACATCCCGGCCACCAGCAAGCCGCTCTCGATCCGCCCCTATCGCGGCCGGGTGTTGGTGATGTGGGATGCGCCAGGGTTTTAGAGATGGTTTTAAGGCTGGTTTTTTTGCAGCCAAAAATAACTCGTAAACCATAACGTTATACTTTATACTTTATGGTTATGAAGTATGACGCTCTCACCCATAAAAAACGCCTGCTCGATGGCTTGCGGCCCTTGCCGCCCGAACTCGTGCGCAATTTGGACGACTGGTTCACGGTGGAGCTGACCTTTACCAGCAACGCCATCGAGGGCAATACGCTGACGCGGCGCGAAACCGCCGTGGTGCTTGAAAAAGGCCTGACGGTCGGCGGTAAAAGCCTGAAAGAACACGTGGAAGCGACCAACCACGCCCAGGCGCTCGATTGGGTGCGCACGCTGATCAAAAAGAAACCGTCTCAACTCACCGCGCAGGACGTGTTGACAATCCACGATCTGATTTTAAAAGGCCTCGATGACGACAATGCGGGGCATTACCGCAGCGTTCCGGTGCGCATTTCCGGCTCCGCCGTCGTGCTGCCCAACCCGCGCAAGGTGCCGGACCTGATGGATGAATTTCAGGCGTGGCTGACAAGCAAACCCGACTTGCACCCGGTGGTCTTTGCCGGAGAGGCGCATTACCGGCTGGTGACGATCCACCCCTTTGTGGACGGCAACGGGCGCACCGCGCGGCTGTTGATGAACCTGTTGTTGATGATGGCGGGTTATCCCCCGGCGATCATCCGCAAACGTGATCGGCTGGCGTATCTCGGCGCATTGGAATCCGCCCAGCTTGGCGGATCGAAGGCGGCCTTTGAAAAAATCATCGCCCGCGCGGCGGAACGCTCGCTGGATATTTATTTGAACGCCGCGCGAGGGGGTACGCCGTCCGATGCCGGAAATGGCGGCATGGATGGCAATGGCGAGACCCTGCTGAAAATCGGCGAGCTCGCCAAACGCACGGGCCAAACCGTGGCGACGATCCGCTACTGGAGCAAAGAAGGCCTGCTGGAGGTGGCGGAAATCGCCCCATCCGGCTATCAGCTTTATGCGCCGGAGATGGTCGAGCGCTGCCAATGGATCGTAAAGCTGAAGAGCGAACGGCTGACGCTGGAAGAAATTCGGGAGAGGGTTGGGGTGGCGTGAAAGCGACATCCCGGCGGGCAGCAAACTCTATTTTTAATTTTGCGGATAACTGCGCTGAACAGTTGTGTAGATTTCAGGAAAGGCTGACACATCAATCCCACACTGTCTGAGGGACGTCTGCATTTCACTTAAAGATACACTCTCGGGTGGATCGTCTGTTTCCCGCCGCGCATAGTTGAATAATGTTCCCGCCGACGCGTAAATTTTTGCAGCATCAATAATATCACGTTCAATAGTATCTCTAGAAACCGACGGTAATCTATTGATATGACCCGACAATCGACTGATATGCACTTGCAAGTCCCCCAGCAGATCGGCGATTCGATCAGCATTAGCGTCATCGGCAAACTCAATACATTCTTTCAAGGTAATAATAATGTCTTGGGGCAAGTTGGGTACCGCAAAATTGTGCATGCTTTCTTCTGAAGCACTTCCTCGTGTATAGGTTCCTCGCGCATAGGGAAGTAACCGCAGAGCAACATCTGCTGTATTTCGCGCGTACTCAACTATGGCGCTTAGAGCGAGGGGCATTACAGAGCGGGCTGCACGGGATTTTCTCCGTCGGATATCATCTGCATGATTATCTTGCTGTTCAATCTGTGCTTTCATAAAGAAAACGGTGAACGCAGCACCAACTACCGCCAAAATGCCCGCAATTAAGGCCTGATAGTCTTTAACAGGAGATTTGCTCTCTTCATCCAAAATAGAGGTGAAAACGAGTATCTCGCCGATCATCACAAGCAAGAACACCACGGCCATAAAGAATTTCATCGATTTATCTCACCTTTACGTTCTTCGTGATGGCGTTTTATATTCACAGGGAAACGACACGCTGCTCGTGCTCCACCAGTGCAGCCTTATGGTTAGCGTTGGCGGGCGGGGGATTGAGGATTGCGGCAAGCACAGTATCAGCATCCCGGTGGCTGAACGCCAGAGTTAGGGCGTTCACGCCCTTAGTTTCAATTTTAACCAAATCGTCCTGCGGCATGATTGCCACCTTTCCTTGTGATCCAAGAGGACTGTACGCCATTTCGGCGCGCCATTAAAGACGCCCCCTCACCTCCCCCGCCACGCGCCCCAACCCACCGCTTCCGTTGTTTCCACCTCTATCCCTGCGTTCCCGTTCAGGCGGTCGGGAAAGATCACGGCGTTGAGGCAAGTATGGCGGGCGCTAGGCACGATGAGCCCGTCGAATTCCAAAAAATGCGCCGCCGCCGCGATGGCGCGGGTGGCGGCGTAATCGAAACCGGCGTAACGGGCGGTATCGACGCCCAGCGTCTGCAATTTGCCCAAATCCGCCAGACGCAGGGCGCGGCCCAGGCGCGCGCTTAAGGCGTGAATTTCGTGCTGCAAACGGCTCGGCCACACCGGTTCCAACGACAGGCGAAAGCCGACTTCGGCCAGCGCGCCCGCTTTTTCCAGCGAAGTATAAAGCACCTCGAAACCGCCCGGCAGACTCCACCGCCCGCCCGCCGCGCCGGGGCGCAGCGGATCGCGCCCCTTGCGCGTGACGCGCCACACTTGGCTGGCGAACGTCTCAGCTCCGATCGCTTCAAGCGCGTCGAGGATCGCTAAGTCGTGCAAGTCGTGAACGGGGCCCGCATCGCCGCTCATGTTCAGGTATACGCCGCTTCTTCGAGGCTTTCGATCACCGCCAGAACTTGGTCGGCGTGGCCGTCGTGGATCAAATCGATGGCGCGCGCGCCGCCGAGCAGGCGGTGTTTGGAATACAGCCACAGGCGCGTTTCTTGCGGCGTGTACAGTTCGGCCAAACGGTCCACCACGTAGCGCAAATCCGAAATCAACAACTGCGTCTTGGGATGCGGGAAGGTCAGCCCCGAACTCCACCGCGACACCGTGGCCGGGGAAACGCCCGAAATGTTGGCGACATCCATGCCCTTCAAGCCGCCATGGGCCTTGAGATCGTCCAAAATTTTCGCAACGGCGGCTGACACGGCGGAAAACTCCCCTAAACGGCGATATTGATCATGAACCATAGCATATTTATTTCACAAATAAAATTTATGAAATCTAAACGCTAATTATTGGCGCAGAACACACAAAATCTTGACAAATTACCCAACTTAGGTTATATATTCCTAAATTGGTTTTAAGCGCTGCTGATCTTCGCCTATCTTGTCACCCCCGCGAAAGCGGGGGCCGTGGGCGGGAATGATAAAAAAGGGCGGCGCGCGAGGGGGGCAAAAAACACCCCCATTGAAAACAAAGGAGATTTTGGCTTCGTTCCGTCACTTTTTTTTATGATAAGCGCTGCCGTCATCAAAAATTCACCGCCCCAAGCTTGACATCGGCGGGTGCGCGCCGTACATCCTTGGCACTCGACGTGGGGGAGTGCTAGCGCTTGTCGTTTACCCCCCCCATGCTTTTATTTCTCAGGACTTCTGGAGGATACAGATTATGAAGTTCAGGCCTCTCCACGACCGCGTGCTGGTTCGCCGCGTCGAAGCCGACAAAAAAACCGCAGGCGGCATCATCATTCCCGATTCCGCCAAGGAAAAACCCTCTGAGGGCGCCATCGTCGCCGTCGGCACCGGCGCGCGCCGCGAAGACGGCTCCATCGTCGCGATGGAAGTCAAAGCCGGCGACAAGGTTCTGTTCGGCAAATGGTCGGGCACCGAAGTATCCATCGACGGCGAAGAATTGCTCATCATGAAAGAGAGCGACATTCTGGGCGTCATCGATGCCGGTAAAACCGACAAAGCCAAAAAGAAGTAAGCCATCCGGCTCGCTTTCTTTTTTCCGTTTCAAGCCAATCCAAACGTAAGGGATAAAGACAATGGCTGCTAAAGAAGTAAAATTCGGCACCGAAGCGCGCAATCGCATGCTCGCCGGCGTCGACACGCTGGCGAACGCCGTCAAAGTGACCTTGGGCCCCAAAGGCCGCAACGTGGTCATCGATAAATCGTTCGGCGCGCCGCGCATCACCAAAGACGGCGTCACCGTCGCGAAAGAAATCGAACTTTCCGATAAATTCGAAAACATGGGCGCGCAGATGGTGAAGCAAGTCGCTTCGCGCACCAACGACGAAGCGGGCGACGGCACCACCACCGCCACCGTATTGGCGCAAGCCATCGTGCGCGAAGGCGTCAAGGCCGTGGCCGCGGGCATGAACCCGATGGACTTAAAGCGCGGCATCGACTTGGCGGTTGAAGCCGTCGTCGCCGACGTCAAAAAGCGCTCCAAGAAAGTCAGCACTTCCGCCGAAGTGGCGCAGGTCGGCACCATCTCCGCCAACGGCGAAGCCGAAATCGGCAACATGATCGCCCTGGCGATGGAACGCGTCGGCAACGAAGGCGTCATCACGGTTGAAGAAGCCAAGGGCCTGAGCACCGAGCTCGACGTCGTTGAAGGCATGCAGTTCGATCGCGGCTATACCTCGCCGTACTTCGTCACCAATGCCGACAAGATGACCTGCGAGATGGAAAACCCGTTCATCTTGATCCACGAATCCAAGCTCACCTCGTTGCAGCCGATGCTGCCGATCTTGGAAGCCGTGGTGCAGTCGGCGCGTCCGCTGCTGATCATCGCCGAAGACATCGAAGGCGAAGCCTTGGCTACCTTGGTGGTCAACAAGCTGCGCGGCGGCTTGAAGGTCGCTGCGGTCAAAGCGCCGGGCTTCGGCGAACGCCGCAAGGCCATGATGGAAGATATCGCCATCCTGACCAACGGCACCGTGATCTCCGAAGATTTGGGCATTAAGCTTGAATCCGTTTCGCTGGACATGCTGGGCACCTGCAAACGCGTGGTCATCACCAAAGAAGAAACCACCGTTGTCGACGGCGCCGGCGCCAAGAAGAACATCCAGAGCCGCTGCAATCAGATCCGCGCGCAGATCGAAGAAACGTCTTCGGACTACGACAAGGAAAAGCTGCAAGAACGTCTCGCCAAGTTGGCGGGCGGCGTTGCCGTGATCCACGTCGGCGGCGGTTCGGAAGTCGAAGTTAAAGAACGCAAGGACCGCGTCGACGACGCGCTGCACGCCACCCGCGCAGCGGTCGAAGAAGGCATCGTCCCGGGCGGCGGCACGGCGTTGCTGTACGCGACCCGCGCGCTGAACAAACTCGAAGGTGAAAATGACGACCAGAACGTCGGCATCAACATCATCCGCCGCGCCATCCAGGCGCCGGTGCGTCAGATCGCCGACAACGCAGGCGCCGACGGCGCCGTGATTGCGGGCAAGCTGATGGAATCGAAGGACACCCTGTGGGGCTACAACGCTCAGACGGGTAAATTCGAAAACCTGGTCAAAGCCGGCATCATCGATCCGACCAAGGTCGTGCGCGTGGCGCTGCAGGACGCCGCCTCCGTGGCCGGCCTCTTGATCACCACCGAAGCCATGATCACCGACAAACCCGAACCCGCCGGTTCAGGCGGCGGCATGGGCGGCGGCGACATGGGCGGCATGGGCGGTATGGGCGGCATGGGCGGCATGGGCTTCTAAGCCACACCCCCCAAACGCTCAGTTGAGCCAACAAACGAAATCCCCCGCATCCCATGGTGCGGGGGGTTTTGTTTGTGCCGACAAAAATCGCCCCTTCAAGCTTAACCTTCAATCGTCATGCGCGGACTTGATCCGCGCATCCACGTCTTTGCTGCCGCTGAACAAAGTCATGGACCACCGGGTCAAGCCCGGTGGTGACGATTCTGAGTTGTTTTTTGAAGTTGCCACGCAACTGAAATCGTTAAACCGGACAGCCGTGGGTCAAACCCGGTGATGACGATTTTGGCGCATGGCCTCAATCAAACGCCTTGCACAGCCACTGGGAAAATTCCAAAGCGAACTTGGCGCGGTCCGGGTCCTTTGCGTTCTGCCAGCGGCCCAACTCATCGATCAAGTGATCGAACAGAACGTGATATTCCTGGGCGCGTTTGCGCTCGGCCAGCCATTGGTTGTGCAGACGATCCAATTCGTCTTGCAGTTCGGCTTCCTTCTTGCGGGGCGGGGCGACGGCTTGGCGGCGGCGCGCGCTCTGGCGGATCAAGCGCACCCGTTCGCCCACCAGATGCGCGTCCAATGCCATCTTGGGCGAGATGCGCTTGACGGCGTCGAGTTCCACCGCGCCTTCAAAGCCGTCGATGCCGGCGCGGCGCAACCGTTCGCACAGCTCCCGCCGACCTAAGCCCAACAGGCGCGCAGCCCTGGCGATGGAAATATGCTCCCCCATGGGGGCCTCCCGATGTTCAATCCCTGAAGGTTAAAACGTGGGGAAGCCCGGGTGCGCGTTCAAGCCTTATCGGCGAGAAACGCCCGCACCTCGGCCAAGGTCTCTTTGAGCCCTAAACGCACGATCTCCACCCCCTTAGGAAACGCGGTAGTCAGCCGCGTGGGCAAGGCGCTATCGAGCATCACAAACACCCCCCGGTCGTCCTTCTTGCGCACCAGACGGCCATAAGCCTGCTTGAGGCGCAACCTTGCCAGCATCTCATCATACGCCCGCCCGCCGAAACGATCGCGGCGCGCGCGGGTCAAGATATCGGGCCGAGGCCACGGCACCCGGTCAAACACAATCAGGCGCAACGAGCGCCCCGGCACATCGACCCCGTCGCGCACCGCATCGGTGCCGAGCAGGCAGGCGTTTTCTTCGGCGCGGAAGATGTCCACCAAGGTGCCGACGTCGAGCGAATCCACATGCTGGGCATAAAGCGCGAAGCCTTGTTCATCCAACTCGGGCGCGATGCGCTCATAAACGCCGCGCAGACGCGAGATCGCGGTGAACAGGCCCAAACCCCCGCCGTTGGCGGCCAGGAACAGTTCGCGGTACGCCGCCGCCACCTGCTCGGTCGAGTTTTTGTTGACGTCGGTGACGACGAAAATACGCGTCTGTGCGGCGTAATCGAACGGCGAAGGTTGCGCCACATAGACGATGGGCGAACCGATGTGTTTGGCTCCGGTGCGCGCCTCGGCGGCAGGCCATCCCCCACCCTCGGCACCATCATCGCGCAGTGTGGCCGAGGTCACCAACACGCCTTCGGCGGTTTCGCGCATCGACGCCGCAAACGGCACGGTCGGGTCCACCCAATGGCGATTGAGGCCCATGTCGTAATCCTTGCCCTGGTTGCGCTCGACGCTCAACCAATCGACAAAGTCTTCAGGCGTCTGTTTACCCAACGAGCCCAACATCGCGCGCCATGCCTGCAGCGGCAGCGCGGCGCGGCGCTCCAGGCTTCCCGCCAGGCCTTCGATGCGGGTGCGCTCGGCGGTTTCCAACGTATCGGCTTCGTCGTCGAGTTTTTTAAGCATCCGCTTGATTAAGTCCCGCACCGGGCGCTCCAGCGCCATCAACGCCTGATCCAAAACCCCTGCCGCTTCGGCAAGTCCCTCCACCGGGTCGGAAGCCGGGCATTCCAACGAATAACCGCTGTTCGCCCCTTCGCGGTCGCGGGCATAGACCTGCTGGCGCACCAGCCCCAAAAACGTTTCCGCCGGACCGTAAGGCTGTTCATCGCTTAACCGAGACTGCCAGCCGGGGCCGGGAAGCGCGTTTGCCGCCATACGCACATCGTCCACCAAGTGGGCGAGTTTTTCGTCGCTGGCGCTTAAATCTTCGAGGCGTTTTTTAAGCCCTCGCGACCGGGTGCGACGGCTTTGACTTTCTTCCGCGCCCAATATCCAGCGCCGCAAATCCGCCGTCTCAAAACCCGATAGATGGGCGGCGAACGCCGAATCGGCGGCGTCGAACAAATGATGGCCTTCGTCGAATACATACCGCGTCGGCATACCGCCTTCCGCCGCCAGGGAACCGCCCGCGCCGAGCGCCGCCTGCACCATCACCAGCGCGTGATTGGCGATCACCAGCTTAGCGCGCTTGGCGCGGCGCTTGGAATGTTCGATGAAACATTTGCCGAAATGCGGACAGGCGGAATAGGTGCATTCGCCCTTGGTGTCGGTCAATTCGCGCGTGATGCCGCGCCCCAGCATATCGGGCAGCCACGCGGGAAAATCGCCGCCCACCATATCGCCGTCGCGGGTCGCCCCCACCCAGCGCGCCACCAGCCCCAACGCGATGGCCCCGCCGGGACGGGTATCCATGCGACCCAAAGCCTCTTCGAAATTCAGCAGGCAGAAATAATTTTCCCGCCCCTTGCGCACCACCACCCGGCGTTTCTTTTCGATGGCGTCGGGATACAGGCGATCCAGTTCGTTATCCAGTTGGCGTTGCAGGTTGCGGGTATAGGTCGAAAGCCACACCGCGCCGCCGTTTTTATCCGCCCACACGCTGGCGGGCGCGACGTAACCCAGCGTCTTGCCGACGCCGGTGCCCGCTTCGGCCAGCACAAACCGCGGCTGGCCGGGAATATCGCACGGGTCGAACGCCGCCGTAACACCCGCAGCGAACCGTTGCTGGCCGATGCGGCTTTCCGATTTGCGATTGGCCAACATTTCATCCAAGCGCTTGCGGGCTTCTTGGGGACTGACCGGCGCGTCGCCGGGTTTGGCTTCAAAACCCCGGTCTTCCCAATCGGGCAGACGGTCCCACACGCGAAAAGCGCGGCGCAGGTTTTGACTGTGAGGAACATCAACGGGCGTCGTTTCGCCCAATGCCGCCAAAACCGGAACCGCCCACGGCCAGCCGCCAACCGCCATGGCGCGCGCCAAACCGGCCATGGCCCGACCTTCGCGGGAATCGCCCCTGGCCGCAAGGGCGATGCGTTCCAGCAAGGCGCGCGCCGCATCGACCAGCGCCAGCGCTTCGCCTTCATGGGTATGAGGCAAGACCAAACCCAATGCCTGGGCCAGACCCGAGGGCGTGGGCAAACAAAACGTGGCGGGCAAGGCAAAAGCGAACAGTTCCAACACATCGAACCCGCGCAGGGCTTCATATCCCAACCGCGCCCCGGTGCGCCGCGCATGGCACACGATGGGCAGGACTTCGGCGGCGCGCAGGCGCTTCAAGGCCTCACTGAAACTCAAGATCGCAACCTCGCCGGTGGGTTCGACCCAATATGCAGCCCGCACCCCGGCGACCAAGGCGGGGGCGTCGGGCAGCAAGATTTCGGGTGTTTGAAGCGGCGGATTCGACATGGGGTGAGTATAACCGCCCTGCGCGTACCCTCCATACTTCTTCTCCTCAAGGCGCAAGAATGCTATGGCTGTTGCATGCTGAGCGTGCGCAACCTGAAACGACTTTCCATCGGCCCCTTGGACCTTGATTTGGCCCCGGGCGAGATCGTGGCGCTGATCGGCCCTTCGGGCATGGGTAAATCGTTGCTGATGCGCGCGATCGCGGATTTAGACCCCAACGAAGGCGAAGTGACGTTAAGCGGCCAATCGCGCGAAAGCATGTCCGCGCCCGAATGGCGCAAACAGGTCATGTATGTGCCCGCGCATTCGGGCTGGTGGGCGGATTTGGTCGAACCCCATTTTGAAGGCGCCCTGCGTATGCGCGTGGTGGAGTTGTTGCAGCGTTTAGGCCTGGAAAGCACCGCGCTGGGCTGGCAGGTGGCCAACCTATCCACCGGCGAACGCCAGCGCCTGAGCCTTGTGCGCGCCCTGGCGCTGAACCCCAAAATATTGATGTTGGACGAACCAACCTCGGGCCTGGATACCGAAAACGCCAACCGCGCCGAAGTATTGATCCGCCGCCATGCCGCCGAAGGTTCAGGCGTGTTGTTCGTCACCCATGACGCTGCCCAGGCAGCGCGGCTGGGCGGGCGGGTACTGCGTCTAAAGGACGGTCAATTGCTTCACGAACCCGTGACGCCACAACCCCACGAGACTCCGTCATGACCGGCGTTTACATCCAACTCAATTACCTCGATTTGGCGCTCGCTTCGGTGTTTTTGCTATTAGCGGGCGGACTGTCGGTCACGCTTAAACTCGGTTTGGAAAAATCGCTGGGCATTGCCGCGTTGAGAACCGTGGTGCAACTGACGCTGATCGGCTTGGTCCTCAAAATCCTATTTCAAACGACGTCGCCCTTATGGACCGGGCTGGCCGCAATCACCATGATCGCGCTTGCGGGGCGCGAAGCATCCGCACGCCAAAGCCTGAAGCTTAAAAGCGGATGGAGTTATTCCATCGCCGCCACCGCATTGCTGACCGCAGGCGCCATCGTCACCACCTTAGCGCTCACCACCGCCATCCGCCCCGAACCTTGGTACGATCCGCGTTTCGCCCTGCCGTTGCTTGGCATGATCTTGGGCAATACGCTCAATGGCGTCTCGGTCGGCATGGAACGCATCACCGCCACCTTAAAACGCGAGCGCGAAGCGGTCGAAGCGCGCCTGGCGCTGGGCCATACACGCCGTGAAGCAGTGCGCCCCTATGTGCGCGAAGCCCTGCGCGCAGGCTTGATGCACATCATCAACGCCATGTCGGCGGCGGGCTTGATTTCACTGCCCGGTATGATGACCGGACAAATCTTAGCCGGCGTCGATCCGACCGAAGCGGTTAAATACCAGATTCTCATCATGTTTTTGATTGCGGGTTCAACATCCATCGGCGCGCTGATGGCGGTGCTGGCGGTATCCAAGCGCTTGGGCGACGACCGCGACCGGTTGAGGCTTGACCGACTAAGGTCATAACAAATCGGGGCAAGGCCCGTTGACTCTTCGCCAATCGACGTTACCCTGCCCCGCAAACAAGCCCTTTAACCCCGCCCATAACCGTTAAGAGAAACACCCTGATGACCGCCTTCACTAAACGTCTTTTCTTCGCCATCGCATTGACCGCCGCCGTACTGACGGGGGGGATGGCCGTGGCGCAATCTTCGCAAGACATGAGTCTGCTCACCGAAACGGAGCGTCTCGAATTCACCCGTCGCCTACAACACACCTCGTCATCCGCCGAACGCGCGCAAATCACCGCCGAAATGAACCGCATCGTGCAGGAACGCCGCTTGGAGCAACGCCGGAGCAAAGACACAACGTCCCAACCCGACACACCCAAACAGGTTGGGCAGCCCGCACAATAACGGTACAACTTTGATTTCGATGATTTGACGCATTATGCGTTATAATAAGTACACTGTTTTACCGGGCATTTGAAAACCGATCATGCTGAACGGAAGCGGCTGAACGATGAAAGTTGAATTGTTAGAGACCTTTATCACCGGTCATCCGGTAATCGATGAAGAACATCAGCAGATTGTTAACTCCATCAACGAAGTCTCGGCGGCAGTGGCGGCGGGCAAGTACGACTTGTGCTCGGTTTTGCTCGACGATTTTTTGCAAATCTGCGTCAACCACTTCGCCAATGAAGAACGTCTGCTGAACGATCTCGGTTATCCCGCCCTGCACGATCACGCCGTGTTTCACAAAGAACTCATCATCAAGGCCAAGGCCGTCAAGACCTTATGCATGGACATGAAATCACCCGACAGCATTCAACGCTGCTTTAACGAAATGGCGACGCTGCTGATCGAGGATGTGGTCAAGGGCGACATGCAATTTGTATCCTTTTTGATTGAAAAAGGCATCGTTGATGCACGCGAACATCAACAGGCCATTTTCAAAAACGCCAGCCGCCACACCGATGGCGACCCTTCAGCCTGATCCCGCCATTCCCTTTCCCTTTCCACCCTCTATATCCAACGAATCTGCCAAATTTCGGCCTGAAAGCAAACAATGCTGGGCAGCTATGCGTTTGGGCACAAGAATCTTCCTGCTGTTCGCCTGTGAATCGGCTTAGCTTCTATGCTCGGCCCCATGATTCCGCCATTTTTGAGGCCCATTATCCATGCATTTTAGGAATACCTGTAGCGCAATGCCGCCATAACGGTGACCTCTCGCTGTGCTTATAAATCATATAACATATTGAAATATATAGTCTTATTGCTAAATTAGCACAGCAAAATATAAGCGCTACTTTTGCGGCCTGATTTCAAGCCATGCATTATGGTGTTGTGTATAAAAACTTGCTGATATAGGGTCCCTTCATCAAAGCAATCCCTCGGTATAGAGTGGAGGACAAAGAAATGTTAAAGCCCCTGATTTACGCCGCAGTTACCGCCTTGTTCGTGATGCAGACCGCGAATGTCCCGCCCGCAGGCGAGAAACACGCGACGGCCAGCCACGTGGTTGCGCTTAACCAGCGTTGAGCCAAACCAAGGCGGACGCCCCCTAAAAAGGGGCAGCCCAGCGGAAAACCCGCGCCCAAATCTTCCCGAAAAAAAGCCGTCCCCAAAGAGGACGGCTTTGTTGTTTTCGAAAGTCGGCGCACCGCTGGTTCAGTGTGCGTTTTTAATCGCGTGGGCCTTTTCCACCATCAAATCCATAAACGCCAACAATACGCCAGACACCACAAATACGACGTGGATGATCAGCATCCACATCAAGTCCTCTTTCGACGTACTCTGCACCTCCATGAAAGAGCGCAATAGCTGAATGCCGGAAATGGCGACGATCGACGCTATCAGCTTTAATTTAAGGCCGCTGAAATCCACCTTGCCCATCCAATCGGGACGGTCTTCATGCCCGGCGGTGTCGATTTTGGATACGAAGTTCTCATAGCCGGCGAAAATCACCATCAGCAGCAAATTGCCCGCCAGCGACAGATCGATCAGGGTCAATATCGCCAAGATCACGGCGGTTTCGCTCATGGCGAACACTTCGGGCGCAACGTGCAGCAGTTCCTGGGAGAACTTCACCAACAACATCGCCAGCGCCACCACCAGGCCTAAATAAAACGGCGCCATGATCCACCGGCTGGCGAAAATCAGACGTTCCAAATTGCGTTCGATCATTCCTTAAAACTCCATCAAAATTTAAGCCGTATACCCCAAATTCGGGGCCAGCCATTTTTCGGCTTGTTCGATGCTGATGCCTTTGCGTTTGGCATAATCGGCGACTTGGTCCTTGCCGATTTTGCCGATGCCAAAATATTTGGCTTGTGCGTGCGACAGATAAAAACCCGACACGCTCGACGCCGGCATCATGGCGTAACTGTCGGTCAATTCGATGCCGGTATTTTTCGTGGCGTCGAGCAATTTAAACAGCGTGGTCTTTTCCGTATGATCCGGACACGCAGGATACCCCGGCGCGGGGCGGATGCCATCATAGGCTTCCTTGATCAGGTCTTCGTTATCCAAATCTTCTTCGGCCGCGTAAGCCCAAAATTCCTTGCGCACGCGTTCGTGTAACCGTTCGGCGAAGGCCTCAGCCAGACGATCGGCCAGGGCCTTCAGCAAGATGTCCGAATAATCGTCATTGGCGGCTTGAAATTCGGCGGACTTCTTTTCGATGCCGATGCCCGACGTCACCGCGAACCCGCCCAGATAATCCTTCACGCCACAATGTTTGGGCGCAACAAAATCGGCTAGGCACGCGTTGACGCGGCCTTCGCCCTTGACCATCTGCTGGCGCAGGAAGTGAACCTTGTTCAACACGCGGCCTCGTTCGTCGTCGGTATAAAGCTCGACGTCGTCGTGATCGACGCTGTTGGCGGGCCAAAAGCCGATCACCCCGCGAGCAATAAGCCATTTTTCGGCGATGATCTTTTTCAGCATGGCTTGCGCATCGGCCCACAAGGAGCGTGCGCTATCGCCCACCTCGCCTTGCGCTTCCAAAATTTCCGGATAGTTGCCCTTGAGCTCCCAGGTGCGAAAGAACGGCGTCCAGTCGATGCGCGGGGCCAGATCGGCCAGCGGGTAGTCGTCGAAGGTGCGCGTGCCCAAGAAGGTCGGTTTATTCACCCCGCCTTGCGCCCAGTTGATGTCGAGTTTACGTTCACGTGCGGCTTCGATGCTCAACTGTTCACGTTCGCGCTGGCCGGCTTCGTGTTTTTCCTTCATGGCGGCATATTCGGCACGCAGGCCCGAGACATAATCGTCACGTAGCGTTTTGGAAATCAATTGCGACACCACACCCACGGCGCGCGAGGCATCCATCACATGCACCACCGGGCCGGAGTACGCAGGCGCGATCTTCACCGCAGTATGAACCTTGGATGTGGTCGCACCACCGATGAGCAACGGCAGCGTCAGCCCCCGGCGCTCCATTTCCTTGGCCACCGTGGTCATTTCTTCCAACGACGGCGTGATCAGGCCCGACAGGCCGATGACATCGACATTGTGTTCTTGGGCTTTGTCCAAGATGTCGGCCCACGGCACCATCACGCCGATGTCGATGACGTCGAAGTTGTTGCACTGTAACACCACGCCGACGATGTTTTTACCGATGTCGTGCACGTCGCCCTTGACGGTCGCCATCAAAATCTTGCCCTTAGTCGAACCGGCCTTTTGCCCTTCTTCGATATAGGGCATGAGGTACGCCACGGCCTGTTTCATCACCCGTGCGGATTTCACCACCTGGGGCAAAAACATCTGCCCCGAACCGAACAGATCGCCCACCACGTTCATGCCATCCATCAACGGGCCTTCGATGACGTCGATGGGTTCCTTAGCAGCAAGGCGCGCTTCTTCGATGTCGGCTTCGACGAACTCGGCGATGCCCTTAACCAGGGCGTGTTCCAGACGTTTGGCCACGGGCTGTTCGCGCCACGCCAAATCTGGGCCGCCGCCTTCTTTAACGCCTAAGCCGCGCGTCGCTTCAGCCACTTCGAGCAAACGTTCGGTCGCGTCTTCGCGGCGGTTCAGCACCACGTCTTCGACTCGTTCGCGCAGATCGGCGGGGATGTCGGCATATACCGTCAACTGCTGGGCGTTGACGATGCCCATGTCCATGCCGGCATGAACCGCATGGTACAAAAATACCGAGTGCATGGCTTCACGCATGGGGTTGTTGCCGCGCAGTGAAAACGACATGTTGGACACACCGCCCGAAATCATCGCGCCGGGTAGGTTGGCTTTGATCCACTTACAGGCGTTGATGTAATCGACCGAATAATTGCGATGTTCGTCCAGCCCCGTGGCGATGGGGAAGATGTTGGGATCGAAGATGATGTCATTGGCCGGAAAGCCCACTTCTTCGGTGAGAATTTTATAAGAGCGCGCGCAAATTTTTGTCATACGCTCAAAGCTGTCGGCCTGGCCCTGTTCATCAAACGCCATGACGATCACCGCCGCGCCATACTTCAGCACTTTGCGGGCGTGTTCCTTAAACAACGCCTCGCCCTCTTTAAGGCTAATGGAGTTGACGATGCCCTTGCCCTGTACGCATTTTAGGCCGGCTTCGATGACTTCCCACTTGGAGCTATCGATCATCAGCGGCACGCGCGCAATATCGGGTTCGGAGGCGATCAGATTCAAGAACGTGACCACTTCCTTTTTGGCATCCAGCATGGCGTCGTCCATGTTGACGTCGACCACCTGTGCGCCATTTTCCACCTGGGTGCGGCCAATATCCAAGGCCGCTTGATATTCGCCGTCGGCGATCAGTTGTTTAAACTTGGCCGAACCCGCGACGTTGCAGCGTTCGCCAATGTTGACGAAGCCGGTGACATCGTTAATGACCAACGGTTCCAATCCAGCCAAGCGGCACACGGGCTTGGCCGTAGGGCGTTGACGCGGTTTGACGTCGGCCACGGCATCGGCGATCGCTTTGATGTGCGCGGGCGACGTGCCACAGCACCCGCCAACGATGTTGAGCAGACCTTCCTCGGCGAAATCGCGCAATACTTTGGCCATGTATTCGGGCGTGTCGTCGTACTGGCCGAATTCATTGGGCAGGCCCGCATTGGGATAGACGCTGACGTTGGTGTCGGCAATGGTGGAGATCGCCTGCAGATGCGGGCGCAAATCTTCCGCACCCAGCGCGCAATTGAAGCCGATGGAAACCGGGCGCGCGTGCGCCAGCGAATTCCAAAACGCTTCCGCCGTCTGCCCCGACAGCGTGCGCCCCGAAGCATCGGTGATGGTGCCGGAAATCATGATCGGCAGATCAATGCCTTCGGCCTCGAACACGCTCAACACCGCATAGATGGCGGCCTTGGCGTTCAAGGTATCAAACACCGTTTCAATCAACAGCAAATCCGCGCCGCCTTCAATCAGGCCGCGGGTCGCTTGCGTATAGGCTGTCACCAGTTCATCGAACGTGATGTTGCGCATGCCCGGATCATTAACGTCGGGCGACAGTGACGCGGTACGGTTGGTCGGCCCCAGCCCGCCCGCAACAAAACGCGGACGATCCGGTGTGGAATATTTATCGGCAGCCGCCCGCGCCAGCTTTGCGCCTTCGACGTTCAGTTCATAAACGATGTCCTGCAGACCGTAATCCGCTTGCGACACGGTGGTGGCGCTAAACGTATTGGTCTCGATGATATCCGCGCCCGCTTCCAGGTACGCTTCATGAATGCCCTGAATAACGTCGGGACGGGTAAAGATCAGCAGATCGTTATTGCCCTTTAAGTCGGGGCCTGAATCCTTAAAACGCTCGCCGCGAAAATCCGCTTCTTCGAGTTTGTGGCGCTGGATCATGGTGCCCATGGCGCCATCGAGAATCAGGATGCGTTTTTTCAGCGCGGCATCCAATTGGGCTTTGGCGCTCGGATTGTGGGGCTTTAAAGTCATCGGCTCGGTCTCTTTATCTTTTCGCTCAAACTTTCGGACGCACGCCGAGAATGTGACAAATGGCATAACTGAGGTCAGCGCGGTTTAGGGTATAAAAATGAAACGCCTTCACGCCGTTGGCGTACAGCACCCGGCATTGCTCGGCTGCTACGGTGGCGGCGACCAGATTGCGGGTTTCGGCATCATCGTCCAAACCTTCAAACAAATCGCCCATCCAGCCCGGAACCGCCATGCCGGTTACATCGCCAAATTCTTTTATCCGCGCAAAATTGGTCACCGGCAGAATGCCCGGCACGATGGGCACATGAATGCCCGCCTTGTCGGCTGCTTCGAGGAAGTCGAGATATGCGCCTAAATCAAAAAATGCCTGAGTAATGGCGCGGGTCGCCCCAGCGTCGACTTTACGCTTTAGATTATCCAAATCGGCGGCAGGACTGATGGCCTGGGGATGAACTTCCGGATACGCCGCGACCGATATTTCAAAGTCGGCAATTTTTTTCAAGCCTTCCACCAAATCGGCGGCGTAAGCATAACCGCCCGGATGGGGAACATAATCTTTTCCGATGCCATCGGGCGGATCGCCCCGCAACGCGACGATATGACGGATGCCGTCCGCCCAATACTGGCGGGCGATGGCGTCGATTTCTTCGCGGGTGGCGCCAACACAAGTCAGGTGTGCGGCAGGTTCCAATGTCGTATCTTGGCGAATGCGCTTGACCGTAGCGTGCGTACGCTCACGGGTGGAGCCGCCAGCGCCATACGTCACCGAAACGTAAGACGGATGCAGCGGCTGTAAACGCTCGATGCATTCCCATAGTTTTTCTTCCATCTTTTCCGTCTTGGGCGGAAAAAACTCAAACGAAACTTGAACATCTTGCGGCAGCGGCGACGCAAACGACATCCTTAATTGTTGATGGCCCGATCTTTGGTGGGATAATGGGGTACTCATAAGGGCAGACCTCTTAAACTTATCAATTTTTTCTCAAATCGCCGCTTGCGCATTACGCCGCGCCACCCACAGGGTGACCCCCAGCGCGCCGGGTTTCAAGTGGCGTATGGTTTCGCACGTCAGGCCATGATCGGCAAGCCATTCGCGCACTTCTTCATCCGTAAAGCCTAAGCGCCGATGGGCGTGCTTTTCGCGCAATTCTTCCACATTGTGCGGCGCCAAATCGACCACCAGCAACCGCCCGCCCGGCGCCAACATGCGCTGAGCTTCCGCTAATGCCGCCCATGGGCGTTCCAAAAAGTGCAACACCTGATGCAACACAACGGCATCAAAAGTGCTTGAATCCATCGGAAGCGCCATAATATCCGCCTGACGCAATTGGCAATTCGTCAACCCCCAACGCTTTAAATTGGCGCGCGCCACGGCCAGCATTTCGTAGGAACGATCCACGCCCACCGCCTCGCCCACGTCAGGCCCCAGCACCTGCAGCATCCGCCCAGTACCG
>Ga0299912_10000984_pt1 | contig 23103 bp, 18 predicted proteins | sample RVTome_2_FD_207667 | JGI IMG/M metagenome (GOLD analysis project Ga0299912, IMG submission 207667) | Soil microbial communities from uranium-contaminated site in the Upper Colorado River Basin, Wyoming, United States - RVT95D214 (version 2) ... | reverse complement strand
AATCTGTCTTGTGCATGGCTACTCCTTTCTGTGATAGTTAACTGAAATCTTTGCCTGATCTTACGTCAGACCAGGCGGGAGTAGCCATTGCTTTCCTTCAACCTTCAACTATGGATGGGGCAAAGTCCTCAATATCCTTCAAGACGAATATGAAGGGACATTGCCAATTTCAACTGAAGCCCAAATGCGCCAAGATAACGAGAGCTGGAAGAAAGTGTTCAATACTCCTGATTTCCATCAACAGATTGACAATTGGCCCAAAGATATAGTTTCTTCAGGTCGAGAGCTTACCGTTGTTAATTGCTGGTATTTTGGCGAGAACGAATCGAAGGACATGTGGGACACACATGTTAAATCCAAAGAAGGGGTTGCCATCTGCTCATCTATAAGAAGGCTCCAAAATTCGGTCAATGCTTATCCTCAATATAGTATGATAGGCCGAGTGAAATATGTCGACTTCGATAAACACGTTATGAGTATGTATGAGGCCCATCAAGCCGGTGAGATAGCATTGCTAAAAAAGAACGAAGAACGGTATAAAGTTGAGAGTGAAGTCCGTATTGTCAGTATGAGCTTGAAAACCCCATGGTGCTTGAATACGGATGGAAGCCCCCTAACGAAGGAACAATACACTGGTAAAAACATGAGCAACTTTGAAAACAAGGGTTTATATATTACCGCAAACTTACCCTCTCTCATTCAATATATCGTGTTCGTCCCAGGAGCAACAGATTGGTTTGAATTACTGGTTAAGCGTATTCTTAAGCTTTTCAAATTGGAATGCCCAGTCAAAAGATCGCAGTTTAAACAGGTTTAACCCGTTCCCTCAATCTTTTGAACCCCATCGGCGCGGCTCGTATCTTCAAGGGGGCAGAGGCGAGTTTTGTGCCTTTTTGTGTCAATATTCTCTGTGTTCTCTGTGGCTAAAAATCTCTGTGGCCTTATTTTCCTATGCAGAAACGCGAGAATATCTGCTGAAGAATCTGCTCATCGAGCCGACCAGCGACAGGCTGATGGATATCGCAAATACACTGATAGGCGGCGCGCAGCAACATCGCCGCGACCTCGTCATTACCGGAGCTCAGTTCATCGACCGCCTCGCTGATGTTTTCGATTGCCTCAGCAACAGCCTCTCTGTGCCGGGCGGTCAACAGAATTGACGATTGACGATCGACCCCTGCTGCTGCAGGGGCAGGCTTGCCCCCGCGAAAGCGGGGGGACGATTGACAACTGACAATTGCCGTATCAATTGCCCCTCGCAGCAGACCAAGACCTGCACCTGTTTTTGCAGAGATGGCTAAGAATTCGCTGCCGAGTAGTTCTCCCAGCCTGGCAAGGCGATCCGCCAGCGCCTTCTTTGTACACAGATCGCACTTCGTCGCCACCGGTATCAGAGTTTTCGGCTCAATCAGTCCACGAACAGCCACATCTTCAGCCCAATCTGCTTTCGACACGTCTGCACAAAATATGACAGCCGAGCTATTTCTCAGCGCCTCAACCGCTGACTGCTGCGCCAGCTCATCCAGAACAGAGGACGGAGGACGGAGGTCAGAGGACAGAAATTCTGTCTTCTGTCTCCTGTTTTCTGTCTTCTGAGTGAGACCGGCGCAGTCAAACAGTACACATCGACAGTGCTCCAGCGAAAGTTCGCCGGTCAAGACGTCTCTGGTGGTCTTACGCCGGCGTGAGACGATGCTCCTGGCAGTGCCGAGCAATTTGTTCAGCAGGGTACTCTTGCCGGCATTGGGAGCACCGGCAATCCCCACTGCCGGCAGGTCAATTACCGATTCATAACTGATGCTGGCCGAGGCCAGCCGCTCAAGCTGCTTCTTTATGCCAGCCAGTCGGGCAGCAGCATCGGCCCGGCTTATAAACTCTATATCCTCGCCGCTAAAATCGATGCGCGCTTCGACCAGGCCCAGAAGGTCCATTATCGCAGATTGAGCCTGGGCTGTGGCTTCTCCTAATCGTCCGGCCAGAAGTTTTTCAGCCGCTGTTAGTTGATATGTGTTAGAGCTTACGACCACCTCATTGACGGCCTCAGCCTGGGCCAGGTCGATTTTGCCGGCCAGATATGCCCGTGCGGTAAATTCGCCCGGGCCAGCCATGCGGAGACCCCCTGCTTGCGCAGGGGCGAGCCTGTCCCCGCGAAAGCGGGGACCGAGCAGCCTGCTCAATAAGGCTTCGGTAACAGGGGCGCCCGCGTGGACGTGAATTTCCGCAACATCGTCGCCGGTATAGGAATAAGGGGCAAAAAATAGATATAGCAGCGCTGCGACCCTTAGCTCGTCATCAATAGCCACATTGCCCGGTATCACACAGGTCTTTCCGGTGCGGATCGGGGGCCGAAAGATCCGCTGACAAGTATCTATGGTTGTGGGCCCGGTTATGCGGACAATAGCTCGGCCTGCGTGCCCCGGCACGCCGGCAGGCGAACTGACAGCTACGATAGTGTCATTAAGGTCGTACATCGTTGTTGGTTCGTAATTACCCACATGCGTCTTGAGCCTTTGAATGATACTTAACCGTCGCCGTGCCGGCGACGGCTAAACTTGAGTCCTGGGTCTTGCGTCGTGAGCCCTACTTAAAGCGGAAGAACGGCTTGGGCTTTTTCTTTTTGATCTTGCCGCCAGTCTTGGCTGTGGCAGATACCAGGCCCTGGGCTTCCTGGCGCTCTCTCTTCTCGATGTGCTTGCGGATGACGTGCTGCTCAATAACCCCGACAAAGGTGCTGGCCATGATATACAGATTCACTCCCGAGGCAACCTTATAAAACATCAACGGGAACAGGACCGGCATCATAACCATCATCATTTTTTGCTGCTGAGCCATCTGGGGGTTTGTGGATGCTGCTGGCTGGCTGGGCGTCAGTTTCTGCTGTAGATAGAACGCCACGCCCATAAGAATCGGCAAGAGATTCAGAGAATCTACCATCCCAAATAGCGGCAGCGTCACCGCCCGAAATCGAATCAACGCATCGGGGGCTGAAAGGTCAGTAATCCAGAAAGGCAAAAACGGCGCACCACGCAGCTCAATACTGGCGTAAATTGCGCTATATAGCGCAATCCAGATAGGCATCTGCGCCATCATCGGCAGCATACTCATAATCGGAGTCGCACCCTGCTCCTTGTAAAGAGCCATCAACTGCTTATTCATCTCAGTCTTGTTGTTGGCGTATTTTTTCTTGATTTCCTCGGTCCTGGGGGCGAGCTTGCTCATCTTGCTCATTGAAACCTGACTCTTCTTAGTCAGAGGGTGCAGGGCAAGCCGGACCAAAAATACCAATATGATAATCACCACGCCATAATTGCCGATGAAACCATACATCCCCTTCATTACGGCCAGTATTGCGAACGCCAGAGGCCGGATAATGCTCGCAGGACAACAACAGCACGGCATAAAATCGATGGTGTGGAAGAAGCCCAACGTCCGATATAACTGGTTCTTCTGGAAAAGGGTCCTGTCTTTGGGGCCGAGGTACAACTGAAAGGCATAGGTCTTTTCGCCGCCGGCTTGGCCGGCTGGGGCCAGTGCAGCTAAGGCAATCTCCAGATTCACGCCTATCGTCTCATCGCCGCTATCGGCCCTTGCATCTTTATCTGGATTGTAGAATCTGGCAGTTCGGTCCGCTATCCAGTTGCAGTAGTTCTGGCCCTGGTCGGGCACGGGTCTGAGTATGGCAGCGAAATACTTATTGGTGATTGCTGCCCATGAGAAATTATCAGGCAAATTGTGCCCTATCCGGAGCATCCTTTTTGCATCTTTAATCTCGTCCTCGTTGCCGCTTCGCAGGGCGTTTTGATAGCGCTCGGTAGCATCTTTCAGCCCCAATTCGCCCCTGAATTTCCCAAAAAAAGAGCTCAAAATATCCTGGCTGGCCGAGACCACTTTGCCTTGCGATGTCACGAAACCACCCACGACCTTTCTGGTATCACCTCGGTCGCCCTCTCTTGCGATTCCTGTCGGGCCGGCAAGATCAAAACGCACCTGCTGCTCGCTACTGCTGAGATTTTCAACGATCAGGTTACAGTCGACAAGATAGCTGCCGACGGACAGGCGGTAGGTCTTATTGAGCTTCAGGATTGGCTGGCCGGCTGGATCGTACATAACTACCGCGAAACGAGCAGTTTGAGAGCCGTCCTCTGCCGTTTCGACATCGAAGCTTTGCCAGCTCAGTTCGTCCAGGGCGAATTGTCGGTTCTGTTGCACCAGCAGTAGCTCCGTGTTAGCCATTGACAGAATCTGGCTGCCGTCGCTCCAACGCACAGGATGCAGCAGCACTAATGGTTGTGGACTTTGATAGTCGCGGTCGTCGAAGCCATTATTGTTTCCGTTACTGAAGGTGGCTTTTCTGATAGCTGCGCCTTTTGAACTCAATTCCAACTGGAGCTTAAAACCGACATCAGGGTCTTCGGTTTTGGGGTCTTTCGTCCCGAGGGTAACACTTTTTGCCGGGCCGCCGGTTGCGGAAAAGTCCGCGAAATCAGCCGCTTCCAGGCGCTGCGCTCTCGGACTCGGCTCATTTGGCCCCGCCGGCACATCCTGGCCCGCCTTTTGTTGCAGGAGTATGCATCGCTTCGCCGGCCCTGCCTGGGCGTTGCCTGAGAGATTAAACAGCCCAGACTGGACAACAAGCCCGCTGCAGAAAACAACAAATCCGATGACAATCAAAGCGAATGTGATTTTCATAATTAAGTATTTAGCCCCCAGTTCCACTGGGGGTCATTTAACTACGGTTTTATCTTCCGTCGCGTAGGCGCTCGCCGTGGAACTTATCAAGTTGCTCAATTGCTGCAATCTTTTGTATCGTGGCTTCAAAATCGTACTCCAGCCGTACAAAGTGCACCTTGTTTTCAGCCACGTACACGTAACTTGCCCGGTTGTCCCGGTCTCTGGGCTGGCCCACTGAGCCGATATTTATAATCGCTTTCTCGTGCTCAGCAATCGGATAGACGCTGCGAAGCTCATCGGGCGTATAGAAATCCGGCTCACTAAGAAATACGCCGGGCATATGGGTGTGACCAACAAAGCAGATATAGCCGACCCGCTCGAACAAAAGCCGAACCTTGAGCGGATTCGTATAGACATCGTCCGGGAATATGTACTCATTAACCGGCCTCCGCGGCGAAGCGTGAACAAAGTCCATAACCATCGTGTTCGCTCCAAGGTTGCTTTTGAGCGAGCACCGCATCGGCAGATTGCCCAGGAAGCTCCACCATCTGTCGCTGCGGTTTCTATCCTGCTCGGTTTCCAGGACTTCGCGGGTCCAAAAGCTGGCCTGCTCGGCGCCGTAGTTGAAATTTGTCGGCTCATAAAAGACCGCGTAGTCGTGATTGCCCAGCACGCACCATTCGGTCCTATCTATAATTAAATCGAGGCACTCCTTGGGGTTAGGCCCATAGCCGACCACATCGCCCAGGCAGTAAATCGTCTTTACGCCTCGCTTTTCGATGTCAGCCAGAACAGTAGTCAAGGCTTCCAGGTTTGAATGTATATCGCTTAGAACCGCAAACATACACCACCTAATAGCAGAACTACCACAAAAATGCCAGCAAAATTAACTTGAATCCCGCTCATTTAGCCGTCGCCGGCACGCCTGCCCTGAGCCTGCCGAACGGGGCGACGGACCCCGCAATAAATTGCGGGGCTAAATACTATCCGCTATACCCCACACCCCATTTGGGCTATAATAGCCAAATACGATGTGGGCGACGAGATATAAGCATGGCTGATATGACTCTTCTTGAAACTCGCGGACTGGTCAAGAAATATTCCGGCCGGGCGGTAGTGAACCAGGTGTCCATCACCATCGCGCGACGCAGCATAGTCGGGCTTCTGGGCCGAAATGGAGCCGGCAAAACCACGACCTTCAGAATGATTATGGGCATGATTACGCCCGATGGTGGGCAAGTCTTATTCCAGGGCAGGGATGTAACGGCGCTACCGATGTATAAACGTGCCCGCCTGGGCATCGGCTATCTTTCACAGGAACCGAGCATCTTCCAGCGGCTGAGCGTTCGAGACAACCTGCTGGCGATTCTGGAAACGATGTCTGTCAGCAGCGTTGAGCGATACCATAAAGCCAATATGCTGATAAAGCGTTTCGGCCTGACCGAGGTGGCTGAAAGCCAGGGCAGATTCCTTTCAGGCGGCGAGCGAAGAAAGCTCGAGATCGCCCGTGCGATGGTGACGGAGCCTTCGTTGATTCTCCTGGACGAGCCTTTTAGCGGCGTCGACCCTATCACCGTTGAGGATTTACAGGAGGAAATCCGCCGGCTGGTTGCCGCCGGCATGAGCATTCTCGTGACCGATCACAACGTTGAAAGGACGCTGGAGGTGGCAGATTATGCCTATATAATCGACCACGGCCAGGTGATTGGGGCCGGCTCTCCAGCCGAGATTGTCCGCAACCAGACCGTGCGAAAGCTCTACCTGGGCAACACATTCGCCGGTGACGAATTTGACAACCGGTAAAGTGTTTAGCCGTCGCCGAGGTGGAATAAAAATGATTGATGTTCCAAAATGCAAAATCACGCACTACCCGGCGCAGGTTCTGGCCAAGGCTGCTAAGCCGATAGAAAAAATCGACGACAGCATCCGCCAACTGGTGGAAAAAATGAAAGATATTATGCTCGCAAATAAAGGCGTCGGCCTTGCCGCGCCACAGGCAGGCGTGCCACTGCGCCTCTTTATCATTTCGCTGGACGGAAAAAGAGAAAACGTCCGGGTTTACATAAACCCAATCGTCACGCCGAAAGGCGAACTTGCCGAGATAGAAGAAGGATGCCTGTCGGTGCCGAGCATTTATACGAAAATCCGGCGATACAAACAGTGCAGCGTTACCGCCACGGACCTTGACGGCAATAAGTTCACCGAAGAAGCTGACGGCCTTTACGCCAGATGCCTGCAGCACGAGTACGACCACATAGAGGGAATAACCATTGCTGACCGAATGCCCTCGGCAGCGAAAATTGCCCACAGGAAACAACTTAAGGCACTGCAAGATGCAGAGAGGAAACTACAGAATAGCAAGTGAAAACAGGCAAAAGACTAGAGCTTGTCGGACACGGATTAACGCAGATTAACACGGCAACAAAATTAACAGTTATCAAACAGTGTGAATCCGTGTCTAAAAAAGGTGCCATGAACATAATCTATCTTGGTAGCGGCGAATTCGGCCTTGAAAGCTTGGATGCTCTGTCTGCGTCAAAGCATGAGCTGCGATTTATCGTAACGCAGCCGCCGCGACCAGCAGGCAGAGGCAGAAAGTCGACGCCCACGCCGGTAGCCTGCTGGGCAAGCGCCCACTGCGTCCGTTTTATCCAGACCGAAGACATCAACACGCCGGAAATCCGCCGGGAAATCGCCGGCTACGAGCCGGATTTGATCGTGGTGGTCGCATTCGGGCAAAAAATCGGCAACGAACTGATAAATCTGCCCGGCCCTGGGCGGGCCATAAACGTGCACGGGTCCTTGCTTCCGAAATATCGGGGGGCTGCACCGATAAACTGGGCGATAATCAACGGGGAAACCGAAACCGGCATCAGCATAATAACTCTGGCGGAAAAAATGGACGCCGGCCAAATCCTGGCGCAGCGAAGAACCGCAATTCTGCCCGACGAAACAGCCGGCGAGCTTCACGATAGGCTGGCAAAGATCGCCGCACCACTGTTGCTGGAGACTATAGATCGGGTCGCCGATGGGACTGCCGTCTACAGCGAGCAAGACCATTCCCAGGCAACTCTTGCACCGAAGCTGAAAAAATCGGATGGGTTCTTAGACTTCAATGAGCCCACCGAAGTCCTGGCCCGAAAGATTCGGGGTTTATCGCCCTGGCCTGGCGCGCAGGCTACATACGTCTCAAAGAAAACGCAGAAATCGCTGCCGGTAACAATGGCCAGAGCCGCGACCATAAGATCAGGAATCAGGGATCGGGGATCGGGGATCGGGAACCAACTTAACCTTCCGCCAGGAGTGCTTGATGAAGACCTGAATGTAGTATGCGGCAGCGGGGGCCTGAAGATTATAGAAATCAAGCCTGCCGGCAGCCGGCTTATGAGCTTTAAGGATTTTGTGAACGGCCAACAAACTCAGCCTGGCGACATGTTCGCCAAGATAGATGCCTAAAATGCCTGCGCAATCACCCAAACCTGCCCGGCTCATTGCGGCAGAAGTGCTCAACCGGTTCGATCCGAAGCGAAATTACGCCGGGCCGATTTTGGACAAGTGGCTGCCGCAAACACAAGAAAGACGGCGGGCTACCGACCTGGTATTCGGAACTATAAGAAACCGCTCTGCCATCGACAGGGTAATAGCTACGTTTTCGGGTCGGCCTGTCCAGAGAATACCAATCAAGCTGTTAAACATCATCCGTTTGGCCAGCTATGAACTGATCTATTGTCCAGAAACGCCCGCGTACTCAATTGTTAACGAAGCAGTTGAATCCGCCAAGCTGATCGGCAGCGAAAAGCAGACTGGCTTTGTTAACGCGGTGCTACGCCAAATTGGAAGGCACATAAGCAACCGGCAAGCGCAGCTTTGCGGAGCCGAGCCGCCAAGCACCATCCCGCAGACACCTCTAAGCGGGTGTGAATTTGACAGAAAGTTTTTGCCGGAGACTAAAGATTCGCCGGCTGATTATCTTGCTGCTGCTTTCTCGCTGCCCAAGTGGCTAATAACTGACTGGCTGGGCGAATACGGCTTAGAAGAAACCAGACAGATTTGCTTTGCATCCAACCGTAGGCCCAGCATTTACTTAAGGCCGAACACGCTAAAAATCACCGCCCAGGAATTAGCCGAGCATTTTCGCAGGGCTGATATCGACTATGAAATAGTCCCAGATGTCGAAATGATAAGAATCAAAAGTCCACAGGATGTAACCCAGCTTGCGGGTTTTGCGCAAGGCTTGTTCACCGTACAGGATATAACCGCTTCACAGGCGGTCAGGGTGCTGCAGCCCCAGGCGAATTCGACAATACTGGACCTGTGTGCCGCACCGGGCACAAAAACAACACAGTTAGCAGAGCTGACCGGCGACTCGGCAAAAATTGTCGCCACCGACATCGACGCGGAGCGTCTGCAAAAGGTCAAGGAAAACATCGACCGCCTGGGCATAAAAAGTGTGACCATCGTGAAATATGAAGAACTTCTTACCAATTCTCAATTCGCCATTTTAAATTCTAAATTCGATGCGGTGCTTTTGGATGTGCCCTGCTCAAATACCGGCGTACTTGCAAGGCGCGTCGAAAGTCGCTATCGGCTAAGACAGAACACAATAGCAGATTTAGCCGAAACGCAAAAAGAACTGCTGCAAAAGGCAACAGCGCTGGTAAAGCCCCGCGGAAAAATCTGCTACAGCACCTGCAGCATTCAAAAGGCTGAAAACACCGACCTTGTAAGACAATTCTTACAGCACAATCCTGATTTCAAGCTTGAATTCGAGAAGGTTATACTGCCATCAGCCGAGCGATTCGACCACGATGGCGGCTATGTGGCCGTCATCAGAAGGCAGGTTTATAAACCGTTGGGCACGAGCTTAAGGCCTTGTAGCACCTAAAGTTCTGAGAGATACAGAAAAATCCGTGTAAGAAGCCTTGACTTCTGCTAAACTTATAGTATAATTTTTACGTAATAACTATAGGAATCATGACGAGAGGCTACCCAAAAGGTACTATCCTGAGGCGATGCCTCTCAGTTTTTTTCATTCCTTACGAAAACCTCCAGTGGACGGGGTACGCGGTATACTTTCGCTGTAAACTAAACGCTGACCGCTGTACGCTAAACTGCTCTTGGCTTCGGCGTCGATTTCGGCGTGCAACTTGGCCAAGGTTTTCTTCATCGCTTCCAGACGCCCAGGCTCTTTCTCAGCCAAATTGTGCTGCTCGGCAATATCATCGGCCAGGTTATGTAACTCAAACTGGGTCATCTGTAAATCGAAAGTTTGAAAAGTAAATCCACAGCTTTTCCACAAGGGGCGTTTGCGATGTGAACAGATTGTTAGAAACAATTTTTTTTTTCGCGCAAAGTCAACACCCACAATGGGCTTGGATAAAGTGGAAAAGAATTTGTGCAAATCGGTCTTGATTCACAGTCTGCAGACCGATAAGTTCACCATTATCGGGGTTCCGCAAGACGGTGTCCCTATAGGTGCTACGATTCGCAGGAACCCGAGAGGCAGGCCAGTATCAATTGAGCCCGCAGCCCTGCTTCCGTCCGGCAGCAGGGCAGGGCTTTCACGGAAGGACAATTGGTGCAGGCCCAATCAGCAGGAGAGCATGGATGCAGGGCGTGTTCACGGATGAACGCTTCAAGCCTACGGGCTCAGAAAGTTCCCGCATGGCGGGGGGCCACTCCCAGGTGATAGCGACACAGTCTCCGGGTTCCTGCGAAACAGAATCCCAGGATTCCCGCGGAGCGGCGGCGCAAATAAACGCTATTTGTCAGACTCTTGCCGAGAGGCTGGGGCAGCAGCGGTATCAAATATGGTTTAAGAATTCAGCCAAATTCACACTTGGGCAGCCCCGGCCAGGCGAATCCGCCGGCTACCTAAAGATCGGCGTGCCAAATCTGTTCATTGCTGGCTGGATCGAGAATCACTTCTTAGATGAAATCAACCAAGCTGTTCTGGCGGTCACCGGTAACAGCCTTAAGATTACCTTTGCCATCGACTCGGAGCTTTCGGCAGTTGCGCCTCGCCGGGCGGACCGGCCGCTCCCCGACTGTCGCGGCTCCTCCACCATCCATCGTCCGTCATCCGTCAGGGGGGGCCTGAAGCTGACTCTTGGTACGTTCGTTGTCGGCCCATCAAACGAGCTGGCCTACAACGCCGCTAAACAGGTTGTATACGAACAGCAAAACCGCGTCCCCTCCGGGCAGCCGCCTACCTTAAACCCGTTGTTTATTCACGGAGGATACGGGCTGGGCAAAACACACCTGCTGCAGGGCATCTGCAACGACGTAGCCAAAAATCGACCACAAACTAATTGGCTATATCTGTCGGCGGAAGACTTTGCCAATCAATTTGTGCTGGCCCTGAAGACAAAAAAGCTGGAGACTTTCAGACACAAAATGCGGCAAACCGATCTACTGGCCATCGACGACATCCACTTCCTGGCGAACAAGCCCGCCACCCAGGAGGAATTCCTGCATACCTTCAACACCATCAATTTAGCAGGCAAGCAGATTGTTCTGGCTTCGGATGCGCATCCCAAAATGATCAATCAATTGTCGGAGAAGCTGATCAATCGTTTCATCTCTGGAATGGTCGTCAAGATTGAGCCGCCGGACTTTCAGACCCGCTGCCAGATCTGCCAGCAATACGCTTCGCGGCTGAGCCGGCAAAATCCCAATGTGCCCGGTTATGCCGGGCCGGTGCCCGAAAGCGTGATAAGATACGTTGCCGAGAATTTGCGAGGCAGCGTGCGGGAGTTAGAAGGAGCGCTGGTGAAGATAGTCGCATATTCGGCATTACAGAACGAGAAAATCACATTGGCGATGACGCAGGCGGTGCTGGTTGAACATCTCGAAAGATGCGACCCAATCGTGCGCATATCAGATATTGAATCGGCGGCAGCTACCTACTTTGGCACAACAGCCACAAGCTTACACTCCTCCAAGAAAGATAGGACTATCTCGCTAGCCCGGCATTTTAGTATGTACTTGGCCAGAAAGCATACCAAGATGAGCTCCTGCGAAATCGGGCGATTTATGGGCAACAAAAATCACGCCACCGTGCTGCTTGCCTGCCAAAGAATCGAGGAGCTGCTCAAACAAAATGCAGATGTTCACTGGCGCTCGCCCGCCGGCAACAGGCTCGCCAAAGCCAGAGTGGTGCTTACTGCCCTGGAAGAAAGTATCTCAGCCTGATCAGGACCCGGGTCCGGTCGCGTGTGGCCCGAGCGACGAGTCACGGGCGACGATTTTCACTTTGCATTTGGGTACTGCCGCCAGAAATTTTGCTCCGTAGGGCTTGTTGACTATCCTGCTATCCAGAACAACGACCATGCCGGTATCGGTCTTACTGCGAATCAGCCGGCCAAAGCCCTGCTTGAACTTGATAATCGCCAGCGGCAACTGATAGTCGTAAAAAGGATTACCGCCCTGTGCCCTTATTTGCTGCAAACGACCTGCGATTAGCGGCCTGTCAGGCACAGCAAACGGCAGACGAACAATGATGACGTTTCGTAACGCCGCGCCGGGTACATCCACTCCTTGCCAGAAACTGTCGGTCCCAAACAGACAGGACCTGCTGCCGGCCTTGAAACTGGCAAGCAGCGCAGTCCTATCCAGACCCGCACCCTGCTGGTGCAGAGCAAAGTCGTTTTCTGCCAGCCAGGTCGACAGTTTCTCAGCGAACTCCTGGAGCATCTCGTAGCTGGTAAAAAGTACAAAAGCGCCGCCGGCGGTCTGGCATACATATTTTTTTACCATTTGGACTGCGGCATCAATAAAAGCCGGCTCGTTCGGCTCCGGCAGGTCCTTCTCGATATGGACGGTCACCTGCTTATCGTAGTCAAAAGGCGAGCCGAGCCTAAGGGCGTCAAAATCCGCCAGGCCAATACGACAGGCAAAAAAATCGAAATCATGCACCGATGGATGATTATCAATGTACGGTGCGCTACTCAATGTGGCGCTTGTAAGGATGACCGATTCATATTTGTCGAACAGGCACCTTCTTACGTCAGGGCCTACATTTAACGCGGCACTTTTCAGAAAAATCCCAGCTTGTGGATTTTCAGGACCAGGGGCCTCGACCCAATAGACGTAATCCGGCTTGCTCTGCATCAGAAAGCATTGCAGGTCTTCCGCCAGCGCTTCACAGCGGTTAGTCGCCCGCATAATTTCAAATCTCTCGTCAACATCTTTTGTCTGCTTGGCAAGTTTAGCTAATTCCGACCGCAAATCCTTCAGATGACCGGAGATTCTGTCATCGACAAAATTCTTATAGCACCTGCCGTTAGTCTCATCTCTTGTCCGCTCAAACCAATCACGAACGCTCTGAAAGAAAAGCCTCGACTGGCTGGCTATCCGCCCGACCAAATCAATGGCTTTATCCGCTCCGGTGTATGCCAGAAGCCCTTTTCGCGTGCGTAGATTGTAAAGGCCGTCCAGCAGAAATTTGACCCGGCGATCGCTAATACTTATGCCGAAATGCTCCTCAGCCACGTGCTCGATGTTGTGCGCCTCATCTATTATCACATAGCGATAATCCGGCAAAACCGACGCTCCCTCTTCCTTGAGCACAAGGTCGCTAAATAATAGCGCATGGTTAGCCACGATTAGATCGGCGTTTTCCAGCTTGCGCCTGGCCCGCCAGTAGAAGCAGTCGTGAAAATGCGGGCACTTTCTGCCGCGGCAGTTTCCGTGCTCACTCTTGACCGCATCCCAGAGCAGATTTTTCGGCGAAAACGGAACGTCGCTGAGAGACCCATCCTCTGTTTGGCCGGCCCAGTCACTTATGGCCCGAAGCTGCGAGCCGAACTCATCGAAAAGGCCCATTTGCCGACGGAGTGCAAATTCCAGCCGACGCCTGCAAAGATAATTGCCCCTTCCTTTTGCCAAAGCCGCTGTAAACTTGTCCGGCAGGCAATTCGCCAGGAAGGGAATATCCTTGCTGATCAACTGTTCCTGCAGCGTGATGGTAAAAGTGCTGATCAGCACCCTGCTTGCGCGCGATCCGTCTGGCGGGCCCGCTCGGCGGCGGACTTGCCCGCCATCCTTCTGGCGGATCTGTTCTATCGCTGGGACAAGGTATGCAAAACTTTTGCCGACTCCGGTGCCGGCCTCGACAATTAAATGCCGACCCGCTTGAAAGGCCTTACTAACCGCACAGGCCATTTGCACCTGCTGCGGCCGCTCCTCGAAGCCGGCAAAAGATTTGGAAATCAATCCCCCCTTCGACAAGCTCAGGGCAGGCCCTGCAGCAAAAACCTTTTCTATATCTAAACCTGTATTTGGCTTTATCATAGCAGGAATATTATCCGTTTTTCATCGCTCATAGCAAGCATCAAGCACGCGCAAGAATAATCTTAGACATGGGCGAAGATTTTTTGAAATTTTTCAAAAAATTTTCTTGACAGTTGCGCTGTGGGGGGGGCGTAATCTTAGTCATAGATAGATTTTTCGGTGAGACTACAACATATAAGCATCGTTGATTTTGCTCAAACTCAAAGGCGAAAAATAACGTAATTAGCCAGGCATTCCACCGTTGATCGGGCAACCTTAACGTAAGCGCAATTGCGCAGGAGGTTCGCTATGGCCAGCAAACATTCGGCCAGCATGTTGTTGTTATGTCTTTTCTTAGTTTCTCTGCTAACCCCATTATCTTTTGCCGGTCCCTCGTCTCAGACCATTAAAGCAGTAGCTGCAGACCCGGCTGGCTTGGTGGCACATTACCCGTTTGAAGGTAACGCCATCAATGCCTCTGGCTCTGCCCCTGCGGGCAACGGCATCCTCGTCGGTGATCCATCCTATCAGGCGGGCGTATTCGGCCAGGCAATTGAATTGGATGGCATTGGTGATTATGTGAACTGTGGCAATGGATCGCTCTTCAACCTCACCAAGCAGCTCACGATTGCAGCCTGGATCAAGGTCAACAGCTTTGACAAAAAACACCAGACGGTTATCAGTAAGGGCGACAACTCCTGGAGATTAGCCAGAGCAGGTGACTCCGACAGCATCGAATTTGCCTGCAACGGTACTGCTGCCACCAAGTGGGACGGCTCAGGCGAAGTTCCCTGGGCCGTAACCGGAACCACCAGCGTCAACGATGCCAAATGGCATCATATCGCCGGAGTATTCGATGGGTCAGGACTTTACTTGTACATAGATGGATTCCTGGAGGCTGCAAAGTGTGCCGCCAACTGGATAGATGTCAGCACCTACGAAGTATGTATCGGTGAAAACGCGCAGGTGCCAGGCCGGCAGTGGAATGGCCTTATCGACGATGTGCGCATCTACAACTATGCTCTATCACAGGCTGAGATAGTCAGCGTTATGGGCAAAAGCGAGATAAATCTGCCCGAGCCGGCGCCGGGAACACTTTACAATATCGCCAAAAAGTATGATGGATTACGCAAATACGAGGAGGCAAAAGGCGTCTGCGAACTGCTCCTGAAGCAGTATCCTGGCAGTTCATACGCAAGCAACGCGCAGATATATCTTTCCAAGAGAAATATTCTGTCCCTCATTGACACCAAAGATTACACCAAAGCTCAAGCAGAGATCGATAAACTAACTACCGATTTTGTTGCTCATCCGGAGCTGCCGGAAGCGATGTATGCTATCGCAGAAAGATATGAATTGCCCGGCAAATACGAAGAAGCAAAGTCTCTCTATGAGCAGATAGTTCAGCTTTATCCTGACAGCCCTTATGCTACTAAAGCTCGATACGATGGCCCGGAGATCTATATCTTTTCTCTGATTGCCTCCGGCAAGTATATCGAGGCCCAGCAAGCGATTGATAAATTTGCCGCCGATTTTGTTGACTACCCGCGCTTGCCAGGGACGCTGTATTGGTTTGCAAAACGGCTGGATGCCGCAGGAAAGTACGGGCAGGCAAGGAACATCTACCAGCAGGTAGCCTGGCAATATCCCAACGATGCTCATGCTGCCAAGGCGCTGATAGAAGTTTCAAAAGTCGATGCCCTGTCTCTTATACAGGCTGCAGATGATACCGCAGTTCAAAAAGTGCTCGATACTTTAATCGCGGATTTTAGCGATAATCCGGACCTGCCCGACGCTATATTCCGGATAGCGGATGAATATTATAACACCGCTATTAGACATAAAAAGGAAGGGCGTGATAAAGAAGGCGATGCGTTTTATCGAAAGGCCATAGCTGTCTGGGAAAGAATGATTCAATACTTACCGGTCAATGCCGAGTACACCCCACGGGCTTACTGGTGCTCGGCGGTTGTCTATAGTCAGGAGTTGGGAGAGTACACCAAGGGCGTAGAGTATTATCAGCACATAATTGATAACTGGCCCAAGTACAAATACGCCTGGCACGCTCAATTCCTCCTCGGAAGGTATTACGAGAAATTGAGAGACTCAGGGGCTGTAAGTCAGTCAGAAGGTGATCCAAAGATACAGCACGCTTACAAGTCAGTTATTCAAAACTATCCCGATAGCGATTCAGCCCCTATTGCTGCATTAAACCTCGCCACGATGTATTTTAGGAGCGCCCAATGGGCTGACGCTGCTCACTATTTCGAAGTATTTGTGCAAATAGATAACGGTCGAGCACCAAATCATGTGTTGATAAATGCATTGTATGACCTGGGCAAAACTTACGAACGGATGGGCAACCTTGATATGGCTGTAGAAATGTACCACATTTTCATAGAAATTGCTGACCCAAATGACACACGTATAAGAACGGTGCAAGCCGAACTTGAGAAATTGAAAGGGGCAAAGAAATGAGAAGGAAAGGTATAGGCATTTTCCTGGTTTCTCTATTATTTTTCCGAGTCAGCCCCCCAGCCATAGCTTGCTGTGAGGGTGACCCTCCGGGCGAATGTTATGTGTGTGAAGACGGTGTATGGGTATGGAAGTGTAGTCCCGGACAGAACTGTTGCGGTGGCGGTTGTTGCAGTAACAGCTGTTGCAACGTCACTTGCTGCGCCAGTGGACAAATCTGTTGCGGCAGCATTTGTTACAATCAAGCCACTCATAAATGTTGCATGGATTCATTTCCTCCCTATATTTGTGGAATTAATCAAATTTGCTGCTACGGCATCTGCTGCGACCAAAAATGTTGTAGAGATGATTGTATAGCCGGTATTTGCTTTCCTTATTGCTGCAAATCTAATGAAATTTGCTGCTTGGGGCTCTGTTTAACCTGTCCTACTCAAACTGCTATAGGACTTGGTGCGCTATGTGGCACAGATTATGGTGGACATATAATGCTATGTTATCCCGGCGCCCAGAATTGGTGGTTCCTTGAACATGTTACTTCGGGAACACGTACCTGTACATCAGGTGAAATTGAACAAACAAACGTCCCATGGCAAGAACCAACTGGATGCTGGACTGACGACATAACGAACCATAATGGCCCGCCGCAGAATGTTGGCCCATGTTCTGATACGACATATCAGACGGTTTGCTGTGGTCCAACAGTGGAAAAAGTGTTTTGTTGTTCGTATAGCAATACACAGGTTATCACTGTATCATCCGGGTCTTCCCCTGGAACTGTTACAACTTCTTCGGCCGGTGCATCAGTCCAATGTAACTATTAAAAAATATGAATCTGTATGGAATAAATTCGAAAAGAGACCGATATGCTGTCATACAAAGACGACTCAAAACTTAAAACTAAAAACTATTCAAAGATGGCGCCTTATTTATGTGCCTTCGTGGCTTTATTAGCGTTTGCAAACCAGGCGAGGGCTAATAATGAAAATAGCACGGCATCAGTTTGGGATTTTGCTCTTCCTACTATGCAGGTAAATAATGTAGAAATCAATGCAGTATCTCTTCAGGACGCATGGAAGCGAATTGCAACGGATTTTTTGCTCCGGTCCGTTCTTGTTGTTTCGGATAATGCTCTCACGAAGACCCCTTTTTCATTCAAGGCTGCAAAATGTTCGGGGGAAGATGTCCTAAACGCAGTAACTACCTCATACCACGATTTTGTGTGGACACAGGACAGTAATACGGGTGTTATATGGTTTCATCCAAGAGATTTGGCATTGGTTGACATTCTTTATCCTAAGATACATATAGCAGACGAGCAGCTTGGGGTGCCGATGCAAAATGGAATACTGGAGGCAATAGAAGACGTTCCAAATGGTATAAGAGTAAAGCAATGGGGGACAGGATTTACTAATACCTTCAATTATCCGGTGGATTTACAGGCGGGAGAGTATAGTGTGCGTGACTTGTTAAATACGTGCTGTATTGCGAATCCTAACAAAACCTTCTACATACAGGTGTACACAAACAGGAAGCCACAATTCACAGTGATCTCCGCGGTTAATCTCCTGCCTCTATCTAAACCGACCGCTCCACGACCTGGTATTCTTCTTTTTTGGACACTTGAAATTGGTAAGTTGAGTGAATCAATACCCACTAATGAGCAAATAGTGGCCGCATTGGCCAATCCAGACCCAAGAATCCGATGGGCAGCACGTATGTATACCGAGGCCATGATTTGGCATTTCCCTTTCGAGGAATTGATGAATAGGCCCCAGCCACAGGAACAGGGCTTATGGGTTTGTCTTGGTGCCATAAATGTGTTTGTACACTCAGAGGAGGCAACATACACCGACGGGATTAAGAAAATGCAAACAGTTAGCAAAGATTTCTTTGAAAAAGGGGACCCTAATTTAGCTGTTCTCGTAGCTGTGGAGTTGGCAAGACTCGCAAAGGATGTTACGGCACTTAATATTGTTTCCCAAAGAAAATTAAGGCCAGGTGCTCTCGCGTCCATAAAGTCGGAAATTAATTATTCTGCGCGAGTGTCAAGTAAGGTTCGTGATGCATTACGCATAACAGGGACAGATTGGTTGGCTGCATCAGATCCTTCTCTCAAAAATCTTGATAAAGTACCTGCGAAAGTGTCGTTTATAAAAAGCAATTAGACTCATGAAGCGATTCTGCTACTGAAACTATCACTCAATTTATTCAAAATTAGGGACAGTCACGAATGGCGGTTCTGCAAATCGATCGGTAGAAAAGGCGAATTAGCCGCAGCAAATAGTTTTATTTATGAGCGCTACGCCCGTCACTCGCGGACAAATCACGGGGCGGGGCCTATTTAATCGCGGGTTGACTGCCCACCACGGCGCGGTCAACAGCTTCTTTGAGGACCTTCACAGCCGGTGAGTCCGGCAGCTTTTCGCAAGCCTCGCTGATCGCCCTTTTGGCCTCGGATAGTCTTCCCGTCCGCAGATAGATATAGCCCAGCAGAAATTGCAGATCGCCAACGGTTGTCTGTTGTCCCGTCTCACAGCAGAGGCGTAAACATTCCTCGGCGTCGGCTATTCGGCTGTCGAGCTTGTCTGCGGGAATTGAAATTTGAAATTTGAAATTTGAAATTTGATCAGCCTGCAATGCCCTGCCCAAAAATAGAGCGCTACTGATATATTCGCCGGCGGCAAATAATGCCAGGCTTTTGCCCACATACACAAGGGCCGTTGCTTCGCGTTCGCTTCGCGAACCGGCAGGCCCAGGTTTGTATATTGAAGCCAGGGTATAAGCATCCACGGCACGGTAGTACTTGCCCTGTTTAAGATACTCCTGGCCGGCGTTGGCGTATTGCTCAAACTTGTTCGCCGAATATGAGTCGTAATCCTGATGTCCGCCCAAAACCCGCTTAGCCTCAGCAGATAGCTCCTGGGCAGAAAGCCTGTTCACTTCCTGCAACGCGGTAAGAATCGTCGCCCGTCGCTCGTCGCTCGTCGCCCGTGTCTCGTCGCTCGTTGCTCGTCGCTCGTCGGCGGTCCCTCGGGTCATAAGCTGCTGGTCACGGGCCAGAACTCGCGTGCCAGGCAGGTTTTCGGCTCCCGCCAAGCGGGGTCCCTCCGCAGCAGCCGTACTCTGCGATAATTCGGGCGCCCCCGCCGGTTCGCTTCGCGAACGCGAAGCCGCGGGGGTGGGCTGCTGTTGTGACGCCGATGCCAGCAATCTATCGAGTTTGGCTCGCACCTCGGCAGGACTATCCTGCCGGTTGAATTGCTCAGTAACATCTTGCAGACGAGGGCGTAAACCTCTGTCGGGTTGGACGCTCCCTGACGGTCGCGGCTCTTCCGTCGTCCCTCGTCCCTCATTCTTCGTTCCTCGGCTCGCCACAGGAACTGGAGCCTCCACAGACTGCCTCAATTCAGCCGCTTCATCGGATATGCGCTTTAGCTCACGCTGTAATTGCTCCATCTGATCACGGTATTGCGCAGACGTCGGGCTTTCAACCTGCGGAGACCTGAGACCTTGTCTCTGCAAAAAGGAGCTGCGACCCTGGGCGGCCCTTTCCAGGTCACCCGATATCAACTTTTCCAGCTCTTGTGGTGTTCTGGCCATTGGCTGGGACCGCACCGGCAGCATATCAAAGGAATCGCCAACGCGCCCGACCGGCGGATTCTGCGCTGCCGGTACATCTTGCACAGGCAGCTCGTCGTCGGGCCGCCCACTCCACGGCAGTTCGGCATCAGTTCTAATCTTTGTGCTTGCGGGCCACGACAGGTCGGGGGCGGACTGCCCAAGCCTGATTGTGCTAACCGTGCCTGTCGGTGAATAAAACGGGCGATATGCCTGGGTGTAGCCACCATCATCATCAGAGCCGGCTGAATACCTTAAAAACGAGTCCAGCGAAGCCGAGCCAAGCGGCGCGCGGAAATCGGTTGTCGAGCGATATGGAACCATGCCGCGGAAGTGCTTGCCCGCCTGGACATTGCCGGTGATTATCATGTTACCCAGACTACCGCTACTATCAACAGGGTCAGGACTGCGAACCAGGCCGCTCTGGATGCCGCTTGGTGGAACCGTGGCTGGACCAACCGGATTACCAATCCCCGAACTTGAGACCGTGCCCCGCGAGAAGCCTCCAACCGACCAGCCCGGACTGCACAAGGCCGCAAGCAGCACCGCCGCCGATGCAAGCACCCGAATATAGGATTCAGGGCATAGAAGCACATATTTAGCCCCGCAATTTATTGCGGGGTTAGGTAGTCTGTTTTTCATAATGTTTAAGACCTCTCTTCATCCCGCTGCACCCATCAAGAAGATTGTCCGTCGCCGTACCGGCGACGGCTAAAAGCTCACCCATACTTCGGTTTCTCAGCCCAACTAAGTTTGGTCGCCAACGTATCCCAGCGGGTCCTTAGCGGATTATTCACGACCAGAAAATCGCTGGCTTCTTTCTCAATCCTCACCATATCATCAACCAACAACCTCATCGAAACTTGGCCGTCAATCGAAAGGGTCGTGCCTTTATTGACCCGCACAGCAAAGACTTCCACGACACTATTGGCGTTTATGACGATCGGCCGAAAACTCAGTGAATGGGGGCAAATCGGCGTAATAACCATTGCCTCCATCGAGCCGGCTAAAATTGGCCCGCCAGCAGAAAGATTATAGGCTGTTGAGCCCGTCGGCGTTGAAATTATCAGCCCATCGCTTACGCAACCAGCAAGCGGCTGACCATCCACCGCGAGCTTCAGCTCAATCAATCTAAACGGTGGCCCTGCCGTAATAAAGACGTCATTGACAGCCTTGGAACAGAACTTCGGTTCTGACAGGCCCTTACGCCTTTGTGACCCCTGCTTTCGCAGGGGCAGGCTTGCCCCCGCGCCGGCGGGGGCACCGAAAACCCGACAGCCCAGCAGCATCCGCCTTTCTACCGGTGCCTTACCTGATACTATATCGTCGAAAAGCTCCTTAAGTTCGCTTATACTGAATTCTGCCAGAAAGCCTAGCTTGCCTAGATTAACGCCTATCGTGGGCACACCCGCCTGGCTTAGATTTCTCGCAGCCGAGATAATGCTGCCGTCTCCACCAAAAACGACCGCAAAATCGCACTTTTTCAGGGCTTGGGCGGTGCAGTTATCAATGCAATAACTGGCGACTATCCGAGCCTTGCCTTGTGTAAACTGGGCAAATTCCTCGATTGCCGCAGCCACAGGTCCTTTTTTCGGATCACCGAAAATGACAAGTCTGGGCAAAGATTTCCTTTTTGCCATCTATTATCTATCTTTACAAGCCTGCAATGAATTGCGGGCTAAATACTTACCCGATTCTCGACCAACATCTCTTTGCCGGTTCTTACTATCTCATCGGCAGTTATACCCGCCTCCATAAGTTGGCACTTACGGGAGTTATGTCCGATAAACCTCCTCGGTGCGCCGAGCACGCGTATGGCATCCAGCTTGCGGCTGTGCGCATTATTCGCTGCGGCCAGTTCCAGCACAGCCGAGCCAAACCCACAGGCAAGATTGTGGTCCTCGACGGTAATTATGCCTTTGCCCTGACCCAATAGGGCGATAATACTTTCATCGACAGGAGCAGCAAACCGGGCGTTAATCACATCAGCCGGCACACCCTCCTTAGCCAGCAAATTGGCTGCTTTCAGCGCTTCTGTCAAAACGCTGCCGTAGCTGACGATGGCAATAGCCGCACCTCTGGCTCTTCTGACAACCACGCTCTTTCCCAGCCTGAACGGCTCGGCACAGGCGGCTCTGACGAACTCCTGCGGCGGAACCAGGTCTCTGGGATACCTTATGACTACGGGCTTATCCTGGGCCAAAGCAAATTCCAGCGCCAGCCGCACCTCGCTTTCCACTGCGGGTGCCGTAAGCACCATATTCGGCAGCATCCGCAAGAAGCCTATATCCATCAGGCCATGATGCGTCGGACCATCCGCCCCCACAAGCCCAGCTCTATCCACACAAAAAACGACCGGCAGATTCTGCAGCGCAACCTCCTGGAATATCTGGTCGAAACTTCGCTGCAGAAAGGTCGAATAGATGCAGACCACCGGCCTGGCGCCGGCTCTAGCAAGCCCGGCAGCAACATCCACGGCAGCACTTTCGGCAATGCCGACATCATAAAACCGCTCGGGCAGTTTTTTACGGAACTCCACCAGTCCGGTCCCGTCACACATAGCTGAGGTTATAGCGACAATCTTGGTGTCTTTTTCCGCCAGCTCCATAAGGTGTTTGCCAACTACATCGGTGAAGGTGGGCCTATCTTTGTCCGTCGCCGTCTGAATCTGGTCGCCGTTCATTTTGAACGGGCCGGTCGAATGAAATTTGCCGGGCTGCAAACCCGCTGGCTCGAAACCTTTGCCCTTTTTGGTGTAAACGTGCAGAATTGCCGGGTGCTTTAACTGACTCAATGCGCTAAACAACTTGATAAGCGAGCCGATGTCGTGGCCGTCAACCGGACCGAAATAGGGAACGTTCAAGCTCTCAAACATCTGGCTGGCCGGCAGCACCATTCGAATACTCTTTTTGATTCTTTCCACCGCCTCCTCGACGCTCTTGCCGATACCCGGCAGGTGCTCCAGGATATTGCTGGTGGTCTTTCGCAAATCCTCGTATGTCTGGCTCAGCCTGACCTTCGAGAAATACTTTGCCATCGCCCCAACAGTTGCGTCGATGGCCATAG
>Ga0299912_10000983_pt1 | contig 23109 bp, 23 predicted proteins | sample RVTome_2_FD_207667 | JGI IMG/M metagenome (GOLD analysis project Ga0299912, IMG submission 207667) | Soil microbial communities from uranium-contaminated site in the Upper Colorado River Basin, Wyoming, United States - RVT95D214 (version 2) ... | reverse complement strand
AATCGGCTAAGGAACAGACTCTCACACTCCAAAGAACGCGGAAGTCTAACATAATTTGACAGCTTACGGAGTACAATCTCAGGGCTAATAGCTTTCATCAGGAGGCTCTTTTTGCAGCTCAAATCACGACACGAGTAAATCTTGCGCACCGGACGGTTTGCGTGAACGTCTTGAATGAGCACTCTGGCCTTGAAGACGTGATCAAGTATTGCTAAGTCATCATCAACTCCAAACGTTGCGCCCTGCCAGAACTCACCGGCGATCTTAGTCAAGCACCCACCCAGGATTAGTTCAGCCCCAGACTTTTTGAGCCTCTCGATTTCCCTGATCATACGCCTTGCCACATCCTCCTGATGCCCCGTCAATCCGCACGCGTTAAACAGAATGACGTCAGCCTCACGGACCAGGTCTGTCACAAGGTATCCGTTCTGTTTCAGGAATTCGACTATCCTTGCACTGTCGATCCGGTTGTCCAGGCATCCGTTTGAAAGCACACAGACTTTTTTGGTGAATTTCATACTCATGCTTCATCGCCTTGGCACAACTGTTACTTAACCGACAGTCCGTGATGTAAACCAAGTCTGTCCTCGCGCCAGTTCACTCCGCGAAATGGCCGCTATCTTAGGCTTTCCAGATAGTGGTAGGTGGTCAGCGTAAACATGTGACCCTACACGCATCTCCAGGCGGCCGTTCCTCCGTGATTCAGCTCGAGGTAGTCTATCCGAGTCCGAGAAAAATGCCAAGCAAAAAGATGATAGGCCAGTTAAAAATTGACATTCGCAAGATCCCAAGACCACTGCCATTATCGGTGCGTCTGTGAGCCAGCGCCGGCCGTATGCCCTTTGGGCGAAGTTGTTGGCGAAATCAGGATTTGGTAGGTTGCAATTGGGCGAGGCAAGAAACCAGAAAAAACCTTACAGCGAAGCACATCGCGTTTCTGTTCAAGCACACTCAGGCATTGCAGCAAAACGCATAAGGACATCGACCGACCCTCGGCACTGTTGTCGTGCAGCGGGGCGTAAACACCGGTCAGGTCTTCTTTCTGTCTTTTGTGTAGTCTGCCCAAAGTGCGTCAATTTTGTGCCCTGTTTCTTTCTCAAACCAGGATTCATCCGTGTAGGTGCGCCTTCTTAACGCGGTATTAAGTTTGTTCACTATTCCGGGACAGACGTCGGTTTCCAACCACAGGAAAAATCCGCCGGCCACTCGGTAGCTATCCTTATAGCCTTGGGGCTTATCTGTAAACGGGAACCAGTCCTGGGGCTTTCCTTCATAAATCGCCCAGCGGAGATAATCGGCAATTCCTTCGACCAGCCAGCCCGGACCGGCTCCCCTGTAGTTCTGTATAACATGGACCATCTCGTGGTAGACGCACCCGATATCCTCGGGATGCTTTTCTATCCAGCCGGAGGAGACCGTAATTCGTCCACCAGAGGTTCCAGCGATGCCTCGGTCTGATTTGCGTATTCTGAGCCGGACCTCTGTAGGCACATCAAATCCCTTTGTAGGGATAAGATTTGCAGTCCTCTGGTGCCACTGCTCAATGAGGTCCTTTGCCGTTTTTCCCCATTCCACCAGCTTGGGCATGTCATTAACATCATTAACGTCGAGATAGACAACAACTTTCGCATTTGCAGCCGAGCCGATAGAAACGATAAGTAAAATTGCCAGAGCAAGATTTTTAGTCATAAATACTCTCCCATAGTACCTGTTTTAGAATGCCGAATATCGAACAAGGAATATCGAAGTTCGCAATTCCTCATTTAATATTCGATATTCCTTTTAAGGTGCATACTTGTACCCTGGTCGCGGAATTAACCTCTTCTCATTCCAGACGGCAGTTCGATTCCACCGCGGCCTTTGGCGTCCCTGAAATCTACAATAATTTTAACCGCGACCTCCGGGTCGTCTACAACCGTGAATAGGTTCATATCCGCGGCAGAGATGTGATTGTATTCCTTGAGCATCTTCTGCTCCATCCAGTCAATCAGCCCCTGCCAATATTCGCTGCCCATTAAGATAACGGGGAAATAAGCCTGCTTTAGTGTCTGAATCAGCATGAGCGCCTCGGTGAACTCATCCATCGTCCCGTAGCCGCCAGGGAAAACCATGAAGCCATGAGCGTACTTCAAGAACATCACTTTACGGCAGAAGAAATACCTGAAGTTCAGTGACAGGTTCTGATATTTGTTGGGCATTTGCTCCAATGGCAGCTCGATGTTCAGTCCGATGCTTTTGCCGCCCGCTTCTGCGGCTCCTCTATTTGCCGCTTCCATAATTCCACTGCCGCCGCCGGTTATTACAGCAAACCCGGCTTTTGCGGCTTTGCAGGCGGTCTCCTGGGCAAGTTTGTAGTAGCGCTGCTGCGGCTTGGCTCGGGATGAGCCGAAGAACGACACCGCTGGCCCAATTGAAGAAAGCTCCTGGAAGCCTTCAACGAACTCCGCCATTATCCTGAATATCCGCCACAGGTCCTGGACGGGACTGCTGAAAGTGTTGGCCATTGAGAAATCTCTCCTATTATCGGCGTACCCGGCTTTGCCAGTCGGCCTGCGCCTTTTACCACAAGGCTGGATTGAACGCTGCGGGACAATACTTTGCTATCGGACAATTCTGGCAGTCCGGCTTACGAGCCTTGCAGACGTTTCGCCCATGTAGAATCAGGGCGTTGCCGAAGAAAGTCCAGTTCTTCTTTGGGACTATCTCGGCTAAATCGTATTCCAACTTTACCGCATCGGTATTTTCGGACAGTCCCAGCCGCCCGGACAGGCGAATAACGTGGGTATCGCAGGCTATTGCCGGCACACCGTATGCGCCGCCCAAAACGACATTTGCGGTCTTTCTACCCACCCCAGGCAGTCCCACCAGCTCTTCCATTGTATCCGGCACTTTGCCGCCCAATTTCTCCGTTATCGCCGTGCAGGCACCTTTGATGCTGGCCGCCTTATTGTGGTAGAAGCCGGTGCTTCTTATATCCGACTCGATTTGTTTTATATCTGCTCGCGCCCAATCCGCAGCCGACCTATATTTCTTAAATAGCTCCTTGGTCACCATGTTGACCCGCACATCGGTGCACTGTGCTGACAGGATTGTCGCAATCAGAAGCTCGAGCGGATCTTTGAAGTTAAGCGCGGTCTTGGCATCGGGGTAAGTCTTTTTCAAGATCGGCCAAATCCGCCTGACCCGCTCGGCGGCCTCGGCTTTATTAACCTTTATCTGGACCTTTTTTGCCATTTTTATTTCCTCGCAGGAAGTTCTGTTTCATCCGCCAGACGTAAGGCGGATAAATGTTCTTTTAGCTCCTTCGAAAAGAAGATGCCGCGCCATTTGATCGGCTCTTTCGTGCCGGGCACAAATAACATATTAACCGGCACGCCAGGCTCATTGTAGGCGTGCTTTAATGCTAACGTTGCCGGCGAATCCCATTTCGTAGTGTCGGCTTTAATCGCCAGCACATCTTTTTGCTCGATCAGTTTGGCAATATCTTTGCGAGAATAGACCAACTTTTCAACCGTCTGGCAAGCCAGGCACCACTCGGCGGTGAACTTGATCAAAACAGGACGCCCTTGTTCAACAGCCGTCTGCACGGACAGGGCGTCGTAGTTATGCCAGTCGATAAGCTCATAGCTCGGCGCCGGCAGAAAGACCCAGCCTCCACAAACTGCCAGCGCTACGGCCAGAGCCCGCGCAAGCCATTTGCGCGCCGCTGTGGTCCCGTAGCCGACCCACGTACCCCAAATCCAGGCGCAGAAACTGAGCACCACAGCGAAGTACAATACGCCGCTTATGCGAGCTTCCGGTAGTGCGTTGACAAGTTTTATCGAGATAACCAGCAGAACAAATCCGATGCCCTGTTTGAATAACTCCATCCATCGTCCGGGCTTGGGCAGGCGATCCAGCAGCCCGGGCATCGAGGTCAGAACCGCATAGGGTAGAGCCATCCCCACGCCTATAACGATTATCGCAATGCTGGCCGGCAGCAGGGGCTGGGATTGTGCCCAGGCAAAGGCAGCAGCCAAAATCCCAAAGCTGCATGGCGTGCTAAGTATTGCTGCCAAAAAGCCCATACCCAGCGCTGCGAAATATCCTTTGCCTGAGCTTGCTTTACCGGCAATTGCAGAGGGCACACCAATCGTGAAGACCCCGAACATAAATAGTGCCAGTAGTACCAGCAATAGTGCCATCGCGGCGATAAAAATAGGACTGCGAAATTGGTCGCCCCACTGCAGTACCATTCCGTAAAAGACCTGCAACACGATATTCGCCCCGGCAAGGGCTGCGAAGAATAACAATATGCCCAGACAAAAGGCAAGTCCCAGCGCTACGGAGACGCCACGACTTTGCTTTGCCTGCCCAACAATCCGCATCACGATCAGAGGCAGCACCGGCCAGACGCAGGGCATAATATTCAGAGCTAAACCTGCTAAAAGTGCCAGGCCCAGAGCGAACCACACGGGTTGAGTGGACGTCTTGCCTGGCCGATCTGCGCCGGCAGGTCCTTCAAGGCTAATTTCCTGCCACGATTGTCGCTGATTCCAATCGACCTTGATCCGCAGCGTTTTCTCGAATGGGGACAGACAGACAGTGCTCGTACACGCTATGCCGGAAATCTTGACCTGCACATCCGCGGTTGTTGGGGGTGGGGTTATAACTGTTTCAATTGGCAGAAAGACTGTGAATCTGCCGGCATAAACCGCGACTTGTTTGCCCACCGGGTCGTGGAAGATGCTCCACTTGGGAAAGACAGCCTTGCCGAAATCAAATTGGTCGGCTTTAGCTTCAACCTTAAGTTCAAAGCCCGGAGCAGGCGCAGTTTCGGGCCTGGCGTAATAGTGAAGGTCGTCAGTTCCTTCAAATATGACTGCTATGCCGGGCTGAGATCTTCTGCGAGCAGGCTCCAGCCGTACAGAGGAGAATTCCTTCTCATATCGAGCCATCTCGACAGCAGCAGTGTCACGGCTGGCGACATCTGTCGCGTCTGGTTCGCGCGGATTTTCTCCACGCGCAGAAAGAGCGGCTATGAGGATGTAGAACCAGCAGAGTATGACGGCAGCTTTTCCGCGCATACGCACTTGCCTCAGAACGGAAGCAATAATCATATTACTCAAACTGACCGATTCTGGATAGGACACTGTCATAAGTGAGTATTTAACATACCACAATTTGTCATTCCCGCGCAAGCGGCAATCCACTCGGGCGATGTGTTACTGGATTCCTGCTTCCGCAGGAATGACACGACAAACGGGCAGCTTGAGTATATTAGCTGGCTGTCTGCTGCTATCCCTTTGTCTGGGGTTTGGGCGGATCCTTTTTGGCCTGCTCGGCAGCCAACAGATCGCCGACTGTGGGCTTGGCTAATTGGCCGCCCTGCAAGATTACCTTAACGTCTTCGGCGTCAAGAGTCTCGTACTTCAAGAGGGCTTTTGCTATCCGGTCGAGCTTGTCTTTGTTGGCTTCTATCAGATCCTTAGCTTTCTTGTATGCTTCGTCGGTGATCTTTCTTACTTCCTGGTCGATAGCCTCGGCGGTCTTTTCGGAATACTCCCTCTCGCCTGGTATCGGATACCATATATCGCCGAACGCAAAATCAGACTCGTAGCTGATTGGGCCAAGCTCATCGCTCATACCCCAGGTCAGCACCATCTGCCTTGCAATTTTGGTGGCCTGCGTCAGATCGGATTGAGCACCGCTGGATATGTCGTCACAGAATAGTTCTTCCGAAATCCGTCCGCCGAAACAGACCTGCAAAAGTGCCATGCAATATCTTTTTGTGAAGATTGTCCGGTCTTTTTCCGGCAAGGCAAACGTAGCGCCGCCCATTGGTCCACGGGGGATGATGCTCACTTTATGTAAGGGGTCTGCCTCTTTCAGCAAAGACTGAACCAGCGTGTGGCCGGCCTCATGGTAAGCGGTAATTTCTTTTTCCTTTTGGTCGATGACCCGGCTCTTTTTTGCCCTGCCCCATCTGATCTTGTCCCGCGCCTCCTCCAGGTCGACCATTTCGACATAGTCCTTGTTGGCCATAGTTGCCATCAAAGCAGCTTCATTGATAATTGCTGCCAGGTCTGCACCTGTGAACATAGGTGTCCCACGAGCCACTCTCTCCAGGTTGGCATCCGGTCCTAACTTTACTTTCTTTGCGTGCACCTTCAAGATGTCCATTCGCCCTTTCAAGTCCGGCAGCCCCACGAAAACCTGCCGGTCGAATCTTCCCGGTCGGGTCAACGCATTGTCCAGAATATCGCCCCGGTTAGTTGCCGCGATCACTATTACCTGGTCATCTGTCGTGAAACCATCCATTTCGACCAGGATGGCGTTCAGCGTCTGTTCGCGTTCATCGTGCCCGCCGCCGACAAAGCTGGCGCCGCGCTTGCGGCCGATCGCATCGACCTCGTCAAGGAAGATGATACAGGGCGAATTATCCTTGGCCTGCTTAAACAGGTCACGTACCCGCGACGCCCCCACGCCGACAAACATTTCTACGAAATCGCTGCCCGATATGCTGAAAAATGGCACGTCTGCCTCTCCGGCTATGGCCTTTGCCAATAGTGTTTTTCCGCAGCCGGGAGGTCCCACCAGCAAAACCCCGCGCGGTATACGCCCGCCGAGTCGCTGAAACCTCTTTGGATTTTTCAGAAACTCGATTATCTCAGCTACCTCGTCCTTAGCTTCTTCGATGCCGGCCACATCATTGAATGTGACCCTGACTCGGTCCTTGCTGGCCACTCGGTGTCTGCTTCGACCGAATGACATCAGCATTCCGCCGGCGCCGCTGCGAAGATTCCGCGCGAAGACGAAATAGAAAAACCCTATCAGCAGAACCAGCGGCAGCACCCACTGCATCAGCATGATCAGCCAGACGTGCTGTGCGGCGTAGTCCACGACGACACTGATACGGCTGGCACCGGTGTCGTCGGTGCCACCCTCATCAATTATCTTGTACACCCGTGCAATTGCCGCCTCGCCTTGGTAGTTGACGCTAAATGAGACGGTACCTTTTCCACTGGCGGTGGGGATGGCTTTCCTGAACTTGCCTGTAATCTCGGTGTCGCCGATTTTCATGCTCTCAATTTCATCGTTCCTGAGGTGTTTTTCAAAGTCGGTCCAATTGATATTATTGCTTTTGAATCCCTGCTGCAGCATCATCATCGCGGTGAAAATCACGGCTGCGATTATCAACCAGGTGATGGGTCCCCGCTTATAACTGGGTATGGGCGGCTTTTTTCCGGAGCTGCCCGGCGGGCTGGCACGCCGTTGAGTTCGTTTTTTGTTTCGATTATTGTTCATAACCACTGCTTTCACCAGGGCCAGGAACCCCGCAATAAACTGCGGGGCTTACCCGCCATACGTCTGGCGGGTAAATATTTGCTTCTACCACTGCTATTCCATCACGGGCTACCATTTATTTTCCATCAGTTCTACGATTTTTTGTGCCAGCTTGTTTGCCGCCAGCGCAGATGCGTAGCTGAAGTCCTGTTTCTGGAACTCCGAATACGTAGCTTCTGCGGTGACCGACTGATTGTCTATAAGCAATTGGCCCGTCTTGAGGTTTTTCCAGTTGACTACCGCTCGCACCTGCACTTGCTTTTCCAATGCCAGGCCCAATTCGCGTTCAACGCTGAGCACAGATTCAGCTATCTGCACTATCTGGCCGCTCATAAGACTATCGGCTCGATCACTGCTTGAGATTACTTTATAGGGCGTTTCTGCCTCGATACGCTTTGCCAGCGCATCGGAAAGCTCGTATTCCACGCCCCGTCTAAAGGTCTGGTTGTCAAACATTTTCAGGCAGACGCTGCTGACGTCTTCAGGAAACAGGCGTCTGTTGGAATAGCCGCCTATATCGGCGCACCCCCATAAGCCCAAAAAGAATATCGAATAATGAATAACAAACTTCGAAATTCGAAATTCCTTGTTGGACATTCGACATTCTTCAGACTTCATTTCCCACCTTGATGACCATTCACATTCTTGGCAAGCAGGTCTTTAGCCATCTGTGCGGCTTTGGTTTCACTCCAGTTGCGAATCACCATATCATAATACAGATTGGCCGCCTGTGTTCTGCCGGTACTTTCATAGTATTGGCCGATACAGAATTGCTTGTATGCTATTTGTTCATCTATTTCTTTGAGTATTTGGTCGACATTCAGTTTTGCAGCGTCTTCCGGGTAGCGGACTTTGAAATCCTCGTAGTAGCTCCTGGCGCTTTTTAGATGTGACGCATTGTACTTGGGCCCGTTATAAGCGGCGTGTTTGCATCGAGCCATAGCCAGCAATGCGTCCTTAGCGGTCTGGGCGTCCTGCTGCTGCCAAGATATCTCCGACCATTTCAGATACGCTTCGTTGAACATTCCTTTATTTTCGTAGTATTGGGCCAGTGCCCGCGATGCCTCGATGCCGATAGGCCTGTCGCCGGCTCGGTCGGTGATCTTCTCCATAATCCTGATGCCCGTAGCGTCGCCCTTCATTTTGAATAGGCCCAGCACCGTGATTTTCTGGCCTGCTAAGAAGCTGCCGGCAATCTGAAACTGCCGCTCCAGCGCCGCGTCATAAAGCGGACTGTCGTAATAGTCTTTGGCCAGGAACTTTTCGTAGCTTCTGCTGGCCTTGCTGTATTCTCCGGTGCAAAACGATAGTTCGCCCTGTATGAAGCTATCGAGGTCGGCCTCTTTGATCTCAGGGAACAGCTTTTTAAGCTGACTCCATTCTTCGGCCAGGGCCTCGGTTTGGCCCGTGCTGACGAGTTTTTCCGTTCGCGCCACAACTATCAGGTATCTGTCTTTGGCGTCGCCCGGCACAGACTTCCAATCCTGGCCTTGCTGCAACTGCCAGGTGTCGGCCCACGTCGCTGGCGGCCACTGGGATAACGCTGCCGCCGCCAGTATTACCAGCAGTGCTCTATACCTCACCATAATTTGTTTCCACCGAGTCTTCAAAGAACTCAACGCCTGTTCGGCAAAGAAAATTATACTTGCTGGCCAGGCTATTAGATTGTAAATTTTCAATTGTAAATTTTCAATTGGTAAAAGTAGGAAAAAACCAATCAAATACAGTAAAATAAAAGGGTGCCACCTATGTCGCAAAATATAACCCGCCGGCAGTTTCTGAAAAAGTCCCTTGTCGGCTCCGCAGGTGTTGGTGCAATTCTGAGCCTCGAAGAGCGAACCTTGTTGGCAGCAGCCAGTAATGCAGCCGGGCCGCCGACCGCTGGCGCTATGAAAGGCTTGCCCACAGGCAAAATCGGCAAGGTTACGATTAGCAGGCTAATCTGTGGCGGCAACCTGATTAACGGCTACGCCCACAGCAGGGATTTGACTTATGTCTCCGAACTGGTGAAGCACTATTTCACGGATGAAAAAATCATCGAAACGTGGCAGGCATCCGAGGAAAGTGGGATAAATACTGCTATCGCCAACGTAGGAAGAGGCGGTAGCGAAAATAGCCTCAGAGTTTTCAATAAATACCGCGGAGAAAGAGCTGGTCAGATTCAGTGGATCGCACAATGCGATATATTCGAAGATGACCTGTTAGGTGTTATAAAATTGGCTATCGACAATGGGGCAGTGGGCGCTTTCATACAGGGTGGTTGTGCAGATAGCTTTGTCAGGAACGGTCGCGTTGGTATGTTGGGAAAGGCTGTCGAATTTATCAAGCAAAATGGATTAATCGCCGGGGTGGCGGGACATTCGATAGAAGTGCCAAGGGCGTGCGAAAAAATGGGCATAGAAACCGATTTTTATATGAAGACACTGCACAGTGCGGACTACTGGTCTGCCACGCCTGACGAGGCAGATGGACCTTTTGAGTTGCCCGGACATGATAATATGTGGTGTACTAAGCCGGAAAAAACTATCGAATTTATGAAGCAGGTCAAAAAGCCCTGGATCGCTTATAAGGTTCTGGCAGCCGGTGCGATTCATCCCAGAGAGGGCTTCAGATACGCCTTTGAAAATGGCGCCGATTTTCTCTGCGTGGGGATGTTTGATTTTCAAATCCGTGAGGATGTGATTATCGCCAAGAATATATTGTCAGGGGAAATGCCCAGACAGCGCCCGTGGAGAGCGTAAGGAAACTCTATAATCCATCGGGGGAAAATTGTCAAAGCACTTAAATCGGCGAGACTTTTGTCAAAAGGCTTTTGCCGCCTCATAGAACAGTCACCCTCGAATGTCGCGCTCAAGAGCCTATCAAAAAAAATCATAAAACTATAGAAAAAGTCTTGAGTTGAGCTTATCACCACATTATCACACTGGTTCTAAGAAAAAAGGACGATTTGAAGGGAGAACGGAATGCGTTACGTTTGTCTGTCGGCGGTGCTCTTAAGTCTATGGCAGTATTGCAGCCCGGCTTTCGGTGACGTGGTGTTTCTCACCAACGGCGACCGTCTGACCGGCAAGATTAAACAGCTTACGGATGGAAAGCTGGTCTTTGAATCCGATCCAGCCGGCGAATTGAACATTGATGTGTCCAAGATTCGGACATTCAGCAGCGATGCGCCGGTTGAGATCCACTTTAATGAGGGCACAGTGGTCAAACAGGCCATCGTAAGTGGTGCCGCACCGGGCAGGATCGGCATAAGAGCCACGGGGACTCTGACGGCCCAGGAGTTTGATCTGACCAGGATTACATCCATCAATCCGCCGGCCAAACCAACGCCCAAATGGCACGGCGCGGTTAGTGCTGGGTTTAGTTCCACTCATGGTAATACCTCTACGGAGCGTGAAAATGTGAGCGTGGACACAAGTCGTCGCAGCGACAACGACCGCATAACCGTAAAGGCGGACTATGCGCGTGGCAAGCAGGAAGACCCAGATACCGGAGAGGAAGAGACGACCGAAAACTGGTGGCGCACCAGACTGAAGTACGACTACTTTGTGAGCAAGAAGCTTTACGTATACGGTGACAGCCGCTACGAAAAGGACAGTATCGCCGAGCTTGACCGGCGAATGGTGGTTGGTGCTGGTGGTGGCTATCAGTGGATCGAGTCGGAGGACATGAACTTCTCTACCGAAGCAGGCCTTGCTTCGCTGTATGAGAAATTCGACAACCAGACGGATAGTAACACCGAAGTCTCGGTTCAACTTGGTTACCACTTTGACAAGAAATTGTATAAAGCGTTGACGTTCATTAATGATCTTACGTACTATCCGAGCATCGACAGCTTTTCGGACTATTATTTGACCTCGACGGCGGAGCTTCGGGCGTCCTTTCTGAAAAGCATGTTCGCGAACTTCAAGGTTATCTTCGACTATGATGCAACGCCTGCAGAAGGTGCTGGCAAGACGGATGTGAAATACATGCTCGGAGTCGGCTGGAGCTTTTAGCCGATGCGTGTCAGGGGAAACAGCCAGGAATCAAATAGGCTTGAGATTCGCACGCCCTGCATCTTTCAGCCTGTCCGCTTTCCCCAACTGGGGCACGGTGATGATAAAAGGAAGGGACTGGACTGGTGCCTGGGGTCTAAGGAGAACAGGCTGGAGCCGAACGGCTCATTATCTCCTGAGAATCTTTCAAAAAGCAGACCTATGTTCGGCTTTCAGCCGCGGGTAAAAGTGTATCAATATCCGGCGGTTAGGCCCTCGCAGGGCAGGTAAGAGTAATAGTGATCCAGCAGGATCGATAACCGAAAGCGTTGACTTCGCTATAGGGCGATAATAGAACGATTGGGACACCGCTACCGGGACTACAAGCAACGGGTGCCGTTCCTGGTTCAAGGCCGAAGACGGAAGTCTTAATGGTTTTGTATCCGTTCTGTCGTTTTCTGTTTACTTCTCTAGACTGATGCTGTTGATTGTGGCAGGTTTTTTGGTGGTTCGTGATACGATATCCAAAAAATACAGCAGCGATTCATCAGGCAGCGGCTTCATCAACTGTCCATATTAGAAAGGAGAACAGAGAATGGTAAAGATGGAAAATCGAGTAGGGGCAGAGTTTCTCGGGACTTTCTGGCTGGTACTTGGAGGTTGTGGCAGTGCAGTTTTGGCTGCAGCCTTTCCAAACGTGGGGATCGGATTGCTTGGCGTATCTCTGGCTTTCGGGTTGACCGTTCTCACAATGGCCTTTGCTATAGGCCACATTTCCGGTTGTCACCTCAACCCGGCGGTGTCCATCGGACTGTGGGCAGGGGGTCGGTTTCCGGCAAAGGACCTTGCGCCTTACATCGTAGCCCAGGTATTTGGGGCAGTTGCCGCGGCCGGGGTGCTCTTTGTGATTGCGAGCGGCAAAACAGGTTTTAATGCAGCAGCCGGCTTTGCCTCGAACGGCTACGGAGCACATTCTCCTGGTGGATACACGCTAACAGCATGCCTGGTCACAGAAATTGTGATGACCTTGATGTTTCTGCTGATAATCCTGGGTGCAACCGACAAGCGTGCCCCGCAGGGATTTGCGCCTATTGCCATTGGCTTGGGTTTGACGCTAATCCATCTGATTAGTATTCCGGTCACGAATACATCAGTAAATCCGGCACGAAGCACTGGCGTAGCATTGTTTGTTGGGAACTGGGCAACTGCGCAGCTCTGACTTTTCTGGGTGGCTCCGATAATCGGAGCTGTCCTCGGCGGGATTATTTACCGCTGGCTGTGCGGAAATAACAAGTAACAACCTTTAAGGGAGAATAGAGGTTTTTGACTGTGCGGCGCGCCATTTAAAGGTAATCTCGGATAGAATCAAAACGCATCAAGATGGTTTTGAGGATGTTAGATTGAGAAGTCTCACATATAATAAAACAATTGCGATAAGGACTTTTGGAGGACAAATCATGAAAAAGTATCTGCTTTCGTTGCTTACTGTCCTAATATTGCTGTGTTGCAGCAGCATTGTGCTTGCTCAGGGTAAAGGAAAAGCCAAGGACCCGGGCACTGAAGACCAGCAAACACAGAAACTCAAGGACAGACAACCAGCCCCAGGTAAAACTGAAGATGAATCTTTGAAAAGTGACGTAGATAAGAAAAGGGGAAAAGATGCGTACAAGACCAAGGATGTCGTCAAAGAAGAACCTAAACCGATAAAGCAGGCATCCAGTAAAGAAAAGGCTAAAGCTCAGCCTGAGGTTAAGTCGGGGTTGGCAGTGAAAGACGCCCAAAAACCCGCTGGCAAAGGTAAAGATGCAGAAAAGGTGACCGCCAGAGGCAAGGAGCACCAGCAACAACTAAGAGCCATCGAAAAGCAACTGCTACACGAAGAGGCAAAACATCGAGAACGCACCGCCAGATTGGTGCGAATAAGACAATTAGCTGTCGAACAGGGTAAGACAGAACTTGTCAAACGAGTTGACCAGCTTATCCAGAAGGAGCAGAAACTCAATGGCAGCAAGGGACAGCGTATGCAGGACATGAAGCAGAAGATTCTCCAATTTGAGAACAAAGGTCTTACTGAAGAGACGAAGAAAGACACCGAAATCAAGCAGGGACAGGCCGAAGATAGGAAAGACAGAAAAGAGCCTGAAGAAAATGCTCGGAAAGCCAAAGGGAAATCAGAAAAGACTACAGAAACCGAAGAAAAGCCGAAGCAATAGAGTCCCTCTGGGTTCGGCACAAAACAAAATTGAATATTTCCTTTAGAAAGGATGCAGAATGTTGATGAGAGTAACAATAGTGGTTACAAGCATTATGCTCTGCGGTTTTTTCTTGGCCGGATGTTCCAAAAAGGGCGAAACCGAGCCTGCTGAAGAACAATTAAAGTCTGTTTCAGAATACCAGGCCGAAGCTCAAAAGGAAATCACAGCAGAAAATATGGATCAGGAGCTTGAGAAAATCGAAAAAGATGTCGAACAGGAAATCAGTCAGGAACAGCAATAACAGACTTCTTTTGTTAGTTGCAGGTTGGCACAGAGGTACTATGTGTAGTGAACAGACAAACAAACTGCTTTTGTCTGTAATGTTCGGGCCAGCGTTTTCTCTTTAGCCGGCGGGATTGAATCTGTGGCCGTTTGCAAAGGATAGAAGTCTATTGAACCGTTTACCTCTTCTGGTTCTTTAAAGGAGTAAGACATGAAGACTGTGAATTGTATGACATTTTGGTGTTTGTTAACTGTAGCTGCGTTGGCAATTGGAGGATGCAGCAGCAAGAAGGCGGATGAAAACAAGCCCATCAGTGAGGTGAAGGCCGAGGCGGAAAAAATGGATGTAGGCAGGCTTCGTAATATGGCGATGACGTATAAAGAAGCAATAGCGGCCAAGAAGGTGGATTTGGATAAGGTCGCCGCCAAGCTCAACGGAATCCCGATTGCTAAAATGGTTGGTGACGAAGCCAAGCAGCTAAAGACCGAAATGGAAAACCTGAATAAGTCCATCTCGGCCCTGAAGGAGCGATTTGAAGTCTATTACCAGAAGTTAAAGGAAAAGGGCGGCGATTTATCGGGGCTGGAAATATAGAGAGCCAAAAAACTTTTGCTTATTTGCTGAGCCTGTGTGAGTTTTGAGTATTAGGTGAGATATTTTGCTACAGTGAATGACTAACGTTATTGTCGCAGGACCTTAATGATGTGGTTGTCTGCATAAAGGACTAATTAGCTTGTTCAAAGGAGAGACTATGGGACTTCTGCAGGAGTTTAAGGAATTTGCTGTAAAGGGCAATGCTGTGGATATGGCCGTCGGCATTGTCGTTGGAGCCGCATTCAACAAAATCATAAGCTCATTAGTTAATGATGTAATAATGCCTCCGATAGGACTTCTCCTTGGCGGCGTGGATTTTAAGAATTTGGAAGTGGTCCTTAAGAGAGCCACTGTCTCGGCCATCGGCGAGCCCTTGCCGGCGGTGACCTTGCGATATGGGCTCTTCATCAATACACTTATCGACTTTGTAATTGTGGCTTTTACCATTTTCGTGGTTATAAAGCTAATGAATCGGCTTATGAATATCCGCCGGGTCTCAAAGAAGCCGGCGTGAATGTGGTGTGCTTCAGTTAGTGTGTTGATCAATGGCGGCGTCATGAGGCGTTTTCATAGCTTTGGTGATTTTTGTTTTCGTTTTGAAGATTGCCTAAATTTAGCAGTTGCATATTTGAACGGATGAACAAATGAAAAAACTGCGTAGGATTCTGCTTGTAACTATCGCCGCAATTGTGATTCTGGCTGCCGTTGCCGCGGTGCTCGTGAATCTGTTTGCAGACCGTGTTGTCAAGACAGGCATCGAAGCGGCAGCCAGCAAGGCATTAAATGTCGGTGTCACAATGGACAGCTTGGACCTGTCGATCCTGGGAGGCAAAGTGGCCTTAGACAATCTTCTGATTAAAAATCCTCCCGGCTATCAGCACGATAATCTCCTTCAGCTAAGAAACGCCAGCGTGGTAGTCGATATTAGGTCTCTTTTGGGCGATGTCGTCAACATAAAGGAAATCAAGCTGGATGGGGCGGAAGTCGTCCTCGAACAAAGAGGCGTTTCAGGCAATAACCTGCAGGATGTGCTAAAGTCGATACCTACCAGCCCCAAATCGCAGGAGCCGGCGCAGCCATCCGGCAAGAAGCTCCATATAGATACTCTCGAACTGTCGGATGTAAGGGTTATGGTCAAGCTGCTGCCTGTGCCGGGCAAGGCAGATACCGTCACACTCAAACTTGCACCGATAAAGATGACAAACTTGGGCGGCGACAATAAGCTTGATACGGCGGCGCTGGCAGGCAAAATCTTAGCGGCAATCGCAGAAGGAGTTGCCGAGCAGGGCGCCGGCGTTCTGCCCGATGATATGGTCGGTGCGATGAAATCAACGCTGGCTAATAAAACCGCAGAGCTTGGCAAGGAGGCCATAAAGACAACCGAAGACCTCGGCAAGGGACTTACTGAAGGCCTCAAAGGTCTGCTCAAACCCAAGAAACAGGAATAACCGCCCCAAAAATGTCAAAGCAAGTAAATCGCCGAGAGTTTTGTCGGAAGGCTCTTATTGGGTCTGCATCTACCATGGTAGCCCTGAGTTTGGAGGAGAGGGCTTTGGTGGCGGCGATGACGGAAAAAACGCCAGGCCCAAAGAGGCAGGACCCCGTCAAAGGTTTGCCGGCAGGCAAGATAGGCAAGATTGAAATTAGCAGGATAATCTGCGGCGGCAATTTAATTGGCGGCTACGCCCACAGGAGAGATTTAATTTACGTATCCAGCTTACTCAAGCAGTACTTCACAGAGCAGAAAATCATCGAGACCCTTGCGATATGCGAGGAAGCCGGAATAAATACAATTATTACCGGTTCCGGCTCGGCAGAGCTGCTTAAGAAATACTGGGATGAACGCGGCGGACAAATCCGGTGGATAGCACAAATCGTCCCCAAGAGCGATGACCTTACAACCGACGCCAAAATCGCCATCGATAGCGGAGCTGTCGGCGCCTTTGTAATCGGCAACGTGGCAGACGAATGGGCCAGGGCCGGGCGAGTTGATCTTATTGGCAAGGTCGTTGACTTCGTCAAGAAAAACGGTCTTATCGCCGGAGTTGGCGGACATAACCTCGGCACGCCGATGGCGTGTGAAAAAGAAGGCATGCAGCCCGACTTCTATATGAAAACCTTCCACAGCGCCAACTATTGGTCGGCCCGCAGTCCGGACCAGCAAAAAGATGTGATTGACAACTACAGCATCGACAATTACTGGGATAAATTCCCAGAGCAGGCGATTGAATTTATGAAGAAAGTGAAAACGCCCTGGATTGCGTATAAGGTCCTGGCAGCAGGTGCCATTCATCCCAGAGAAGGCTTCAGGTACGCTTTTGAAAACGGCGCCGATTTTCTTTGTGTGGGCATGTTCGATTTTCAGGTCAGAGAAGATGTAATTATTGCCAGAGACATTCTTTCGGCGAAACTCGCCAGGCAACGTCCGTGGAGAGCGTAGAGAAATCCCTGTCAGGAAAGAAACAGGCCCGTCGCCGTACCGGCGACGGCTAAACTTATCACTTCTCAAACTTTTTGATATATTCAAGAAATTTTTTGGCTGTTTTATCCAGATTTTCCACATCACCTCCGCCATCCAGTACCTCGCACATCTCGTAGGCAATATATCCCTGGTAGCCGATTTCCGCCACGGCGTTAAAAAAGGTTTCGTAGTCAACGATGCCCTGGCCGAGCGGAACGGCTCGAATCAGAGTGTCACGTGGCAGAAAATTTGTCAGATCGTGGTCGAGGCAGTATTGTGGAAGCCGCACATAATCCGCGGTGGTCGTGTGAACGATGAACGGTTTCATCTTCAAAATGGCGGCCCTGAGTTCGTTAGAGCTTAGACCTTGCAGCGCCGGCGCCCATGCGTCAAAAGCCGCCTTAACGTTTGGCATGTTGACCTCCTTAAGAAGCCAATACATGGTGTCGTGGTGTACCGCGATATCGTGATGGTTCTGCACCGCCAGGGTGACGCCGTGCTCGGCAGCCTTTTGGCCGGCCAGCCTCAATCCTTCAACCACCATCGCGTATTGCTTGTCGAATGGCACACCGGGCCGCTGGTAGCCGGTGAATATCCGCACCATGTTGGTTCCAAGGTCGCGCGCCAATTTGGATATTTCGCCGACATAGCAAGCCTGGATTTCCACGTTGGGCACGCCTGGCTTATCGACGCCGGCGGTGAAATCCGTGTATCCGGCCAGACACACCAGTTCCAGGCTGAGCTCTTCGATCTTGTGCCGTAGAACTTTTCGCCTGGCCTGGTCGTAGTCCAATGGGCTGACGTGCGGGCGTTTAGCCATCAGCATCACCCCGCCGAAGCCAAGCTCTTTTGCTTTGACCAAAAATTCATCTACGCTTAGTTTGGCCTGGCCGCGCCAAACGCCGGCATAGCTGACAGAATGTAAGCACGTTTTCACTTTAAAGTCCTTTCTACATTTGCGAAGACCCAGCACGCATTTCGGCACTTCTTGACTGTGGCTGGCCTATACCTTATAATGTCTGCTGGAAAAGCAAAAGTCAAAGAAGAATATGCGCAGAAAGAAAAACCGATGAAGATACCGGCGGTAAAAGGCACAAGGGATTTCTATCCCGAGGATATGGCGGTCCGAAACTGGATGATAGATGGCTGGAAAAGGGTGTCCCTTCGCAACGGCTTTGAAGAATATGACGGGCCGATATTTGAATACCTGACGATGTTTCAGATAAAAAGCGGCGACGAAATCATCGAGCAGCTTTTCTCGCTGAAGGATAGAGGCGGCAGAGACCTGGCGTTGCGACCTGAAATTACGCCGACCCTGGCCCGGATGGTCAACCAGCGGATCAATTCGCTGCCCAGGCCGATAAAATGGTTTTCCGTGCCCAGACTGTTCCGCGCTGAGCGGCCTCAAAAAGGTCGGCTGCGAGAATTCTTCCAGTGGAACGTGGACATAATCGGCGTGGATGACGTGCTGGCTGATGCCGAGGTGATATTTTGTGCTCTGGATTATCTGCGCGAAGTTGGCCTGACGCCCAGCGATGTTGTCGTAAAAATATCCAGCAGGAAAATGCTCGCGGAGTTGTTGCAGACTGTGGGCATCCCTGAGGGCCAATTGGACCAGCTATATGCAGTCCTTGACAAGCGCAGCAAGCTGCCTGCTGACACCTTTGGGCAAATGCTGGGCGGGGTAGTTCCTGATGAAAACACACGCCGTAGAATTCAGCAGCTAATGGGCATTGAATCGACGGAGCAGATCAGCACGATTGTTCAGTTAGGCGACCGAGCCAAAGAATCGGTCGATCAGTTACGGCGACTGTTTGAGCTTCTTGACGTGATGGGGGTAAGCGACTATTGCGTCTTTGATATCGGCACAATAAGAGGTCTGGCTTACTACACGGGCATTGTCTATGAGATTTACGACAGGGCCAGCGAGCTTCGCGCGATCGGCGGCGGGGGGCGATACGATAATCTGCTGGAACTATTCGGCGGCCCGGCTGTATCTGCAACCGGCTTTGGCATAGGTGACTGCGTGCTGGGCATTTTGCTCCAGGAGAGAGGACTTCTGCAGAAACAACTGCCGCAGCGAAAACGGGATTACTTTGTCGCCTGGGTTGACGAGACCTATCGGCAAGTTGGCATCAAGCTGACGATGAAGTTGCGATCAGCAGGGTGGACAGCCGGCTTCAGTTACAAAACTGCCAACCTCAGTAAACAGCTCAAAGAGGCGGCGGAGCAAAATGCAAAGGCGTGCCTAATAATTGGCTCCGAGATCGAGAAAGGCCAGCTCGTGGTTAAGGACATGGCAAGCGGCGAGCAGAAGCTGGTTGACTTTGGCGAATTCTGCCAGCAATGCCGGATTGAGGGCAAATGAAGGATTTTGCCGGCAATAAGTATGAGCGGGCCTTTGAGAAGTGGCTAATAGATAAGCGCATCCAGTATATAGCCGTAGACGAGCACAAGAAGGAAGCCTTTGCACGCTGCAAGATCAAGAGCTTCGATTTTCTATTGTATCCCCGGAGCGGCCAAACAATAATCGCCGAGGTCAAGGGCAGAAAATTTAGAGGGACAAGTTTTGCCAAGCTGACTGCTCTTGAGTGCTGGGTCACAACCGAAGACGTTGACGGCCTTGCCAGATGGCAGCAAATTTTTGGAGCGGGTCACCAGGCAGTCTTTGTCTTTGTTTACACCATAGAAAATGTTGACGTTGATTTTGACGGCAGGCCGGTTTATGAGTTTGATGGCGGCACGTTTGTATTTTTCTGTATCGAGTTAGACGACTATCGTCGTTTCATGAAGCCCCGCAGCCCAAAATGGCAGACTGTCACGCTGCCTGCAGATAGGTTCCGACAATGCGTTCTGGGAATCAACGAGTTTTTGCACTGAAATCATACTGCACACGGGGTTTTGGATGGACGGCGGACGGTGCTGGCATTAGAATTCTTTTCTACTGAGGTGGTCGAGATAGCATAATGGCAGAATTATTTGGAGGTAACTGGATATGTTAAGGAGACTTTTGTGTGTAGTGCTCGGGGCTATTTTCTTAGCTGGGTGTATTAGTGTGCACGAGACCAAGCACATGCCGCCGGGGGAAACCGTGCTGGAGGTTCCGAAACCGGCTAAGGAACCTGCCCAGGTCCTGCGTCACGTGGTGCTGTTCAAGTTCAAAGATGATACTGCCAAGGAACAGATAAAGAAGGTCGTGAATGCCTTTTGTGCGCTGCCAGGCAAGGTCAACGTCATACACGATTTCGAGTGGGGCACCGACGTAAGCCCGGAGAACCGCTCGCAGGGCTTTACACATTGCTTTGTGGTGACGTTTCTCAGCGAAGCCGACCGCGCCATATATCTGCCGCATCCGGCGCACAAAGAGTTCGCGGCAATGTTAGGCCCATACCTGGATCAGGTTCTGGTAATCGATTACTGGACGAAACCGTAGCCTGAACCCCGCAATAAACTTGTCCTGAGCGAAGTCGAAGGATTGCGGGGCTAAATATGATGAGAATAATTGCCGGCTCAAAACGTGGAATGCACCTGTTTAGCCCTAAGACGCGAGACAGCCGGCCCATTACCGACAGAGTTAAACAAGCGCTTTTTGATGTCCTTTGTAACTATGGGCTGCCCGAGGGTCAGCGGGTGACGGACCTTTTCTGCGGCGTTGGCTCTCTGGGTCTTGAGGCGTTGAGCAGGGGGGCAGAGTTCGTCACCTTCGTAGAGCAGGACCCCAAAATCATTGCGGTTTTAGAAAGAAACATTGGAAAAGCCGAGTTTGTCAAACAGTCAAAGGTTATAAGGGCTAATGCTTTCAAGATCGGTGCTCCTGTCGAGAAAAAATTCGAAATTCGAAATTTGAAAATCGAAATTTCCAGATACGGCCTTATCTTTGTTGATCCGCCGTATGCTTTTACACAGAACGTCCACGCCGGCTCGCCTTTGAGCCGGTTGATGGATATATTGCAGGAACAGGTGACGCCGGATGCCATCGTAGTTGTCAGGACAAACCGCCGCACTTTTCTGCTGGAACGTTATGGTGCATTTCAATTGCTGGAGCGGCGAGAGTGGGGGACAATGGCTGTAACTTTGTTGCAGATGACAGGCAGATGACGAATAAGCAGGCGGCAATAAAGGTTATCCAGCACTTACAGCGCAACGGTTTTCAGGCGCTGCTGGCTGGCGGCTGCGTGCGCGATATGCTGTTGGGTCGCCAGGCCAATGATTACGATGTTGCAACCGACGCCCAGCCGAAAGATGTAATCAGCTTGTTTAGGCGCACATTGAAGGTGGGGGCAAAGTTCGGAGTCGTAATTGTATTAACTAATAACCAACAAGTGGAAGTGGCCACATTCAGAACGGAAGGCAGATATGCCGACGGCAGACACCCCAGCGCAGTCAGATTTGCTACCGCCGCAGAAGACGCCAGCCGTAGGGACTTCACCATCAACGGCATGTTTTACGACCCGCTGACCGACAAGGTAATTGATTACGTCAACGGACAAGCCGACCTGGCAAGGCAGATAGTGCAAACCATTGGCAAGCCTGAAGAGCGATTTGCTGAGGATTACCTGCGGATGTTGCGGGCGGTGCGATTTTCTACCCAACTGGGTTTTGCGATTGAGCCGGCGACCTTCTCGGCGATCCGCCGGCTTGCAGAAAACATCGTCAATATAAGCGGCGAACGCATAGCGATAGAGCTGGAGGGGATTCTTGTCGATCCCAACCGTTCTGACGGCGTATCGATGCTTGCGGAAACCGGGCTGGCTGAAGCAATTTTCCCCGGCTTGGGCAGGGAGCAGGCGAAACTGGCCGCCGGCGTGCTGGGACATCTGCGGAAAAAGGTTGATTTTGCCTTGGCGCTGGCTGGGCTTTTTGCTCACTGTTCAACTGAATTTACGCTGGAAAAGTGTCGGATTTTGAGGCTAAGCAGAAATCAGGCCAAGCACCTTAAATTCTTGCTGGCTAACAGAGGCAAACTCCTGAACGAGCAGATGTCTCTGGCGGAACTGCGAATGATTGTTTCTGAGCCATATTTCTGCGACCTGTACGAGCTGCAAAGAGCGATTCAGAAGGCTGAAGATGACAGCCGCAGGAATCTTACTCCACTGATTAAACTGCGCAAAAGAATAAGGGCGTTGGGCGATCTTGAACTGCGGCCTAAGCCGCTGCTCAACGGCCATGACTTGATGCGATTGGGTGCCGTGCCGGGCCCGGCTCTGGGACAATTGGCCCAGGAGATGTATATCGCTCAACTGGAGGGGCATTTACAAACGCGCGAGCAGGCCGAGCACTGGGCTAAAACCTGGCTACAAAGGCACAAAATAGATAAGTGATTTTTTCCTTGATTTCCCGCCCGATTAGTTGTATCATTCTTTTCGTAGCGAGGGCATTTTATTCAAGAGGGCGAAGTCCGATGAGTTGGCGAATCGCGATTTCTACTTTGCCGGCAGTGTTTCTGATTTGCGCATCGAGTAGTTTTGCCAGAGATCTGCTGGTGCCGAGCGAGTATGCAACAATTCAGGACGCGATAGATTCAGCCGTTGGTAGCGATACCGTCATCATCTCGCCGGGCAACTACACCGGTGAAGGTAATTGCGAAATCGACTTTAAGGGCAAGGCCATTACCGTACGGAGTACCGACCCAAACGATCCAAACATCGTAGCTGCGACAGTTATCGACTGTGAGCAGCAGGGGCGTGGATTTTATCTTGATGGATGTTCTGGTGTGACGATTTCCGGCCTGACCATCACCAACGGCTATGCTTGGCAGGGCGGTGGTATCTTTTGTGCCAACAGCAATGTTACCGTTTCGAGGTGCATTGTCACGAAAAATAGAACGCGCACAGAGGTGACGGGGCCATGCGACCCGAATGAGCCAGGACGAGATGGTGGCGAAGGCGGAGCCATATTTGTCTCTAACAGTTCAGTCGAGATTCTTGGCTGCGAGATTACTGCTAACCAGACGGCTGACGGCGCCTGTTGCAGGCAAAGAAGCCGCGAATTTCCTGGCAGCGATCATCCTGGCAAGGGAGGCCGAGGCGGCGGCATTGCTTGTGTTAATTCCTCGCAGCTCCGAATCCAGGATTCAAATATCGCCAACAATTCAACGGGAGCCGGCGCAAGTGAGCCGCATTGGGAGGTGGAATTCGGGGGTGATAGCGGCAGAGGCGGTGGGATATTCTGCGACCCGTCTTGCTCAGTAACCATTTTTCGTTGTATCGTGTCCAATAACCACACCGGCAAAGGCGGTGACGGCATTGTCCTTAGTGGGTGCTCATGGGGAGG
>Ga0299912_10000982_pt1 | contig 23118 bp, 27 predicted proteins | sample RVTome_2_FD_207667 | JGI IMG/M metagenome (GOLD analysis project Ga0299912, IMG submission 207667) | Soil microbial communities from uranium-contaminated site in the Upper Colorado River Basin, Wyoming, United States - RVT95D214 (version 2) ... | reverse complement strand
GTTCGTCGATCGCATTTCTGCGCTTAAACGCAACATGATCTTGCGCAAGCTCACCAAATCGCGACGCGGCAAACCGGTGACGGTGTGACCATGACGGACGGGGCGAGCGCGGGCGCAAAACTCAAATTGGTTTTTATGGGGACGCCGGAATTTTCCGTCCCGGCGTTGCAAGCCTTGCTCGGCGCGGGCCATGATGTGGTTTGCGTGTATTCTCAGCCGCCCCGCAAATCCGGGCGCGGGCAAAAGCTGAACTTAAGCCCCGTGCATGTCTTCGCTCAATCCAAGGGTATCGACGTGCGTACGCCGACATCGCTGAAAGGCGCCGACGAACAGGCAGCCTTCGCCGCGTTGAACGTTGATGCAGCGGTGGTGGTGGCGTATGGCCTGATCTTACCTCGTGCGGTGCTGGATGCGCCGCGTTTGGGTTGTTACAACATTCACGCCAGTCTGCTGCCGCGCTGGCGCGGGGCCGCGCCGATCCAGCGCGCCATCGAAGCGGGCGACGCCAAGACCGGCGTGGCGATTATGAAAATGGACGCCGGTCTGGATACCGGCGATGTGGTGCTGATGGAAGAAATGCCCATCGGCGTGAGCCAGACGGCGAATGATTTGTTTGAAGCCCTGTCAATCATGGGCGCGCGTTTGATCGTGCAGGCGCTTGATGGCGTGGCGGCGGGCACGTTGATGCCTAAACCGCAGTCGGCGGATGGCGTCACTTATGCGATCAAAATCGATAAGTCCGAAACCCATATCGATTGGTCCCGTTCTGCCCAAGTCGTTCTAGCCCAAGTGCGCGCCTTTCACCCGCTGGTGTGGTTCGAGGTAGATGGTCTGCGCGTGCGCGTGTTGGATATGAAAATCGAAAGCGGTATCGGCAAACCGGGGCTGACGTTGGACGATAAGTTGCAGGTGGCGTGCGGCGACGGCGCGGTGCGGCTGTTGCGTGTTCAGCCCGCAGGCAAGGCGGCGATGGATGCTGCCGCATTTTTGAACGGGCATGCCATCCCTAAGGCGACGGCGCTATAGGCGCGATCGATTGTTTTAAAAGCGATCGGGATTGGGCAGATCGTTTTCCGCCATGGCGGATTTTTTCAAGCCGCGTGCTGCTGCGGCGCGTTCTTCCTGCCCTTGGGCATAGGTCTTGAATTTTGACTGCTTGTGTTGTTTAGGTTTGCTTTCTTTGGCATTCTTGAGAATCTCGCGCACGGTCTCGATGCCTTGGCGCATTTCCAGCATGATGAATTCGGAACGCTTGACCGGTCCGCCCACGGTGTCGCGCGGGAATAGGCGGTGCCAGGCCGACATTTTCACCGACAGCGCGCACAGTACCGCGCCGATGGTTGTGTGGTAACTTTCAATCAAGGCTTCAACCTGGCGGAAACGTTCGGCCGAGACGTCATTCCAAAAATCTTTGGTGGAAGTATCGAACTCGTCAAACAGGCGTTTGAGGTGTGCGCTCAAACCGGTAAAGGTTTTTTCCAGCATCTCGCACGTGTTTATCAAGTTTTGGTCACTTTTCAGTTCCCAGTTGGAGCGGATTTGTCTCAGGCTATCGAGAAAGTTCTGGGTAATGGGCGCAATGTTGTCGAGACATTGTTTGTAATACGCCAGCGATAGGAAAATATCGCCGTAATCTTCCAGGAAGTGCGGCAATTCCATCAGGTCGATGTCCAAGCGCTTGGCCATCATGTCCAGTTTGTCGCGCGCCATTTTGATATCGGGATTGCGAAACAGTTTCAACAGATCGTCGAATTCTTTGATGTCGACGTCGGTGCTGCCATAAATCTCGCGGATCAGCGGAAAGGTAAAATCCTTCATGTATCCGGCCAGCTCTTGGCTTTTTTCTTTTGAAAGCTTCAAGGCGTTGATATCGTTGACCGGGATGTCCTGTTCGCGCAGCACCACGCGCAGGCTATAGACGTCATAGCTTGGCAGGCGTGCAAGCTTGCGCAAAATGGTGATGTCGCGGGGCGAAGCGTTGGCATGGTCGCGCAAATGGCGCGCCGCGTCGTCAACGGTCATTTGGCCGCTGCCGGAATCGGTGTCCTGAAACAGTTCGATCATGCTTGTCAGGCGCGCATTTTTGATCAGCCGCGCATGCGCTAGCGAGCGATTTTCGAACGGAATGATGCCCATGGGCAGAATGTGGAGCGCGTCGAGATCACTCTCGAACTCGTTGGCCATGCTTGGTCCTCGAATAAGGTTCTGTGTTTGTTTTACGCGGCCTGCTCTAAATTGGCAACAATGCTTGATCATGGAGGTCTGGTTTAGCGCTTTACTGTGGCCTAAAAGACCTAAGATCGTGCTAAAAGAGGGCCATGACCCGCTATAGAATCCAAGTTGAATACGACGGTGGACCGTTTGTCGGTTGGCAGCGCCAAGACACGGGGCTGGGCGTGCAGCAGGTGGTGGAAGAAGCCATAATGGCGTTTTCCGGTGAAACCGTGCGGGTACACTGCGCCGGACGTACCGATGCGGGCGTGCATGCTCGCGGTCAAGTGGCGCATTTTGATCTGGTGCGCGGCGACGTCACCGTGAAAACCGTCCGCGATGCCATCAATTATCATACAAAGCCTCATCCGGTAGCGGTCATTCAGGCCGAGGTGGTGGATGAAAATTTTCACGCCCGGTTTTCCGCAGTCGAGCGTGAATACCTCTACGTGATTTTAAACCGCCGTGCCCGTGCCGCGCTAAGCCACGGGCATGTGTGGTGGGTGCCACCCCCTTTGAATGCCGAGGCCATGCACGATGCGGCCCAGGTGTTGATCGGTAAACACGATTTCACCACCTTTCGCGCCGCCGTCTGTCAGGCGCAATCGCCGGTTAAAACGTTGGATGAATTAAGCGTAACGCGCTTTGGCGATGAAATTCACGTCAAGGCACGGGCGCGCTCATTCTTGCATCATCAGGTGCGCAATCTGGTGGGGTCGTTGAGCGCGGTCGGGGTTGGCCGCTGGACCAAGGCCGATCTCAAACGCGCGCTCGAAGCGCGTGACCGCTCTGCCGGGGGGCAAACGGCTCCGCCTGATGGATTGTATCTGATGCGTGTCGGTTACGATGATGCCGGGGCAGATCATGCCGGGGCAGATCATGCCGGGGCAGATCATGAATGAGAAAATGACCCAGGTGAGTTTAAAAACCGAGGTGGACAGAGGCGATGCCCTTTTGCCGCCGCGAGGCGATGGAAATCTACCGCTGTTGGGCCTGTTCGCCATAGGGTTTGGGGCGTTGAGCATCTTCACGCTCGCCCCCGTATTTGGTCCGTTGGGTCTGGTTTTGGGCGTCATCGCGCTGTTCGTCGGACAAATCGGTTTGGGCCTCGGGGCGATTTTTTTGTCGGCGATCGGTATCATGACCTCACCGGCGCTGATGACCTTGATCGGCTTCGGCGCAGTTCTCGCATGGCTTGGCCTATAGCAGCGCATTCAGGCGCCGTTCATTCGCCTTCTTGTATGAGGAGGCAGTTCAACGGTCAGCATGGGAGATTTCAAGTGTTCAGTAAAATGATCGGCTTAACCGCCGCGAGTGTGATTGCGTTGTGCGCCGCTTCGGTGGGCGCAGCGGATTTCGAGGGCCGTGAGCTCTCCGTCAAAGACGAAGTGGTGCGCAAAGAATGCGGCGATTGTCATATGGTCTTTCCCCCCAGCAAGTTGACCCAGGGTGGATGGAAAAAAATCATGTCCGATTTGGGCAATCATTTTGGCGAAGACGCCAGCATAAGCGCGGAAACAGTCAAGCACATCGAAGATTATTTGGTTGCGGGCGCTTTGGACGCTACGGGCGGCATCCGCACCGAGCTGCGCTTGAAGGCATGGGCCAAAAAGGGCCTGATCGACCCCATCCGTATCACTGAAACTCCGGAATGGGTGCGTCATCATCCAGCCAAGGAAACCTATAACAAAATGGCCGCAGAAGTCGGATACGATAAAGGTTCGAACTGCATCAAATGCCACAAAGGTGCGGAATACGGAATGTACGAAGAAGAGTTCGACAAATAACCGGTGCATGTTTCAACGGTTAAACCAAACGGCCCGCCAAATTGGTGGGCCGTTTTGCATTGGCGGGTGATTTATGCTTAGGCGAAAAAGCCGCGCAGCATTTCCACATAGATGTCGGTCAGGGTGTGGATGTCGGCTAAGGCAACGCGTTCATCGATTTTGTGCGCGGTGGCGTTCATCAGGCCAAACTCGGCGACGGGGCAATGGTCCTTGATGAAACGTGCGTCCGAAGTGCCGCCCGAGGTGCTCAGTTCCGGCGTCAAGCCGGTCACCGTTGTGACGGCGGCGCTCATCACATCGGAAAGCAGACCCGGCGGGGTAAGAAACGCTTCGCCCGAAACTTGAATGTCCAAATCGAAATTGTCGCCCGCGCCGCTGAGTATGCCGAGCAGCCAGGTCTTGAGACTGGCGGAGGTGTGCAGATCGTTGAAGCGGATGTTGAATCCCGCCTTCGCCGCATTGGGAATGAGGTTGGTGGTGGGGTTATGGGTATCAAGCGTGGTGACTTCTAGGTTCGACGGCTGAAAGTGTTCGGTGCCTTGGTCGAGCGTCGCCGTCGAAAGCGCAGATAATAGCTTGACCAGCTTCGGTACCGGATTGTCGGCGTGTTGCGGATAAGCGACGTGGCCCTGCGTGCCGTGCTGGGTGATGAAACCGTTGAGCGAGCCGCGCCGTCCGATCTTGATGCATTCGCCCAAGGTGGTGGTATTGGTGGGTTCGCCGACGATGCAGGCGTCCATGGTTTCGCTCCGGTCTTTCATCCATTCCAGCACTTTGGGCGTGCCGTTGATCGCCGGACCTTCTTCGTCGCCGGTGATTAAAAACGAGATCGAACCGGTGAACGTGTCGCCTTGTTCCTCAAGATAGCGCGCCGTCGCGGCGGCAAAGCAGGCGATGGCGGTCTTCATGTCTACCGCGCCACGGCCATATAAAATGCCGTCGGCGATGGTTGCGGCGAACGGCGGATGGCTCCACGCCGTTTCGTCGCCCACCGGCACCACGTCGGTATGCCCGGCAAAACACAAGTTTGGGCCGGATGCCCCTAAGCGCGCATAAAGATTATCCACATCAGGCGTGCCCTGCGCGCTGAACGGTAAACGGTGACACACAAAACCCAACGGCTTAAGCGCGTCTTCCAATACGCCGAGCGCACCCGCATCGACGGGCGTGACAGACGGGCAGCGGATCAATGCCTGGGTGAGTGTGATCGGGTCAATTGGCGTCGTCGTCGGTGTATTCGGCTTTGGATTTGGCTTCGATAAGCCGCGTATTTGGCGAGCCATCGCGTTTCTGCCTTTCTGGTTTAAGTGCGCAGCAGTTCGTTGATGGCCGTCTTGGCGCGGGTCTTTTCGTCCACCCGCTTGACGATGACTGCGCAATAAAGGTTCGGCGCGGGTTCGCCGTTGGGCATGGTGCGATGCGAAGGCTGCGAGCCCGACACCACCACCGAATAGGCCGGCACGCGGCCATAAAAAATTTCCCCGGTGGCGCGGTCGATGACCTTGGTGGAGCCGGAGATATAAACCCCCATGCCCAACACCGAGCCTTCTTCGACGATTACGCCTTCGGCCACTTCGGCGCGTGCGCCGATGAAGCAATTGTCCTCGATGATGGTGGGGTTGGCCTGCAAGGGTTCCAACACGCCGCCGATGCCAGCGCCGCCGGATAAATGCACGTTCTTGCCGATTTGCGCGCACGAACCCACCGTGGACCAGCCGTCTACCATGGTGCCGCTATCGACATAAGCGCCCAAGTTGACGAAGCTCGGCATCAACACCACGCCCGGCGCAATGTATGCGCCCCGGCGCGCGACGCAGTTGGGTACCGCGCGAATGCCAGAGGCGCGGAATTTGGCGTCGTCCCAGCCTTTGAATTTGCTATCAACCTTGTCGAACCAGTGTGCGCCGCCGGGGCCGCCTTCGATCAGCGCCATGTCGTTTAGGCGAAAGCCCAGCAGCACCGCTTTTTTGAGCCACTGGTTGACCTTCCAATTACCGACGTCGATGCGCTCGGCTACGCGGGCTTGGCCGGAATCAAGCAGGTCGATGCATTCTTCAACTGCCTCGCGGACTTCGCCTTTGGTGTTGAGGTTGATGGCATCGCGGCTTTCCCAGGCGGCGTCGATGGTGGTTTCAAGGTTGGCATGGCTCATGGCGGCAAAACTCGCTTGGTCTGGAAGGGATTTGAAAGTTCAAGGAACATAAGGCTTTGGCGACTTTAAGTCTAGCCTCCAACCGTGTCAAAGCGCGTTCAGCCAGGCCACCAGATCATCGGTTTCGAAATCGACAAAAGCGCCCGTAGGCTCTTCTTTGCAAATGATGCATTCGGTTACCGGGCGGACCCAAAGCGTGGCCATGCCCAAACGTGCGGCGGGCTCTAGGTTGCGCGCGATGTCTTCGACCATCACCGCGCGGGTGGGTTCGATGGCGAAGCGCTTGACCAAAGTGTCATAGATTTCCGGCGCGGGCTTGGGGATGAAGTCGGCATCAAAAATGTCGAATACGCCATCGAAGTGATCGGTTATCCCTAAGCGGTTCAGCACGCGCTCCACATGGGGCAAATCGGCATTGGTGAAGATCACCTTGCGCCCGCTTAAGCGCGCCAATTGAGCGTCCAATTCCGGCGCCTGGGGAATGGCGGTAATGTCGATATCGTGGACAAAATCTAAATAGGCTTTGGGATCTACGGTGTGGTTGAGCATCATGCCGCGCAACGTGGTGCCGTAATCGCGAAAATAGGTTTTTTGCACGGTGTAGGCGGCCGTTTCGTCGATATCGAGAACCTGGGCCAAATACGCCTTCATGCGGGAATCGATCTGTTCGAACAGGCCGTGAACGCCCGAATATAGGGTATTATCCAAGTCAAACACCCACGTTTCGGCCTGACGCAGGGCCGATGGGGCGAATTTAGCGGGTTTGGCGGCATTTGCGCTCATGTCCCTTACATGGACCGGGGCGGCGCAGGTGTCAATCGGGTGAAATTTAAGGGTGTGCGAGACCCTGAAAGGGTGTGTAAACTACATGGCAGTGGAGATGACCCCCCTTGCTGTGCGGCCCGACAAAGGGGGGGTGTGAAAAGGGATAAAGCGGTGACCCCGACCGTTCAGGCTCGACCCAATGAAATGGCTCCGGAAAGCTTAAAGACCGAGCGCGACCGCTTTGTCGCCCTAGCGTTTTGCTGGGCGGACTTTTTGCTTGAGGTGGACCTAAACGAAACCATCGTGTTTGCCGGCGGCCCGTGGAAGGGCCTGACCGGACTGACCACCGACGAGCTCAAGGGCCGCAAGTTGGTGGACATCGTGCAAGCGGACGATATGGATTTGATGCGCTCGCTGTTGGGTGTGGCGCGCCGCCAGGGCCGCATCGAAGACGTGAACATCCGCTTTCAGGGTGAGCGCTCCACGGCCTTGCCCATTTCGTTTGCGGGGTATTTTCTCGAAGATTTGGACAATCATTTTTTTCTCGCCATGCGCGTGTCGCGCAATACCGGCGCGGGCTTAGTGACCGGCGGACATGTGCGCGAGGGCGACAGCAATCTGTTCGATGCGGATTCTTTCGCCGACGTGCTGGGCGGCAAGCTTAAAGCGACTAAAGACGCAGGCATGAAGGACAATCAGCTCACCTTGATCAACATGGCGGGCTTTGGCGAATTGAAAGGCCGATTGGATGCGCGCCAGCAGGCGGAACTGGATAAAACCGTGGGCGTGTATTTGCGCGCCAATTCGGTGGATGGCGACAGCGCGGCGCAGATCGACGAAGGCAAATTCGGCCTGGTACACGCCAACGATCTGGACGTCAAAAGCTTAGAAGCGCAGTTGGCCGATGTGGCGCGTGAGTTCGACCCCACCAAAAAAGGCGTCGCCATTGAAGCCGCGACCATGGCGGTGGATTCCGACAACATTTCCGAGGAGGATCTGGCGAACGGTCTGGTCTACGCCATCAATCGTTTCAAGGACAAGGGTGCTGGCGGTTTCAGCATGCATGATCTGTCGTCCAATTTGTCCAATTTGGTCAAGGATGCGGCGTCTAAAGTTTCAAATTTCAAGACCACGGTGGCGAACCGGGATTTTCATTTGGCGTTTCATCCCATCGTCAATGTGATGACCGGCGAAATTCACCACTATGAAGCGTTGACGCGCTTTTTCGAAGGTGTGTCGCCGTTTGAAACCATCACCATGGCCGAAGAAACGGGACTGATCCCCGAATTTGATCTGGCGGTGGTGGAAAAGGGTCTGGAATTTCTCAACACCATTCCGCGCAACAGTCCCATGTCCATTGCCATCAATATCTCCGGCCAGTCGGTGGCCAATGATTGGTATGTGGATAACCTGCATAAAATCTTGATGGATAATAAATGGGCCGAAGGCCGCATGCTGTTTGAAATCACCGAATCCGCCAAAATGGAAGATTTGGAACGCGCCAATAATTTCATTCAGCGCTTGCGCACCGATCATTACCACGTGTGCCTGGACGATTTCGGCGCGGGCGCGGCCAGCTTCGGTTATTTGATGCGCCTGGAAGTCGACGTGGTAAAGATGGACGGCCCGGTGGTGAAAGACGCCCAGCGCGCCCGCCGGGGCAAAGCGCTGCTCGAATCCATGGCGACGTTGTGCAAAAACTTAGGCATTCAAACCATCGCTGAAATGGTTGACGATAAGCAGTGTCTCGATTTTGTGCGCAAATGCGGCATCGACTATGCGCAGGGTTATCTGTTCGGCAAGCCCAACGCCAACACCAAGGCCTTCAACATGGCCCAGCACGTTCATCTATTCCCCAATCCAGCCTTCACCACGGGGAAGAAGTGGTGAAGGATTTCTTCACCTATAATTGAGGAGGGGGGGGCTTAATGGAGACCATGATTTCAAATGGGTTAGTCTCGCTGTTTGTGGCGATAATAACGGCCATTGTGACGGTGCAGCGGTCAATTCGTAAATTTAGTGCGGAAAAGTGGTGGGAAAAAAAGGCAGAGGCCTATGAACATATTATTGGCGCTTTGCATGATCACAAAGCATTCTCAGACACTTATTTAAAGGCGCAAGATCGGCTCAGGCGTTATCAAAAAGAAGCCTTAGAGGCTTCAAATTCAAGCAGTTGGTTTGAATATTTGGATAGTGACCTTGCCGCTGCAAGTTCCTGCATGGATGATATTATTCAGATTGCAAAAGGAGACCTCCGGATCAGGTGGTTTTGTATGTAATTTTCTAACCAACCTCACGCCGCCCTCGGCTTCAGCCGTTCGACCTTGATGGTATCGGCGCGCGTCATGGCGCGGGCGAGGTCATAGGCGGCTTGCAGCCGGTACCACGTTTCCGCGCCGCCGCCGAACGCCTTGTCAAGGCGGATCGCCATTTCCGGCGAAATGCCCGCGTGTCCGTTCACAATGTCGGAAAGCTGTTTACGGCTGACGCCCAAGCGCTTCGCCGCTTCGGCGATGGTCAATCCGAGCGGTTCGATGCAGTCGTGACGGACTGAGAGCCCGGGATGTGGCGGCGTTTTCATCACCATGATGGTGTCCTCCTAGTGGTAGTCAATCAGATCAACGTCGGTTGTGGCGCCGCTCTCAAACCGAAAAACGATGCGCCAGTTTCCCGAAACCGTCACCGCCCAAAATCCTGCCAGATCGCCTTTGAGCGGATGGAGACGATAACCGGGCAGGTCCATGCCGCTCGGATCGTTCGTTTGGTCGAGACGCGCCAGGATACGTTCGATCTTGTCGGCAAGGCTTGAGGGAACTTTCCGTCGGTCGCCCTTATCGTAAAGCAGCTTTAATCCCTTGTGGCGAAATTTGCGGATCATCTGCATAGTGTAACCACTCACCTATCATATTTCAAGCCACATCGCGTATAGGCGCTTGCCCCGTCGAGGGGCGATAAACCTTGCAAAATCGGCCTAATGCGCGTATATCAGCCTCACGTTGCACTAAGTCGTGTGTTTTTGGCTCGCCGCTATTGTGTGGTCCAACCAGTTACTTCCTGACATTTGTGAACGTTAACCCAGCGGACCGCCACGGTGGTTGTCCGCTGAAATTCATTGCTACTAGGAGTGACTACAATATGGCAAACGGTACCGTTAAGTGGTTTGACGCCACGAAGGGTTTTGGTTTTATCGAACCCGAAGATGGCGGCAAAGACGCTTTCGTTCACATCACCGCTGTTGAACGCGCGGGCCTCGGCACGCTGCGCGACGGCCAGAAAGTGAAGTTCGACATGGTCGAAGGCAAAAACGGCAAAATGGCCGCTGATAACCTCGTCGCTCAGGACTAATTCCGAGCCCAAGGTTTCCCGGGCGCGGTCTCAATGCAGGCCGCGCCCGATCCTTTAATGAAAAGAAGAAATAATACATGACCGATTTTAAAGGGCTCGGCTTGATCGAGCCCCTGAGCCGGGCGGTAGCGTCGGAGGGTTATACAACCCCGACCCCGATCCAGCTTCAATCCATACCCCCTCTGCTGAAAGGCCGCGACCTGCTGGGCGTCGCTCAGACCGGCACCGGCAAAACGGCGGCGTTCGTGCTGCCGATGTTGCAGCGTCTTCATGAAATGAATGCCAAGCCGGTGCGCAAATCGCCGCGCGCGCTGATTTTGGCGCCGACGCGCGAACTCGCCGTGCAGATCGACGAAAGCGTGCGCGCCTATGGCCGCCATATGGGCGAAAACGGCAACGGCGTTAAATCGCTGGCCATCTTCGGCGGCGTACCCTTATCCGCCCAAACCAAAGCGCTGGGCGACGGCGTGTTGGTGCTGACCGCCACGCCGGGCCGCTTGATGGATTTGCTCAACCAAGACAAGGTGCGTCTCGATAAAGTTAATGTGTTCGTGCTCGATGAAGCCGACCGCATGCTCGACATGGGATTCATCAACGACGTGCGCAAGGTTGCGACGCTGATCCCCAAACATCGCCAAACGGTGCTGTTTTCCGCCACCATGCCGCAAGGCGTCGCCGTGTTGGCGAATTCGATGATGGATACTCCGGTGCGCGTCGAAGTGGCCCCGCAGGCCACCACGGCGGAACGGGTGGTGCAAAGCGTGTTGCATGTGCCTAAGGCTAAAAAACGTTTATTGCTCACCCACATTATGAAAGATCCGTCGATTAGCCGCGTGGTGGTGTTTACCCGCACCAAACACGGCGCGGATCGTGTGACGCAGCATTTGGTGCAAAGCGGCGTCAATGCCAGCGCCATTCACGGCGACAAGGCGCAGAACCATCGCCAGCGCAGTCTGAAGGATTTCCGCGACGGCAAGGTCCGCGTATTGGTGGCAACTGATATCGCCGCGCGCGGTATTGACGTTGATGGCATTTCCCACGTGATCAACTTCGATCTGCCCAACGATGCGGAAAATTATGTGCACCGCATCGGGCGCACGGCGCGCGCGGGCGAAGACGGCTTCGCCATCTCGTTTTGCGATGCCGAAGAACGCGATTATCTGGATGCGATTGAAAAGATTACGCGCCAAACCATTCCGGTGATGGCCGATCATCCGTTCCATGCCGAGGCCATGACCATTCCGCGCGCCTCGCCGCCCAATCGCGGCGGCGGCAATCGTCCGCCACGGGTGCGCATGCAAGGCACGCCGACAGGCGGCAATCCGAAGAAAAAGGGCCATCGCCCCACCGATGGCAAGCGCCACAGCGACAAGGGCCACGGCGGCCACGGTCACGGCGAGTCTCAGGGGCATGGGTCTAAAAAAACCAACGGCAAGGCGAGCGCCAAATCGAGCGCTAAACCGCGCACCGAACCGAGCCGCAGCGGCGGCAATGCGGGCGGCGGACAGCGCCCGTTGAGGTCCAATCGCCGCGGCGGCAACGCCAGCGCCTAAGGCTTTATGCTGTATTTAATGAAAAGACCGGCCTCAAACGAGCGCCGGTCTTTTTTATGGTCTGATGTGTCATTCCCGCGTATGCGGGAATGACGATGTGGGGATGTGGGCTTATTTGCACAACCGGAAAACCGCCTATTTATTTTTAACCACAGAGCGCACAGAGACCACAGAGTTGAAATTATCCTCTGTGAACTCTGTGTCCTCTGTGGTGAACACTTCAACGTTGCACTTGCTTTTTGGGGCAAATTTTGGTATATTTTCCTATCCACTTGCGCGATGTTCCGCGAGGGGCGTTAAGGGGTTTGTGGGCGTTTTGCGGCTGTCAAATATCGTCAATTTTGCGCAAAAAAACGGTGGTTTTTATATCAAAAATGCCCCTGATTTTGTACGGTTTAAAAAGTTAGTTCTTTGAAAACAAAAGAGAAAAGTGGTTTCGTTTCGTCACTTTTTTTACGTTTGCGCCTTTGGGGGGCGAATGGGCAGAAAAAGAGGGGGAAATGAGGACCAAAGAGGACGCTGGATTCCCGCCGGTTTCCTGATGGATTCCGGTTCGCCCCCCGGGCGTCCGGGGTGAGTGTCGAAAAGGATTCGGAGCTTCAATCCGCCTGAATCAGCGTGCCCGCGCCGTGTTTGGTGAACAGTTCCAGCAGCACCGCGTGCGGGATGCGCCCATCAATGATGACGGCGGCTTCGACGCCGTCGTCGATGGCGTCGAGGCAGGTTTCCACTTTGGGAATCATACCGCCCTTGATGACGCCTTTTTTGATCAGCGCGCGCGCCTCGGTGGCGGTCATCTTTGCGATCAGTTGGCCGTTTTCGTCCAACACGCCTTTGATGTCGGTGAGCATCAACAAGCGCTTCGCCCCCATCGCGCCGGCGATGGCGCCGGCGGCGGTGTCGGCGTTGATGTTGAGCGTTTCGCCGTTCGGTCCCAGCCCGATGGGCGCGATGACCGGGGTGATGTCGGTTTCTTGGAAGAAATCCAGCACGTGCGGCGTAATGACCCGCGGTTCGCCCACCAGGCCCAAATCCAAGATGCGCTCGATGTTGGAATCTTTGTCTTTGACCGTGCGCCGCAGTTTGTCGGCCAAGATCAAGTTGCCGTCTTTGCCCGACAGGCCCACGGCGAAACCGCCCGCGGCGTTGATCTGGCTGACGATGTGTTTGTTGATGGACCCGGCCAGCACCATTTCCACCACGTCCACGGTGGCTTGATCGGTGACGCGCAGACCATCGATGAATTCGCTCTTGATCGACAGCTTTTCCAGCATGCTGCCGATTTGCGGGCCGCCGCCGTGTACCACGATGGGGTTGGATCCGACCTGGCGCAACAGCGCGATGTCGCGCGCAAACAGCTCCGCAAGTTTCGGGTCGCCCATGGCGTTGCCGCCGTATTTGATCACCAGCGTTTCGCCTGCATACAAGCGCATATAGGGCAGCGCTTCCGAGAGGGTCTTGGCTTGATTCAGCCAAGCTTCGGGCGGGGCGTCGGGGTCTAACCTAATTTTTTCATCATCAGCCATAATGGCGGCAACCTACATTAAAATGTTGTTTAAGGCCAGGGGTTTAACCGTGGGGTTTAGGGTGTGGCTTACAGACCTACTTCGGGGCTAGGCGGGCCAACTCGGCGCGCAGTTCTTCAATGCCCGTGGCGCTGGACGAACTGGTGCAGCGGATGATGGGATGTGCGGCGACATGGCGCGCCAATTCGGCGTGTGTTTGCTCCAGCAGCTTTTCCAGCGGCCCCGCCTTGACCTTGTCGGTTTTGGTCAGCACCACCTGATACGATACCGCAGCGGTATCGAGCATTTTCATGATCTGGCGGTCGGTGTCTTTGATGCCGTGGCGCGAATCCACCAGCACCAGCACGCGCTTCAACTGCACCCGGCCCTTCAAATATGCCTTGATCAGGCGGGTCCATTTCGCCACTTGGTCCTTGGGCGCTTCGGCGTAGCCGTAACCGGGCATGTCGGCGATAATCATGCGCCCGCCTAGATCGAAGAAGTTGATCTGCTGGGTGCGTCCCGGCGTGTGCGAGGTGCGCGCCAAGGTTTTGCGCCCGGTCAGCGCGTTGATCAACGACGACTTGCCGACGTTGGAACGCCCTGCGAAAGCGATTTCCGGCAGATCGGTGTCGGGGATTTGACCCAGCCCGGCGGCGCCCAACATAAAGGTGCAGGTCTGAGCGAACAGCAAGCGCCCCGCCTCGATCTCGTCGGCCGTGAAACTGTCTTCAACGGGCAGGAGCGTCGGCGGTGCAAAAATGTCGCTCATTATATTGACCTCGGGGGGATCAATCCCCAATCTTCACGCCCATGCGCCGCATGATCACCCACTGCTGCAAAATGGACAGGGTGTTGTTCCACGCCCAGTAAATCACCAAACCGGCCGAGAAGCTGGCCAGCAGGAAGGTGAAGACGAACGGCAGGTACATGAACATTTTGGCCTGAATGGGGTCGGTGGGTTGGGGGTTGAGGCGCATTTGCAGCCACATGGTGAAGCCCATGATCAGCGGCCATACCCCGATGTCCATCGGCAAGGGAATGAACGCTAAGTGATCCCACTTGATCAGGCCGAACAGGGTCCATATGCTTAAGGGGTCGCGGGCGCTCAAATCCTGGATCCAACCGAAAAACGGCGCATGGCGCATTTCGATGGTGACCAGCAACACTTTGTAAAGCGAGAAGAAAATCGGAATTTGAATCAACACCGGCAAACAGCCCGCCGCCGGGTTGGCCTTTTCCTTTTTATACAGCGCCATCATTTCTTGATTGAGACGCATCTTGTCGTCTTTGAACTGCGCCTGCAGCGCTTTGATCTGCGGCCCGAGCTTTTTCATCTTGCTCATCGACACATAAGACTTGTTGGCCAGCGGGAACAGCACCAGCTTGATCGCCACGGTCAGCCCTAAGATGGCGATGCCGAAGTTGCCGACCACGCCGTGCAGCCAATGCAGCGCATAGAAGATCGGTTTGGTGAGAAAGTAAAACCATCCGAAATCGATGGCCAAATCAAAGTTCGTAATGCCTAAGGTTTCCGCGTAGGAATCGAGCAGCGCTACCCGTTTGGCGCCGGCGAACAGGTGCGTCGTGGATTCAATGCTGGCGCCCGGAGCCACGGTGGTCGCCGCGCCGACAAAATCGGCCTGATATTTTTCCAGCAGGCCGGTTTTGGAATACAGCATGCGCGCATTGACCTGGGCGGCTTGATCGGGGATCAGCGCGGTTAGCCAGTATTTGTCGGTAAAGCCAATCCAGCCGCCGGTGGTGGTCATGGCAGAGGGGCCGTCATCCACCAGATCAGAATAGTCCACTTCCTTGAGCGTGCCGTCGAATACGCCCAGCGGGCCTTCATGTAGAATGTACAGTCCCGAAACTTCAGGCGTGCCCCACCGCGACACCAGGCCGAACGGGTTGAGCGTTACGGCGGCGGCGGAAGCGTTGGCCACGCGCTGGGTGACGGTGAACATAAAATCTTTGTCCAGTGCGAGGGTGCGCGTGAACGTCAGACCTTCGCCATTGTCCCACGTGAGCGTTACCGGGCTTTCCGGGCTCAACACGGTTTTGTCAGCGCTCCACAGGGTATCGGAGCCCGGCAGTTTCACGTTAGCGCCGACCCAACCGTATTCGGCCCAATACGCATCCAGAGCGCCGCGCGGGGTGAGCAGGCGGATTTTGGGGCTGCTGTCGTCCAGCGTTTCGTTGTAGCCGTTTAAGATCAAATCATCGATACGTCCGCCTTTGAGCGAGATCGAACCGGTCACGCTGGGCGAGGTGATGGAGATACGAGGGCCTGCGCTGAGCAGGTCTTGAACCGTTTGTTCGCCAGCCACTTCTGCGAGTTGCGACACGCTAGGGATCGCCGTGGCATTCGCTTGAGTATTTGCCTGGACGTCATCTTGCGGGGGGGCAGGAATAGCGGCGGCGCCGTCGGTCGCAACACCCTGGGCCGGGGTTTGAACGGCTGCGGTTTCCGGGGCTGGCGGCGCTTTGGGGAAGAACATCTCAAAGCCGAACAGAATGGCGATGGAAAGCACGATGGCCAGAATGAGGTTGCGATTATCCATATTGGTGTTCCAAATCCCCCGACGGCCCGGTCAGTTTGTGCGGGCGCGGTTTTTGAGGTTTAAGCGTTGTGGTGCGGGTGGCCGCACGAATGGTGCGCCCCATGATGGTGGTTTATATCGTGTGGGTCCGGTACCGGATCGAAGCCCCCATCATTCCATGGATGGCAGCGCAAAATGCGTTTAAGTCCCATCCAGCCGCCTTTGAGCGGGCCGTGGGTGTTCAGGGCTTCGAGAGCATACGACGAACACGTGGGATAATAGCGGCAGCTCTTCGGCAAGACCGGAGAGATAAACCACTGATATCCTTTGATCAGGGCCTTAAAAAGCCATGTGATCGGATTCATGCGGGTGTGTCCTTCATTGCTGTCCCAACATTCGGACCCAACTCCTGGGCGATGCCCATTTTATCGAGTGCTTTCAATAAATCATCCACCAACTTAAGCCAGGGGCGATTTATTGTTTCGCGTCGTCCGATGAGCACCAAATCGAAGCCCGGTTTGGCATGGACGGGTAGAATTTCACTGCTCAGTGCGCGTAGGCGGCGTTTAACCCGGTTGCGCTGAACGGAATTGCCCACTTTCTTGCTGGCCGTGAAGCCCACACGTAAAAAATCATCCGCGCGGGCCGGTTCCCCGTCCGCCGGATGGGCACGAACTTGGAGGATGAGGCCAGGGGCTGCCCACTTCTTGCGCGTTGCGGCGACCCGGAGGAACTCCGGCCGTCGTTTCAGGCGCAGAATGTGCGGCCCCATGGCATCCCGGCAATATTAGGCTGACAGGCGCTTGCGGCCCTTGGCGCGACGGGCGGCCAAAACACGGCGGCCGCCGACGGTGGCCATGCGGGCGCGAAAGCCGTGGCGGCGCTTGCGAACGAGGGTGCTCGGCTGGTAGGTGCGTTTCACGGGTCGTCTCCGTTAATCTAAAATCAAGGCCCGGTGTATACGGGGTCGTGGAACGTAAGTCAACGCTATCGGCGGTTTTTCCTGGGCTTTTTTCCGGGCCGTAGGCTTAAATCAGGCGTTTTTGATGGCTATGATGGCGGCATCGTTCCATATTGGGGCGAACAAGCCCCCGTATTTGGTGCGGCAAGGGAACCCCTTAAATGACGGAACCAACTGAAAAACAAGAAGAAATGTCGGAACCGGTGGTTCAAATCGAAGCCGAACTGGAATCCTGGCAACCGCGGCCCAAAGGGTTGAAGCGTTATCTTCCCGTCGCCTTGGTGTTTTTGGCGTTTACGGTGTTTTTTGTCGGCGGTTTTCAAGAGCTGTTGAGTTTTAAGACGTTGGCGGAAAACCGCACTCAGTTGGTCGAGTGGACGGCGCAAAACCAGATTTTGGCGGTGGCCGCGTATATGACCGTCTATGTGTTGGTGGTGGGGCTGTCGCTGCCCGGCGGCACGGTGCTGACGCTGGCGGGCGGCTTTGTGTTCGGCGGGGTGATGGCGGGCATGTACGTGGTGGTGGCGGCGACGGTAGGCGCGATCTTGATATTTTTGGGCGCGCGGTATGCCTTCGCCGATTTGTGCCACGCCCGGGCGGGCACAAACATGGCCAAGATGGAAGCTGGATTTCACGCCAACGCTTTCAGTTACTTGTTATTTTTGCGCCTGGTGCCGGTGTTTCCGTTTTGGTTGGTGAATTTGGTGCCGGCCTTGCTGGACGTGCGTCTTTCGACCTATGCGGCGGCGACGCTGCTCGGCATCATTCCCGGCACCTTCGTTTACGCCTATGTGGGCGCGGGCTTAGGTCAAGTGTTTGAAGCGGGCGGTACGCCGGATATGGGCGTGATTTTCCAGCCTCAAGTGCTGCTACCGGTATTGGGCCTTGCGCTGTTGTCGTTGCTTCCGGTGGCGATTAAGGCATTAAAACAGAGGTCCAAGCGTTATGGACAATGAGATCAGTTGCGATCTGTGTGTGATCGGTGCGGGCTCCGGCGGATTGTCGGTGGCGGCGGGTGCGGCGCAGATGGGCGCGCGGGTGGTCTTGATCGAAAAAGGCGACATGGGGGGCGATTGCCTCAATACGGGATGCGTACCATCCAAGGCGCTGCTGGCCGCCGCCCACGCAGCGCAGGCGGCGCGTCGCGCCGGGCGCTTCGGCGTTAAGACCGGCAAGATTTCGGTTGATGCTCAAAAAGTTTCGGCCCATGTCCAGGGCGTGATCGAGACCATCGCCCCGCATGATAGCCAAGAACGGTTCGAAGCGCTGGGGGTTACGGTGATCCGCGCATCCGCACAATTTGTTGCGCCGGATCAAGTCGAAGCCGGGGGGCGCTTGGTGCGCGCCAAGTATTTTGTCGTCGCCACCGGTTCCTCACCCTTTGTGCCGCCCATCGATGGTCTGGCGGCGCTCGCTCCGCTGACCAACGAAAGCGTGTTTAATCTGGAAGTGATCCCCGACCATTTGATCGTGATCGGCGGCGGTCCCATCGGCTGCGAGATGGCGCAGGCGTTTCGCGGATTGGGCGCCGATGTGACGGTTTTGGAAATGGGCCGCATTCTGCCGCAAGATGATGCCGACGCGGTGGAAGTGGTGCGTACGCGCCTGCTTGAAGACGGCGTGGTGCTGCACGAAGGCGTTAAGGTGGTGCGTGCCGAAGGCACGCCGGACGCTCCCCACGTGATCGTCGCCGACGCAGACGGGCGTGAGCATGCCATAAAAGGCAGTCACATCTTGGTGGCTGCCGGGCGGCGCGCCAATGTGTTGGGTTTAGGCCTGGAACGTGCGGGCGTGGATTTCAGCCCCCAGGGCGTTGAAGTCGATTTGCGGCTGCGCGCGATATCCAACCGGCGCATTTTCGCCATTGGCGATGTGGCGGCCATTTTGGGCAAGGCCGGGCCGCAATTCACCCATGTTGCGGCTTATCATGCGGGAGTGGTGCTTAAAAACGCGCTGTTCAAATGGCCCGCCAAGGCCAACCATGCCTTAGTGCCGCACGTTACCTATACCGACCCGGAACTGGCGCACGTGGGTCTAAGCGAGAACCGTGCGCGCGAGGCCTACAGTGACGCGGTGCGCGTGCTGAAGGCGGAGTTTTCCGACAATGACCGCGCCCGCGCCGAAGGTTCCGATGAGGGGCTGATCAAGGTCGTCGTTGGACGGCGCGGTAAAATTTTGGGCTGCACCATCGTTGGATGTCACGCAGGCGAATTGATCGGGCCGTGGGTGCTGGCGATGGAGCAAGGCCTGAAAATCAGCGCCATGGCGTCGACGATTGCGCCCTATCCGAGTTTGGGCGAAATATCCAAACGGGCGGCGGGTGTGTATTATACGCCGTCGCTTTATTCCAGCCGCACCCGCGCTATCGTTAAGTTTCTGATGAAGGCGCTATAGGGGAGTCGCAAAATGTCCACGCCAACGACCGCCGAAGTTAAGGTCAAAAAGACCAGTTATCGCGCCATGACCTCGTTGGTGACGACGTGGTCGTTTTTGGTCGCCACGGTGACGGGCGTGGTGTTGTACATCGTACCCGAAGGCCGGGTCGCCTTTTGGACGATTTGGAAATTGTGGGGCTTAACCAAAGAAGGATGGGTCGATCTGCACGTGATCTTTTCCATCGTCTTTGTCGTCGTTGGCGTAGCGCATCTGGTCTACAACTGGAAACCGTTTAAAAATTACATGGCCGAGCGTGCGGCGGGTCATGTGCATGTATCGCGCACGGTCTATGGCTCGCTGGTCATCACGGCGGTGTTTTTCGGGGTGACGCTTTACAATCTGCCGCCCGCCAACTGGGTGATGGATTTGTCGAAGACGATCAAACAAAGCTGGGTGGTTACGCCCGCTTATGAGCCGCCCTTCGGTCATGCTGAAGAATCGTCGTTGTCGGGTTTCGCCATGCGCCAGCGCATCGACTTGGATGATGCCTTGCTGGCGTTGCAGGGCAAGGGGTTGAAGGTGCCATCATCGGAAATGGCAATCATGGATTTGGCGGCGCTCAACGCCATTACGCCGATGGCGTTGTACGAAATGATCAAACCGCTTGAGCCAAAGATTAAAATCAAAACCCGCTATACGCCTGCGGAAGTCGATGCCCAATTTTCCGGTACTGGCGTTGGCCGTAAAACATTGGCGGAGGTGGCGGCGGAATTGAACATGACGGTTGAAACCGCCCAAGCGCGCCTGGCCGCACGCGGCATTGTGGCCGATAAGGATACGACGCTTAAATCCATCGCCGAAGCACACGGCAGCGGTGCGAATGAGGTATTGAAGATGCTTTTGATTGACGGGTATCAGCCTTGAGTGCGCCTGCCGCGCCTCAGATTTGGGATCCAACCCATTATCTGACGTACGCCGATTTGCGCCTTCGCCCGGCGCTGGATTTGCTGGCGCGCGTCCCGCTGCAAGAGGCGGCGCAGGTCACGGATTTGGGCTGCGGCGCGGGCAGCGTGACGCCCTATCTGCGCCATGGATTCCCAAACGCTGATATTCAGGGCGTCGATCACTCGCCTGAAATGCTCGGCGCCGTGCGCACGGTGCATCGAGATATAGCGCACTGGGTGCAAGCCGACGTGGCGCGCTGGCAGCCTAATCAGGCCCAGGATTTGATTTTTTCCAACGCCGCGCTGCACTGGTTGGATGGGCACGACGTTTTATTTCCGCGCTTAATGGGGTTCGTTAAGCCCGGCGGGGTGCTGGCGGTGCAGATGCCCGATCAATTCGATCAGCCCTCGCATGTGTTGATGCGCGAGACGGCGGCGGATGGCCCGTGGGCGCAAACGCTGATTCCTGTGCTGCGTCCTGCTCCGGTGGCCGAGGCCGGACGGTATTACGACTGGCTTAAGCCTGAGTGCGCAAGCGTGGATATTTGGCGTACCACCTATGTACAACAATTGCAGGGTGATGACGCCGTGCTCGATTGGATTGCTTCCACGGCATTAAAACCGCTGCTTGAAGCGTTGCCCCCGGCCCAGGTACAGCCGTTTCGCGAAACTCTGGCGGCTAGATTGCGCGAAGCCTACCCCAAATGCGCCGATGGCGTAACGCTGTTTGCGTTTCAGCGGCTGTTTATCGTTGCGGTGCGGGCAGGGCAAAAGCCATGAATGTACAAATAATCGTCGATTCCGTAGGCCCAGCCTGGGCGCTGGTGATGGCCGTTTGTTTTATCGCCGTGGTGTGGTGGGCCGTTAAAAAGCGAGGTAAGGGCGGCGATGCCTGATGCGGCGAAGTTAGCCGAACCTTTTGCGTTTTGGCCTTAGAACGCCTATATATGACAAAATTAATGGTTATCCGTTGGGGAACGGCCATGAGTACCTTAAAGCCCATTGATATCGAAGGCGTGGCCCGCCGCGTCACCACCGTGGATATCCGCGCGCGCAAACGCTCAGCCGGGGCTAAGCCAGTGGTGTGCCTAACCGCCTATACGGTGCTGACCGCGCGTCTGCTTGATGCACATACCGATTTGTTGTTGGTGGGCGACAGCTTGGGCATGGTACTTTACGGCCTGGAAAACACCGTCGGCGTGACGCTGGATATGATGATCGCCCACGGTCAGGCGGTGATGCGCGGGGCCAAACGGTCGTGCGTCATCGTCGATATGCCGTTTGGCAGTTATCAAGAAAGCCCCGAGATGGCGTTTCGCAACGCCGCAACCATCATGAAGCAAGTGGGCTGCGCTGGGATTAAAATCGAAGGCGGCAAAGAAATGGCCGAAACGGTGCGGTTCCTCGTGCAGCGCGGTATTCCGGTGCTGGGTCATGTGGGCTTGATGCCGCAGTCGGTCCATACCGCAGGCGGGTTTAAAGCGCGCGGGCGCAGCGAAGCGGAAGCCGCAGCCATTCTCGCCGACGCCAAGGCCATCAATGACGCGGGTGCGTTCGCCATCGTGGTCGAAGGCGTGATGGAGCCCTTGGCCCGGCGCATCACCGAGGAAATCGAGGTGCCGACCATCGGCATCGGCGGTTCGCCTGCGTGCGACGGTCAAATTTTGGTGACCGAAGACATGGCCGGGCTGTTCACCGATTTCAAACCGAAATTCGTCAAACGCTATATGGACTTGGGCTCAGGCATCGCGGAATCCGCGCGCCGGTACGCCGAAGATGTCCGCAGCGGCGCTTTCCCCGGGCCGGAACATTGTTTCGGCATGCCGAAAAAGGACGATCATGACGCTTAAGCCGTTGGTTACGTTGCGCACCGGGCGTGAGTTGCGTGCGCGGGTGCGCGAATGGCGCATGGCGGATTTAAGCATCGGTTTGGTGCCGACCATGGGCGCTCTGCACGAAGGCCATTTGGCCTTGGTGCGCACGGCGCTTTCCACCTGCGACCGGGTGATCGTCACCTTGTTTGTCAATCCCACCCAGTTCGGCCCCCATGAGGATTTCGCCGCTTATCCCCGCGATGAGGCACGCGATAAAGCCCTGGTCGAGGCCGAGGGCGCACATATTTTATTTGCGCCCAGCGTGGATGAAATGTTCGCCGATGGAGAAGTCAGCGAAGTTCATGTTCCGGGGCTTGATGCCGTGCTTGAGGGCGCACATCGTCCGGGCCATTTCACCGGTGTCGCCACGGTGGTTGCGAAATTGTTGAATTTGGCTCAGCCCGACCATGCCTTTTTTGGCAAGAAAGATTATCAGCAGCTTCAGATCATCACCCGCATGGCGGATGATTTGTGTTTTCCTACTGAAATTCACGGTGTCGATACCGTGCGCGAAAAGGACGGCTTGGCATTGTCGTCGCGCAATGCGTATCTGACCGAGCAAGAGCGCGCCATTGCGCCCGCTCTTTTCGCCACGCTCCAGCAAATGGCCGAAGAGTTTCGCGCTGGCGGTGACGGCGGAAGGCTGGAGTTGAATGCCCGCACTCGGTTGACGGCGGCGGGCTTTAGTTCTGTCGATTACGTCGCGCTGGTTGATGCGGCGACGTTGGCGTCGTTGAACGAATATGATGCGGCGCGGCCTGCGCGTATTCTTGCCGCGGCCAAGCTAGGTCGCGCGCGGCTGATCGATAACATTTCTGTAAACCTTGCCTAATCTTATGAATGGTTATATCGGCCTGTTTCTGTCCGCTTTTTTGGCCGCGACGATTCTGCCCTTTTCTTCCGAAGCGGTGCTGGCGGGCCTGACGGCGGCGGGCGGTTTCGATTGGGTGTTGCTGTGGGCCGTGGCGACGGCGGGCAATGTGTTGGGCGCGATGGTGAATTGGGCGCTGGGCCGCTGGTGCCTACATTGGCAAGATAAGAAGTGGTTTCCCTTCAAACCCGACGACCTGGATAAGGCCGACCGTTGGTTCGCCAAGTGGGG
>Ga0299912_10000981_pt1 | contig 23121 bp, 18 predicted proteins | sample RVTome_2_FD_207667 | JGI IMG/M metagenome (GOLD analysis project Ga0299912, IMG submission 207667) | Soil microbial communities from uranium-contaminated site in the Upper Colorado River Basin, Wyoming, United States - RVT95D214 (version 2) ... | reverse complement strand
ATTTTAATAGACCCCTCGGCCTTGCTCGGGGTGACAATAGCCGCCAACTGTTTTGCCCTACCGTCCGCCCGCCTCTGCCGCCGGCAGGAAGTTCTCCATCACCCAGTACTGATACTCCTCATGGACAACTCTAAAGATAATCTCATCACCTTTCGGCGACCATTCTGGCCACCACGCAAAGACTCCTTTTCCCTCTCCGAGATTAGATATATCAGCGATTCGAAACGGCTCGCCGCCATCGGTCGCAGCGCACCAAATCTCCTTGTTGCCGGGCGTGAACACGATATAACGGCCGTCCGGAGACCAATCGAAGACATTAATCTCCTTTTTGAAGTTGAGAATCTCTCTGGTTTCCTTGCCGTCTATAGTCGTCGCCAATATTCTTCGACCATCTATATATGCGACTGAACGGCCATCCGGTGCAAAGACCGGACGGATGAAAAACTGGGTTCTTTTGCCTTTTTCCTGCTCCGTCGGCGAAGTTAGCCTTCGCGGTTTTCCATCTTCGATGTTCACGACGTAAACATCGCCGTCATACCCATTGAAACAAGCGATGGTTTTACCATCCGGCGACCACGTGGGATTTTGTACTGGGTGTCCTTCTTTCAGCGACACCAGTAGTTTTAGTTCACCAGTCTCTACCGTAATTAGAAACAAACCACCTCTTTTCTGTTTGTCCATACATCCACGTGCAATCAGTCTGCCGTCCGGTGACCAGGACATTCCACGACCTGAACCTTCGATCTCAGCTACTGATAAACTTCGCATCTTCTCGCCGCTACTGGCAGATACGAAACTTAATTCAAGCTCGTCTTGTTGCCACACAGCAATTTGTTTTCCATCCGGCGACCAGCAATAGCACTGTCTTATGCCGCCTACCCGCGTTAATTGCCGCGGCGCTCTGGTAGCTTTGCCTGTTTGCAGGTCCACCGGCAAGGTGAATATTCCGCCAAGCTCAAAACCCTTCCGGTAGGCCAATTGTCCGTTTCGCGACCAGTTGTAGAATTGCATCTTTCCAACGTCTGGAACCACCGGCAAAGGCGCCCCGATAAAACGGCTGCCCTCGACCCGCAATGCCCACAAATCTTTGTACTGCTGGTCGAGTCCTGTTTGAGTCCCCGCGAAGACAACGTAAGCACCATCGGGAGACCACATAGGCTGGCTGATTTCGCCCGGAAAATCCGAATACTCAACATGGCTTGTCCCATCAATTTTCTGCAGGTGCAAAATGGACCGGCCGCCCTCTTTGGCGACATAGCTGACCCAGTTTCCCTTCGGAGAAAAACGAGGAGAAGGCGAATCTCCGGTATCCTCGGCCAGGACCGTTTTTTCCTTGCTTTCCAGATTGACCATAACCGCCGAACGAACACCTGGTTTGGGCATCCCTTCACCCAAAATGAGTTTTCCATCAGGCGACCAATCCTCGAGCCAGGGCGGATCTTCCATCAGGATTCGTGTTTCCCCCGTTTTCAACGAAAGAGCGAGAATTGTCCTCTTTGCCCCACTGTCACTTACGAAGGCGATTTCACTTCCATCGCCAGACCAGACACTGGGACCGGAACAATTCTCAGCGAGCTTCCGTTGCTGCCCGGTCGAGGTATCAATGACAAACAATTCATAATCCCATGTGGTACCGGCAAAGTGTTTCCCATCCGGAGAAAGCGCGCCACCGAAAGGCAAATCCACCTTGATGGCAGAGAGCTGGGAGATGGCGAAAAAACGTCTTACTAACTTAGTGGCACCATAGCTCAAAGGCAGCAGAACCATAATGGCGATGGCAGCCGCCACGCGCCACCGAGAGATTGCTCCGCCCGTGGGAGCGAACCATCTACGTACAACGCCGACATGCGTATTGATCTCTCTAACTGCGACGTCCGCTCGCAACCTATCCAGCAAGCCGTCCGGAGCTGGAAACTTGGGCGCCGCTCTTAGACAATTCTCGATTTTACCTTGCATAGTCATGTTCTCTCTCCTTGCGGAACTGGAATTACTTTTCTGTCAATTTCATTTTCTTCAACATCAATTTTTGCCCTGAGAATCTTTAAGACTTCGCGAAGTCTGTACTTGACGGTACTTGTTGCGATGCCCACGACTTGGGCAGTCTCACGGAGCGATAGGCCCTGGTAGTAGTGCAGGTGCACAACCTGCTTTCTATCCTCATCCAGCCGGTCAACCACCTCGTAAAGCCGTTGGGCCAATTGGCGGTTAGCGGCGTTAGCGAGCGGGCCGGGGTTTGTATCAGCGCACGCTTGCCACCAGTGGTCGGCTTGAGATTGGATGGGCCCCCTATTTCTCCGCTGCCAGTCCACGTAGGTATTATAAGCTATTCTGTACAGCCACGTAGAAAACCGACTTCGGCCTGCAAAGCCGTCCAGTGAGGCCCAGACTTTCATAAATGTTTGCTGTGTCAAGTCTTCGGCATCGTGCCTGCTGCCGCACAAACGCCGTAAATAGGCAAAAACATCCGTGTAGGAAGTCTCCAGCAACCGGCAAGCGGCCTCTTTATCGCCCCTGCTTGCTCGTTTACATAGGCTTTTTGTGTGATGATCCATACACTGCCCTGGTCATATCTGCCGTATTCACCGGACACCAGTTTAGACGAGAAATACTACTTGGGTGGACAAAACATAATAGATATTCTGGTGCTGGCAGGCGACAGTTTTTATTATCTGCACTTTCAGCACACAAATATGGTCTCTTGCTTATCTCAGCGGAATTCTCCATTGTATCTGAAATATTGACCAAATGTAGTTTTAGACAAAATTTTTCTTGCAAAAAGCACATTGTGGGATATCTTTACAGGAACAAAGGATTGTGTCATAGCCAAGTTTTTCAGGACGTTAATGGAATGTCCAGCGCAGTTGGCTCAATCCTGGCAAAATCTTCGAATCTTGGCCTACGGATGGCCGATATTTATGCAGGGAGGCGACTATGGTTGGAAGGTGCACGCCAGTTTGGATGATTACGATTGTGTGTTTGGCCGGCTGCTCGCAGTCCTATAAAACAGCCACTAACAGTATTGAAAATGACCAAAAACTTGGTGACTGCAAAGTCATTATAGAAACTTTGCGGAGTGAAAATCTGCCGGGCCTGGAATCGACCGACACCTGGCACGGCAAGTATGGGCCAGGGCTAAGGCTTACCACACCTCACTATGAGATTTATACCACGCTTTTGGAGCCTTTGATGCTCCGTCAGGTTCCCGGATTTATGGAGTCTGCTTACCACGCCTACAATCGTTTAGTGCCACAGCCCATTGAAACGACAGGCAAGCTGAGGATTTATCTTTTCGCGGACCGCCGGCAGTGGGAGGATTTTACAAAGACCTTTGCGGCCGAACGCGCCGAGGTATTCTATAAAATAAAGGCCGGGGCGTATTATCTAAACGGCGCCTGTGTAACATATTACATCGGCACCCGGCGGACGCTCTCGGCTCTGGGACACGAGGGTTGGCACCAATTTAGCAACAGGCACTTTCGGTTTTGCCTGCCCAGTTGGCTTGACGAAGGCATCGCCATGCTTTTTGAGACGACCCGATATGAGGGTGGGATCTTCTATTTTGAGCCGAACCAGAATGCGTATCGATTGGAGGGGCTGAAAGAAACGCTGATAAGCAGCCAGCAAATTCCGCTGAGCGAATTAGTGGCGATGAACCCCGGCGAAGTGCTTGCCATAGACCAGGCCGAGGCGGTAAGAGCTTTTTACAGCCAGGCGTACGCGCTGATAAGATTCTTGCAGGAAGCCGGCTCCGGCAAACACGCCGACAAATTCCGCCGGCTAATGGCGGATGGGCTGACGGGCGACTGGCCGCTCAGCAGGAGCAGCAAGAAAATAGCCGCCGATAGAAACGTGCCGCGAACCGTAGAGTGGAACCGAATTGTTGGGCCGCAACTATTCAGACAGTATATCAGCGTCGACATCGACCGGCTCGAAACCGAATACTTTGCTTTTTGCAGACAGATAGCTGGGCGTGTACCGCTGATGGCGCAGAGTCAAACCGAAGGCTTTCATACGACGGTACGTTTTACCCTGAGTGAGCCGGATGGTCTATTGCCGTGTACAGACCAGGCAAGCGATGCGCGATAGGAACGAATGAGCAAGCAGCGTGCAGTCCGGATCATTTTGGCTTCGGCATCTCCACGCCGCAGAGAGCTTTTAGCCGAGGCCGGCTACAAATTCACTGCCATCACTCCTGATATCGATGAGTCAGCCTTTTCGACTGCCGGTGTGCGGGCTGATGAATACGCAAAGAAACTGGCCTTGGCCAAGGCAAAAATTGTCGCTGAAAAGTATCCTGATAGTCTGATTATTGGAGCGGATACGGTGGTCGATTTTAACGGCGAAATCATCGGCAAACCTGCGGACGCAAGAGAAGCGGAGCAGATTACCAGAAAGCTCTTCAGTGCCCCTCATAAAGTAATAACCGCTGTTGCCCTTGTCAGGCTGAGCGACGGCATCGAACTATGTGAAAGTGACACTACCACTGTTTATCCAAAAAGTCTGACTGATAAGCAAATCGCTGAGCATATAAGAAGCGGCTCGTGGCAGGATAAGGCCGGCGCTTACGCCATTAAAGAAACGGGCGATGAATTCGTCGAGAAAATCCAAGGCAGCCTGACCAACGTAATGGGCCTGCCAATGGAGCTTCTGCAGCGCTTGCTGGGCGGAATAACCCCCCAATAAATTGGGGGGCTAAATACGGGCGAATTTTACCACGCGAAGCAGCAGCTATAGTGGCGGTAGAACAGGCCTATCGAACGCATCGCAATTATGGCGACAACCTGCATAGCGAGATTAAGCAATAAATGAACGACGGCTATCGGCACATCCTGGCCCGTGTACTGCTGCGTTTGCATCTCAACAGCGACGGCAGCAATGAGCAGTCCGGCTACAACCAGATAGGGCCTAAACGCGCAAACTATAGGGGCCAGAACATAGTCCGGCCGAAGCAAAGTGAAGTCCTTGCCCACCGCCATAGTTAATATCGCCACCGGGAAAAGGAACAGGCCAAAGACGAATAGTGCCCGAAGCACAATTTCCGCTCGCCAGGTATCCTGGCCTGCCAGGTCCGGACTTTTCAAGATGGCAAGCGCGATGATGAACGGAAGCTGCACAACGGCCATACTGAACAGAAAGACAGCAAGGGGCTTGATGATGTACCATATAAAGGTAATGCTTGTTCCAAGGTAAATGGCCGGCAGGTCATCTATATCGTAGGCCGTCTCGTAAATAATGTTCAGGTAAAATCCTAACAGCCAGCCCCAGACGACGACAAACGAGAGATGGTTCATGCAGCATATCCCTGTGCCCAGAAAGAACTTGAAACAAACCACGGCAACTACAAAGGCCAATGATGCTGAATTCTGCGGCCCGACCAAGAGCCTCCAGCTATCAACAAGCACTGCCCGGTAGAAGCCGGGCACAGGCTCCGCCTTTTGAATCTTGGGCTGAATTCTTTGCGGCTTTTCGCCCTCCCTGGCCGGTATTATGAAAAGCTCACCGCAGGTTAGGCACCGGGCCCGTTTTTCAGCGTGCTTGTCTGTGAAGGCAATCAGCGCATCGCACTTAGGGCAGTTGAACTGAATGGTCATCTAGTCCTGGCGCATGCAATCTACGAAGACATTGATATTGTTGGCCCACTTTTTGGCCTCCAGCAGGTCCACCTTGTCCTGTTTTACAAGCACTGACAGATGTTTTTCCATCGTCATCATTTTTTCATCGGGCTTATCCCGAGTCTTGGTTTGCAATTGTGAATATAATTGCTCTACTTTGCCGGTACGTATCAGGTTTGCGCAGGCATAGTTGTTGTTGAGTATTTCCATCGCTGCAACTCTGCCGGTGCCATCTTTTTTGGGCACCAGTTTCTGGCTGATGATGTAAGCCACTCCGAGCGAGAGCTGGTTCCGCACTTCGGTTTGTCTGCCGGCAGGAAAATAATCCAGGATTCGTGTCACTGTGCCGGTGGTGTCTCGGGTGTGCAGTGTGGAGAAAACCAGATGCCCGGTTTCAGAGGCCATAAGCGTCATGGCTATCGTCTCCGGGTCGCGCATTTCTCCTACGAATATTATGTCGGGGTCTTCCCGCATCATTTCTTTCAAGCCTGCATGAAAAGATTTGACGTCCCTTCCCACCTCGCGCTGCGAGACGATCGAGTATTTCTGCTGGAAGATGTATTCTATGGGGTCCTCTACGGTAATAATTCGGCAGGCCTTTTTTTCGCTGATTCTGCCGATAAGCGAGGCAATGGTGGTAGATTTGCCGGCGCCGGTAATGCCGGTCAGAAGCACCAGGCCGTGCTTGCGATTGACAATATCCTCCCAGATATTGTTGGGAAAGCCAATTTCCTCTATCTGCGGGACATCCAGCGACAATGCCCGGATTGCTGCGGCTATACCGTCGTTTTCCTTAAATACATTGATGCGAAACTGCAGCGACTTGTATCGATAGGAGCAATCGACGCTGTGCTGGTCCTGGAATTTACGCCTATTGTCCTCGCTAAGCAGAGGGTAGATCAGCAGCTTTGCCACCTCCGGCGTTACTGTTGAGCCTTTGAGCTTGACCAGGTCGCCGTCAATACGATAGGTGGGCGGTGCGCCGACTTTGAGGTGCAGGTCCGAGACCCGCATCGCCCCGTGCTCCTCGAAGTACTGCAACATGTCGAGAATGCTGAGCTGGCCAAGATTTTCGGTTGAGTATACCTTTGCAGTTTCGGAATATGCTTCAGCCATATTTGTCTCCACGGGCGGTAAATAACAAACCGCTTTTGCTATTTCTTCTTGTAGGCTAACCAATCCTGGAGGTTTTTGGCTAATATCTCCACGTCTTTTTTCTTCATAATATGGTCGATGATTGCCGGCGGCACCTTCAGCTTTACCATTGCCTTGTGGGCCCTTTGCCAGAGGCGATCCTGCTTGGGCAGCGTATCGGCTAAGTACAAATCGCTTACCAGCTCGCCAAGTTTCTGGAGCATTATTATATCAAGGTTGTCGTAATAACCTGATATAACCGCCTTCTGGTATTCTGAGAACTTATTCTTGGCCATATCAGCCTTTCTTGTGCTTAGGGGACTCTTGCCGGATATTCTTTTACAACAAAGGCTCTGATAAATCAAGTTGTCAGCGTTGCAGGAGCGGTTTTTGCTGGCTTTGGCAGGACGAGCCGCTATAATCACGTGGCGCGAAAGCCTCTTCGGTGATCCGGAGTTGAATTGCGATGCTGAATAGGGTTGTACTCATTTTAGGCTTGTTGGTCCTGGTGGTAGAGCCGGCGGCGCCCGCTGGGCAAAGCCCATCCACCTGGATTGCCGACAATTTGCACCTGGCGGGGCAGGAGCTTGTCAGCTTTCAGGGCGGCCCCGACAGACAGGTTATGGTTTTCCGAGGCGGCTTTGCGATGTCGGTCGCCCAGAACCAGTTATCCAGCGACCAGGCGGTTGTCTGGCTGCAAAGGTCACCCCTGCTTTCGCAGGGGCAAGACCGCCGAGTAGGCTCAAGGATTCTGGCATATCTGAAGGGCAACGTATTGGTCAAAAAAACCACAGGCGCTAAGACCCCGGATTTGAGCCAGACAGTGATTCAAGACAGCGGAGCGATCGTGGTTCGGTTCGATGTTAGCGGCGAAGTCTTCATTACCGCGGACAAAAAAGATCCCAACTCAATCGGGGCTGTCAGCTCAGGGTTTTATGCGGAGGCCTTTGCAGCAGTTGCGCCTTTTGAGCCGCAGTTGCAGCCGAAGCCGCAGCGGCCCCAAAAAGGTTCGACATTCGATATTCGAGATTCGAAATTCGCCGCGTATCCGCTCAATATAGCGCAACTGGGCGAAGTCGCACCTAAGCTGGAGTGGGACGAGCAAACCAGAACGGGCATGGTGATAGGCAGATTCTATATATGGCAAAAACTGGATGAAAAAGGAGGTCTGCTCGAACTGCAGGCGGATAACGCCGTAGTATTTGCTTCGGATCGGCAGCTTCCATCAGGCCAGCGGATATCAGGACTCCAGGACATTTTGTCCAGCGGCGCCACCGGAGCAATCTACCTGGCCGGCGATGTAATAATGACCGAAGGCCAGCGAACAATTCGAGCCGACCAGATATACTACGATTTTGAAGAAAAGAAAGCGCTGGCGTTAAATGCAGTGATGAGAACTTTCGATGTTAACCGAGGTATCCCGATCTATGTCAGGGCGGCCAGGTTGAGGCAGGTGGCGGAAAACAGGTTTGCCGCTGAGAATATCACCTTAACCACCAGCGAATTTTTCCTGCCTCAGATTTCGCTCAGTGCTTCAAAGATAATTGTCGCAGATACAACCTCCGTCGACCTGCTGCAGGACACGCTCTCAGACAACAGTTTCGATGCGCAGATTCAAGATGTGCGGTTCAAGATGTACGACCGGACATATTTTTACTGGCCGTCGGTGCGAGGCAGTATGCTGCGGCCCGATGTGCCGCTTAAGAGTGTGCGTGCCGGCCACGATAGTTCTTTTGGCACCTCGGTTGAGACGCAGTGGTATTTGGCCCGGCTGCTTGGATTGCAGGAGCCAAACGGCACTGAAAGCACTATGGGAGTTGATTACTACGACAAACGCGGTCTGGGCAGCGGAGTAGAGATCAATTACGTAAGAGAAAAGTATTTCGGCAGGCTTTTGGGCTACATAATCGATGACCACGGAGAAGATAGACTCGGCAGAATCGACAGCCGCAAGAACCTTGAGCCGCCGCACGAGCTTCGCGGGCGATTTAAGTTCCAGCATCGGCAATTTCTGCCTTACAACTGGCAGCTCACGACCGAGGCCGGCTACACCTCCGACAGGAACTTTTTAGAGCAGTATTATCGCAGGGAATTCAACGCCGATAAGGAGCAGGAAACGATTGTCCACGCCAAGCGTCTGGAGGACAACTGGGCGATTTCTTTGCTGGGCAAATGGCGGCTGAACGACTTCGCTGACACGCTGGAAGAATTGCCCAGCGCCGAGTTTCACTGGACGGGCCAGTCACTCTGGGATGACAGGCTGACGCTGTATAGTGACAACCAGGTGAGCCGATTCCGCCAGCGTCTGGATTCCGATGATTCTGCGCCCATCCTGCAGGATTTCTTCACGTTTGCCTCCACCAGAAATGAGCTGGATATGCCGATGGCGGTCGGCCAATCAAAGGTCGTGCCTTTTGTGGCGGGCACGTTAGGCTATGAGGACGGCAGCGGCTTCCGCACGGAAATTGACGGCGGCCCGGCAAGCCCAGAAGACGAAGTCTGGCTCGCTGAGGCCGGCGTGCGAGTGTCAACGCCCGCCTATTGGAGGGTTTATCCGGACGTCGAGTCGCAGCTTTGGGATTTGAATAGGTTGCGGCACGTCATTCAGCCTCGGCTGACGGCGGTTGCTTATACGCAGGGCGATGCTGTTGTAGAGCAACGCGACGTCTTGAATTTGGGCCTCTCTCAGCGACTGCAGACAAAACGAGGCCCTGCAGATAAGCTGCGGACAGTCGACTGGATGCGCCTGGATGTAGACGTCACGTGGGTAAATGATTCGGGCGACACATCGGCAGGACCGGATCGCTTCATCTGGAATAGACCGTATATACCGCTGGCCAATACCTACGGCAGGAGATTTGGCCAGGTCCTGTTGCCGCCGCAAGATAGGCGAAGCAGTAACATATTCGGCCCCACGCGAAATTACATCGGTGCAGACTACCTCTGGCAGTTGAGCGATACCACGGCGGTACTTGCCGATTTGAATTTCGATATGCAGAGCGGCGTAGTTCAGCAATTTGATATCGGTTTTTCGCGCCGCTGTTGGCCCAACTTGAGTTATTATATAGGGAGTAGATACCTTAGGCGCCTTGACAATGGCTTGGGCGAGAAAGGCTCTAACGCGCTTACTTTCGCCGCGACGTATGAGCTTGATCCGCGGTATACTTTGGTCTTTTCGCAGCAGATGGATCTTGACTACGGCCTGAATGTACGAAGTGATATAACGGTGATAAGGCGTTATCACCGGCTGTATTTCGCGCTGACCTACAGCGCCGATGAATCGCTGAACCAGCACGCGGTGGTATTCAGCATCTGGCCGCAGGGCGTGCCGGAGATGGCGATCGGGCCCAGCAGATATATGGCCCTTGGAACAACGAACTGAAAACTCAAAACTAAAAAGGAGAATTCCATGGCATTGGTCAATACCAAGAAGATGTTTGAGATGGCCTACAAAAACGGCTATGCAGTCGGTGCGTTCAATGTGAACAATATGGAAATCACCCAGGGTATTATTGCCGCCATTGCCGAGGAGAAGGCGCCGCTGATTTTGCAGGTCTCCAGAGGCGCGCGCGAGTACGCCAGCATCAGCTACCTCAATGCAATTATCAACGTGGCTGTCGAAGAAAACCCGGACATCCCCATCGCCACAAATCTGGACCACGGCGACAATTTTGAGACCTGCAAACAGTTTGTCGATGACGGCTTTACTTCTGTTATGATTGACGCGTCAAAACTGCCGCTTGAGGAAAACATTGCCGTAACCAAGAAGGTTGTCCAGTACGCGCATCCCAGAGACGTCTGCGTTGAAGCCGAACTGGGCCAACTGGGCGGAATCGAAGATGATGTGGTCGGAGTTGATGATGTAAGAAAGCACCTTGCTGACCCCGACCAAGTGGTGGAGTTTGTGGAAAAGAGCGGCTGCGATTCGCTGGCGGTGGCTTGCGGAACCAGCCACGGCGCTTACAAGTTCAAGACTGAGCCTAAGCTGGCTTTCGACGTTATACAGGAGATAGCAGAGAGGCTGCCCGGGTTTCCGCTGGTGATGCACGGCTCAAGCAGCGTGCTGAGAGAGTTCGTCGATCTTATAAATAAATACGGCGGCAATATGCCGAACGCAATGGGCGTGCCGGAAGAGTCCGTCAGCAGGGCGGCAAAGATGGCGATGTGCAAGGTCAATATAGATACTGATTTGCGGCTGGCACTGACGGCTAAAATCCGACAGGTTTTTGCCGAAAAGCCGGGTGAATTCGACCCGCGAAAATACCTCGGCCCCGGCAGAGACGCCATCAAGGCAATGGTTAAACATAAATTGCACGTCTTGGGCTGTGCCGGCAAAGCAGCCGAGTGCTCATAGAATTGCCAATTTACGATTTTCAATTGAAAATTATGAGGAGGCAGTGTTTTGCTGTCGGAGAAATCGAAAAAAAGGTATTTCGTACCTAAAAATGGAAGTGATAGGACACACCATGTAAGCGCCAGATCCGCCTGGTTGCTGGCCCTATCGTGCTTTTGTGCGTTAGTGCTGCTGTGCTGGTCTGTCGGTTATGGCCTTTCGGCTCGACCGGCACCGCGCGAAATTTCAAAGTCCGCATCAACTGAGCCTAATGCTGGGCGACAGTCGGTATCGGCTCAGTCTAATGCAGTCAAAATAGCTTGCGAACTAATCTACCAGGGCAAATTTGACGCCGCTGCGGAGCAGATAGAGCAATCCGACAGGACAACATATCCGCAGCTTGGCCGGTTGGCCGAGCTCATCCAGCAATATAAGGACATAAGTAAACAACGTCAGTCTGCCCGCGAATCTGCGTACCAGGAACAATTGGCCGAACTACAAAAACGCCAGGCACCCCTGCTTTCGCAGGGGCAAGCTTGGCCTCGCGCAAGCGCGGGCACAACTGACGTGAACGATACAAACGATGTCAACGACGTAAACGATACTGTTAGCGTGCTCTTGGTTATCGCCAAGGCCAGTGAGCTCGCAAGCCAGGCGCAGAGAGAGCACCTGTTTTCGGACGCATTTGTAAAGCAAACCATCCAGAAGGCAATAGATAAAGCCGCTGATTTTGAATTGCAGGGCAAATCGCTTGATGCGTACATAAATTGCTATAGCTGGCTCAAGGCCATCGATCCGAATAACAAAGCCTACTCGGATTACGGCGAGCAACTGCTGGATAAGGCCACTATCGTAGCCTCCCTTCAGGATAGTCCCTGCGAGACCCGCGAGGAGCGCTACAAGGGCGTAGAAAAAGAGATGTTCATCTGGGCTGTAGAAGTTGTCAGCGGCCATTACGTCAGGAGGACTATTGACTATAGCCACATGGCGAAGCAAGCCATCAGACAGTGCAAACTGTTGGCCGAAGTGATGCCGACCGCTTTCCCGCCAAAGGTTAAGAGCCGCAGCGCCGAAAGCTCGTTTTCGCCGCCTGATGCCAATCAGCTTACTGCCTGGTCCGCGGGGCTGGCGGCGATATCAGACCAGATCGAGCAGTCGCCTACCGGGCTAAAAAAAGATGATCTCATAGATGTTTTTGAAAAGGTCCTGGCGCTTAATAAAACGACTTTGGAACTGTCTCAGTCTGCACTTGTCGCGCAGTTTACAGAGGCGGCATTGTCCGCGCTCGATCCTTACACGGTCGTGGTTTGGCCCAGACAGGTGCAGGAGTTCGAGAAGAGCATGACCAACGAGTTTACCGGTATCGGGATAGAAATCTCCAAATCCAAGGGACTATTGACCGTGGCAAGCCTGCTGCAGGATACGCCCGCGTACAAGGCGGGTCTGGATGCCGGCGACGTAATCGTAGCGGTGGACGGAGTCCAAACAAAGGATATGACTCTGCTCTGCGCAGTTCGCAAAATTACCGGTCCTGCCGACACCAAGGTAACGCTGACGATAAAACGTCCGGGGCAGGATAAAGCCGGAGACATTGTCATAACCAGAGGCAAGATAACCGTTCCTACGCTTCGAGGCTGGAACCGGACCGAGACAGGCAAATGGCTTTATATGATTGACGAGCCAAACAGAATCGGCTACGTCCGCGTTACGGGCTTTTCCACAGAAACTGCTTCGGAGCTTGAACAAGTGCTCAAAGACCTGGAATCGCAGGGCCTGAAGGCCCTAATTCTCGATTTGCGATTTAATACCGGCGGCCTGCTTAATAGCGCGATAGACGTCTCGGACAAATTTCTAAAAGAGGGAGCGATAGTCACTACCCGTTCCCCATACGCGGGGGTATTGACATACGCAAAGGCGCATGAAAAAGGTACGCACCCGAACTATCCGCTGGTCATACTCATAAATTACAGCTCCGCCAGCGCTTCAGAAATAGTCGCGGGGGCGTTGGCAGACGAAACGCATAACCGGGCGGTTCTGGTGGGCGACAGGACCCACGGCAAAGGCAGCGTGCAGGGAATAACGCACTATCCCCGCGGCCCTGCGCAGCTAAAATACACAATGGCCCACTATCATCTGCCTTCCGACCAGAGAGTTAAGAGCCGTGAAGAAACGGAAAAGCAGGGCAAAAAGGACTGGGGCATCGGGCCGGACGTTGAAATCGAATTAACAAGCGATGAGCTCAAGAAGATGCTCGACATCCAGCGGGAAAATGACGTGCTGGTTCAAGCCGGCCGCGACCCCAATAGCGCTTCGCTGAACAGGCATTCAGCACAAGAAACCGTGGCGGGCGACCCACAACTGGCGGTTGGAATGCTGATTATCAAAACCAAACTGATTGAGGCCCAAGCCCTGGGCTTGGCCAAAACCGAGACTCGCCCGGCAGGCGCAAAGGCCCTTTGATTTTGCAGGTGTATCGCTTTGGCAAATGCACAAGATTCAGATAGATTTGAACGGCAAAGACAGGAAAAACTTTCGCAGATCAGGCAGTTGGGTATCGACCCCTACGGCCAGAGATACGAAGGAGCTGAGCCGGCTGCAAATATCAAGCTAAGATTTAAGGATGGCGATGACACTCAAAAGGCAAAATGTGCCGGCAGAATTGTCCTGCTGCGGGACATCGGCAAGCTGATTTTTATTACTCTGCGAGACTCCAGCGGCACTATCCAGGTGGGCGCAAGTACGAGTCTGCTGCCGCGAGATGCCTCAGACTGGCAACTGGCGAAATTGCTTGAGCTGGGCGATGTAATCGGGGCGTCCGGCCGATTGGGAAAAACCAAAACGGGCGAAATAACCGTATGGGCGGAAAGCCTTACGCTTCTTGCCAAATGTCTCGAGCAGCCGCCCGAAAAATTTCACGGCCTGGCAGATGTCGACCTGCGCTATCGCCAAAGGTTCGTAGACCTCTGGGCAAACCCCGAAGTTATGGAGCGCTTCAAAAAACGCAGCGCCGTCGTTGCTACGATTCGTGAGTTTTTGCAGGGCCGAGGCTTCTTGGAAGTCGAGACGCCAATGATGCAGCAGCAGCCGGGCGGAGCGGCGGCAAAGCCGTTCGTCACCCATCACAATACCCTGGATTTGGACCTATTTTTGCGGATTGCGCCGGAGCTGTTTCTAAAAAGACTGCTGGTCGGCGGGATGGAAAAGGTCTTTGAAATAAATCGAAACTTCCGCAACGAAGGATTAAGCAGGTATCACAACCCGGAATTTACTATGCTCGAATTGTACCAGGCATACGCCGATTATAATGTGATGATGGATTTGACCGAGGAGCTTATCTGCCTGCTGGTCGCAAAATTCTGCCCAAGCGATCAGACAGAATTCGGTGATATGAGGGTGGATTTTCGCCGGCCCTGGCGGCGGGTTCGATACGCGCAACTCATAAAAGAGCATACCGGCTGTGACATTGACGACACCAGCGATCTGCGAAAAAAGGCCGCCCAGCTTGATATAGACGAGGCGGTTATGGACGATGTAGTAGTTATCGACGCGCTATTCAAGGCTGCCGTTGAGGACAAACTCGTTTGCCCGACTTTCGTGATTGATTATCCGGCGGCGCTGTGCCCCCTGACCAGGCGAAAAAAAGACGACCCAAGATACGCTGAGCGGTTTGAGCTGTATATCGCCCGAATGGAGCTGGCTAATGCGTACACCGAGCTGAATGACCCTGCGCAGCAATATGAGAACTTCCTCATCCAGCTTCGCGGGCAGGAAGACTCAATGGCCAGGATGGACAGGGATTTTATAACGGCGCTCAAGTACGGTATGCCGCCCGCCGGAGGACTGGGCATCGGCATCGACCGATTGGTCATGGTCTTAACCGGCGCCTTGAGTATTCGTGACGTCATACTGTTCCCACTTCTAAGGCCTTTAACCCCGCAATAAATTGCGGGGCTAAATATTAACGACGACAATGCTGAAACTATTTTTTTGGCTGCGATACCTGCGCAAGAAAAAAATCGTATTCTTGAGTATTGCCACAGTTGCCTTATCAACGGCGCTATTGATAGTTGTCGCCAGTCTATTCAACGGTTTTATTGATGCGTTTGAGCGGGCTGCAGTTGACACTATCGGCGACGTTGTTCTGGCGGCACCTACAAGATTCGCAAAATACCCCCTGCTGATCGAACGCCTGGAGCAAATAAGCGCGGTAAAGGCAGCAACCGCGACTCTGTCGGCGCCGGGCCTGATACATCTGGGTAAAGGCAACGTGCGAGTGATAGAAATCTGGGGGATCGAGCCGGCTTCAAGAGCGAGAGTGACAAACTACAAACAATCGCTGCTGAAGCAGAAAGATTCTCCAGGCGATCCCCGCTTTGAATTTGCCGGCTCATCAGAAAAAGCCCAGGGTTTTGTCGGAATCGGCGTGTTGACCGAGCCTGATGAGGCGACCGACGAGTATGATCTTGGCGTGGTCGAGAGTATGATCGGCAAGGATGTCGTTGTTACTACGGGCACGGTAACGGACGCCAGCGCCGCCGATGACTCTGCCGCGCTACCGCCGATAACCAGAAGGGTCATTATATTTACGATTGCCGATGTCGTTTTTACGGGAGTCTACGATCTGGATAAGAGTGTGGTGCTCCTGCCCATAGAAAAATTACAGAAGGAATTGCATCCCGATGAAGACAGCCGGATGGCCGACCGCATACAGATCAAACTTGGAAACCACGTAAACGCCGAGACAGCCCTGGCGGAGATTCGCGGCCTATGGCAGGTATTCGCTGCCGAGCAGCTCGGCTGGGGCCCATATATGATAGCCCAGACGACCATCGCGACCGCCCAACAGATGCAGCGCCAATATGTTGTCGAGCTATACAAACAGATGGGACTGCTGCTGGTGATATTTGGCGTAGTAAGTTTCAGCGTGGTGGTGCTGATATTCTGCATATTCTATATGATCGCCAGGCTTAAGCAGAAGGATGTCGCCATAATGAAAAGCTGTGGGGCGGCAAGCAGCTCAGTGGCGCTGATCTTCGTGGGCTTTGGCTGTTGTGTCGGAATAATCGGGTCAGGCTTCGGCGCTGCACTGGGATATCTGATCACCAAAAACATAAATACCGTTGAAAACTGGATAAGAATACTCTTTGGACTGAAGTTGTGGAAAAGCAGCGTATATATGTTCAGCAAAATCCCCAATGAGGTTGACTGGGCGTCGGCTTTGCCCATTATGTTCTGCGCCGTTGTTGCTGCTACTATCGGGACATTGATTCCTGCGATAGTCGCCGCCAGAACAAGGCCAGTGGAAATCCTGCGATATGAATAATAATGTTATAAGGAATAACCCCGAAATCCTAATATCTAAATCCTAAATCCTAAACAATATCTAATTACCAAAGCTCAAATGACCAAAACATCAGGTTTTGAAGATTTGAACATTCGAATTTTGCTATTGTTTAGAATTTAGATATTAGGATTTAGGATTTTTCAATTGAGCTATGTATAAGATTATCCTTGCATCGAGGTATTTAGTAAAACGGCGCATTACATATTTTGCCGTGCTGGCGGTCGCTCTTTGCGTTTTTATTGTTGTAGTGGTGATGACTGTAATGACGGGGCTTGTGGGCGGTTTCAAACAGAAAAATTACAGTTTCACGGGCGACTGCGTCATCGGCACCGAGTCACTGGTGGGTTTTGCGTACTATGAAGACTTCGGCAAAATACTGGAAAAAGCAGATTTTGTGCAGGGCATTTCACCGGTAATAAAAAGCTTCGCGCTGGTAACTCCCGCCGGAATACAGCGAAACTATGCCCTTGAGATTATGGGCGTTGATCCCAATAGACATAGCAAAGCTACTGATTTTGGCAATAGTCTGTACTATAGTAAAGACAATGTGTCCGAGGCATTTAAGCCGGCTTATGACCCGAATCTTCCGGGCTGTATATTGGGGATAGACCTGGCGTTGGAACGTGATGCCAGAGGCAAATACTCCTACGAACCGGCCCCTGGTAGAATAGCTCTTTCTGTAAGCTGCTTTCCTCTAACAGCAAAAGGCGCTCTGGCAAAGGCGGGCACAGGATTGGTCAACACGCAGACCTTTTACTACAGTGACAATTCACACAGCGGATTAGCCCGAGTAGACAGCCGGCTGATTTACCTGCCGTTTGAGCAGGCTCAATCGCTTTGCGGCATGGCGGGGCCCGTCAAGCGAGTCAGCGCCATCCATATAAAATTCAACCCGGGCGTCAAGCCGCAGGCAGGATGTGAGAAAGTAGCATCGCTCTGGCAGGAATTCAGACGAGATAAAGCCAACGAAGACCAGGCGTATCTGCTTGACACAGTGACGGTGCAAAGCTGGAAAGAGTACAGACGTGCATTCATCGCGGCGATGGAAAAAGAGCAGACCATGATGACCGTAATGTTCGGCCTCGTGGGAATCACGACAGTTTTTATCGTGTTAGTTGTTTTTTACATGATTATCAGTCATAAAAGTAAAGACATAGGCATATTAAAGAGCGTTGGCGTCCCGAACGCGGGCATTGTCCAGTTGTTTGCGGGTTTTGCCTTTTCAGTTGGCCTTTTGGGTTCGGCGATGGGCACATTTTCAGGCTGGTTGTTTCTGTCAAAAATAAACCAGATAGAGAGCTGGCTATTTGAGCATTTTCAATATCAACTTTGGGATAGGACAATCTATGCCATAGGCGATATCCCCAACCAGCTGGAATTTAAGGTCCTGGCAGTAATTATTCTTTCGGCGATTGTTGCGTGCTTAGCCGGCGCACTTATACCGAGCTGGCAGGCGGCAAGGTTAAGACCGGTAGAGACCCTCCAGGTGAGCCAATTATGAACAATGAGAACTCCATATTGAAAGCTGAGGCGCTTTACAAGGCGTATCGAATGGGCGCTACAAAAGTCCAGGTGCTCAAGGGCGTCAATTTAACCGTAGAAAAAGGTGAATTTGTAGCCATAGTTGGAGCGTCAGGCAGCGGCAAGAGTACGCTGCTTCACATATTAGGCGGCTTGGATAGGCCCGATAAGGGCGTGGCAAGCTTTGAAGGACGAGACCTCGCCAAAATAAGTGCCGGCGAATTGAACCGGTATCGCAACAAAATGGTGGGTTTTGTTTTTCAGTTTTACCACTTATTGGACGAATTAAATGTCTTGGAAAATGTTTATCTGCCGACAATGGCCTCCAAGAGCATAGCCGGCTGGTTTGCGTGTCGCGGACGGGCAAAGGACCGGGCTGGCCAGTTGCTTGCCGAGCTGGGTTTATCGGACCGGGCCAGGCATAAGCCGTATCAGCTATCCGGCGGCGAAAGGCAGAGGGTCGCTATCGGCAGGGCTTTGATGAATGAGCCAAAACTGCTTTTGGCCGATGAGCCGACAGGAAACCTTGACTCCGCCACGGGAAATGGTATCTTGGACACTCTTGGGAAACTGAACAGGGCCGGCCAAACGATTGTGATGGTAACCCACGACCAGAGGATTGCGCAAAGGGCCGGGCGAATAATAACGTTGGTCGACGGCAAAATTCGAGGTGGGTGAGACGTGGCGTGTGTCGGGTAAAACAATCGCACAGACCACAGCAGGGGATACGAGACTATGGGACTAAAAATTTGGATTGATGGCAAACTGGTTGATGAGGCAGATGCAAAGATATCGGTTTTCGACCACGGGCTGCTGTATGGCGACGGCGTCTTTGAAGGGATCCGCGCCTACAACGGCAAAGTATTTGAGCTGGAAGCCCACATAGATCGGCTTTATAAATCGGCCAAAGCGATTCGCCTTACCATACCTCTGAGCAAGGATAAGCTCATAAGCTCGGTCAAAGAAACCGTCCAGGCCAACAACATTGTAGGCGGCTATATCCGTCTGGTAGTGACCCGCGGCGTGGGGAATCTGGGACTAAATCCTTTCGTCTGCGAGAGCAGCACCGTATTTATTATAGCCGACAACATTCAGCTCTATCCGGAAGAGTTTTACGAAAATGGGATGAAGGTAATAAGCGCTACAACGGTCCGCAATCATCCTCTTGCGCTGCCGCCGCAAGTTAAGAGCCTGAACTATCTCAACAACATCCTGGCCAAGATCGAAGCGCTGGATAGTAACGTCGCCGAGGCGATTATGTACAATCACGAGGGCTATGTCGCCGAGGCGACCGGCGATAACGTCTTTATTGTAAAAGACGGAGTGATTTATACGCCGCCCGTCGAGGCCGGAGCACTGGAGGGGATAACACGAGGGGTCGTAATCAGATTGGCCGGCCAGGAGAACCTTCAGGTCATCGAAAAAAATCTTACCAGATTCAACCTGTATGTTTGCGATGAATTATTCCTGACCGGAACGGCCGCTGAGGTTATAGGCGTCGTTGAGATTGACGGCAGGGTTGTCGGTGACGGCAAGCCCGGGCGCGTAACGCGACTGCTGAGAAAAAAATTCTACAGCTACGCACACGGAAAGGAGAAATAGCGCATAGCCGATAGCACCGATGCCAAACACTATGCGCTGATCGCTATGCAGCTGCCGCGTAGTAGTGTGCCTGCGTTCAGGCGCATCCAAGGCCGGTTGGATCAGGTAAAAGAGCTAATCAGTCAGCAATTGACCACCCCGCCGAAAGACCAGCCTGTCAGACAGTTGCTCGACTATATGAATACCCGCAGCGGCAAATTGATACGCCCGGGACTGGTTTTGCTTTCGGCTGATGCGGTCGGGAAAATCACAAACAAGCACATCCGCATCGCCGCGATTGTGGAGATAATTCACAATGCCACGCTCCTGCACGACGACGTTATAGACCAGGGCCAGCAGCGACGAGGTCTTCCCACGATAAACCATCTCTGGGGCAACGAATCCGCTGTAATACTGGGCGATTTTTTGCTCAGCCAGGTTTTCAGGATGTGCGCCGATCTGGAGCCAAAAATCATCAGCATAATTGCTGCTACTGCCGCTCGAACATGCGAAGGTGAGCTGCGACAGATAATCCAAAGGCAGAACTGGCGGCTGAGTGAGCCGGAATACATCGACATAATCACCGAGAAAAGCGCTGTTTTTCTCAGCAGTTGCTGCCGGCTGGGCGCCCTTTTGGCCAGGGCAGGCAAAGCCGAGGTTGAATCACTTGCCCGCTTCGGATTGAACGCCGGCATCGCATTTCAAATCACCGATGATTTACTCGACGTCGCCGGCGACGAAAACAAAACCGGCAAGACAGGTGGTAAGGACGCCGACAGAAGCAAGCTGACTCTGGCTGTGATACATCTGCTGCAAGCTGTTGCCCGCAACGAAAAAGCTAATGTCTACGATAAACTAAACGCGGTTGGCAAGAATAAAAATGCCTTAACCGAGATGCTGCGGTCTTATGGCAGCCTGGAATATGCGCACAATCTGGCACAGGAATACGTCGCCAGGGCCATACGGGAACTGGCAAAACTTCCCGAAAGCGATGCCAAGGAAGCCCTGATTGAGACGGCCAAATTTATGGCCGATAGAGCAGTTTAGCACCGGTTTGCCGGACGCCCCTGATGTATCGGGCGCGCCGACCGAAGCCTGCCCTAAAAGGCGGAGGTAAATCCGCCGTATATCTGGCGGATGAATATTTAGGCCCACAAATTCATTGCGGGGTCTTTTCTAAAATTTGTACTTCACACTTAAACTCGCCCAGGTTTCGTCCCCGTTCGGATTGACCGTCTTCTCCATCGTTATCTGGTAATACAATGCCGGCGTAAACGTAAAGTTTTTGCCGAGGTCAATATCTGTGGAGATGCCGAACACGGCGTTAGACCAATCGTGGTCAACGTTTTGCCCCTGGGGACCGACCCCGTCATTGTAGACCAGCTCTGCGTGCAGATTCAGCTTGTGCTCTGGAATCTCGGGCACCATACCGTTTATGGGCCATGCATAATCAAGCATGAGGATGTGAAACCATCCCGAAGCAGTTCCACTGCTAGGACCCCCAGTCGTCAGGTCCAGCCGGTGAGAAACCAACGAACTGCTGCTGGAAGGCCACATCTTAGCAGCAACGTAGCTGGGAACCAAACCCTCTGTCGACAGAATCTTTGGCCAGGACAAAATGGCATTTACCTCCTGCAGGTTGGCCAAATCCTCTGGTAAATCTGGAAAGCAATAGTACACCCAGCTAACTTTGTAGTCAGTGACGTGAGGCTCGTTAATGAAAAGCCTGTTATAGTAATATGCGGAAAGATCCCAACGTTCCCAATCCTCGAATCCGCTGGAATTAGCGCGATGTCCCATGGTGCTTATGCCAAAGCCGGTGCGAAACAGGTCGAGGTCTATGGCCGGCTGAATCGCGCTCTTGTCTTCGTAGATATTAAATCCACGCCAGAGATATCTACTCTGAAATGTGACATCGATCAGTCCATGCAGCTCACCCTGCTGGGCCTGAACCAGGCCGAGTGTGCTCAGCAAGATGGCTGAAGCTAATAGAATTGCCCTTCTTTTCATGGTCGTCTCCCTTAAGAACTTTCCTCAGGTCTTCCAAAAACGTCCCCGAACGCTCGCCAAGGATTCACATCTGGTAATGTACTGTTCTCCTGGCTACTCGAAAAGTCTATCGAGTTATGACTGCAAGTCAAACAAAAAAGCATTGCCCGGATTTTTTTTGCACCTGCCAGGAGAACTTGGGCAAAATCCTGCTGAATGTAAAAGCGGGGCTGCGAGCTTACATCTCGCAGCCCCCCACAAATCTTCAAATTCCTTGCTCTTAATCCACGGGACGTTGTTACTTACGGGACTGCCAATGGGAACAATACACCGGCGCCAACAAGCCACCCATCGCCGTAAATCTGAGCTTCAGCATAGCACCTGGCGTTCTGCGGCAAATTGCATCCTACACCGAACCAGGCGCCAAACTCTGATTCTTCCCTCACATCGAGTGTGCCCTTGGCAACATAAGTGCCGGCTCCCTCCCCGGTAATCGTCTCGACACTATCCACATCGAGATCACCATTTACGAATAACACGCATGGGCCACCATAAATCCACCAGCCGTCCGCCTGGTAGGTCGCTCCAATGCCCACCTGGAACTGCCGCCACTTAGCATCAAACTTAGCGGTCACGACGTCATCAGCATCGAAAGCGAAAGTATCCTCCGCGTCACCGGGATCGAACCAAGTCAGTTGGCCTACTGCACCGAAGGTCCAAGGACCACACTGACAGAAAGTCGCCCTTGTCCCGACACCCCAGGCAAAACCATAACCGCCATCGTACGCGTACTTTTCACCAGACCCATCTTCAATAGCAGGCTTGATTTCATCCGTGGCATCGGCTGCCCCCAACCGCACAAATACGTCCCAGTTCTCGCACAGACCATACGCCAAGCTGCCGAAGAACATGTTCGAGCGAAGATCCTCAATTTTAAGCCGCTCGTCACCGGGAGACCCTTCCCAGACTATCTTGCCGCAGGCCTTCAGATCGACGCTCTCGTGTGCATATTCGACGTCGACCAGCCACTTGCCTTGGCCCACGAAAGCTCTGGGAGGACCTAACGGCCCGCCGGCAAAACTCACTGAGCAGAGCAAACCCGCCGCCACAACAAAAGCAATCACCAACCTTCTCTTTTCCATAAATCACTCCTTTCCACAAAATTTCTTTACAAACGTCCTAACATCTTACGTACATGCCTGCATCACATCCATCAAAACTTCAACTCTTTTAAGACGCATATATGCAGACCCCATTTCCGCGTTGAGAGTCTACAAAAGCTACCCACACAAATCAAGCAAAAAGTTTTTTGAATTTTTTTCCTCTATCAGTTTGGGACATGGCCAGAAGCGTACGGTACCGCCTGTGTGACTAATTTCTGTGGGATTGCGTAACAGTATTCTTGGGGGCTACAGGCCAGTGGGTTAAACGGTTGCGGTTGCGCGGCTCGTCACCGTTGCGTCAAACGTAAAGCGTTGTTCATCCGCCATGCGTCTGGCGGACTGATGACGTAACCGTCAGACGTAGCACCAGACGAGCAGCGCAACCGTCAGACGAAAGTCCGGGCCTGCCACAAAATCTGGGTCACACATAGCACTGCCGCAATG
>Ga0299912_10000980_pt1 | contig 23124 bp, 26 predicted proteins | sample RVTome_2_FD_207667 | JGI IMG/M metagenome (GOLD analysis project Ga0299912, IMG submission 207667) | Soil microbial communities from uranium-contaminated site in the Upper Colorado River Basin, Wyoming, United States - RVT95D214 (version 2) ... | reverse complement strand
CTACGCCTTATAAAGTCTTCTCTGCGTCTTTGCGTCTCTGCGACAAATCGGTGTTCAGCCCTGCCGCGCGATGGCGCGTTCGATCAGGGCCAGGAAATCGGCCTCGCTCTGCACCTGCGCCAGTTCGGCGGTGGTGACGGTATAGCCGTAGTTCTGCGCGATGGCCTCGTAGCGCGGCACGCGCGCACGGAACAGGCGCGAGAACACCCAGCGCACGAAATCGTCGGGCTCGATCAGGGCCACGTAATCCAGTCCCCGCTCGGCCATATAGATCGCCAGCTGTTCGTCGAGGAATGCCTCGCGGTAATACAGCGGCTTGGGATCGTTTTCCGCGCGGCGGATCAGTTCGCGCTCGTCGTCGGCCGAGGCCTGGATGTAGATGAACAGGGTATGTTCGGCCAGCTGCTCCAGCAGGCCCGGCTCGTCCAGCTCGCACAGCGAACCGCCGGCATCGTTGATGAAGTGCTGGTAGCCGTACAGCGACTGCGCCTTGTGAATGAATTCCGGCACGTCGCGGAAGGTGGCCACCTCGGCCACGCGGTGCAGCGCCTGGCGGCGCTTGAACTCGGTCAGCGACAGGCCGCCCAGCTCGGGATTGCCCAGCTTGCCCATGAAGGTCGACACCGGCTTGAGGTGATCGACGGTGATGTTGTTGCGGATGTAGATGGAATCCGAGCGCAGCAGGTCGCGCAGGAACGGCACCTGCATGGCCTGCTGCTTGATGTTGTCGAGGATCGCCTCGTCCAGGTAGCGCGTGCCGATGCGGTAGTCCGCCGAGTAATGGAACCAGTTGCCGCCGCGCAGCAGGGTGGAGATGCGCGTCTTGCCCACGCCGGACATGCCCAGCAGGGTGATGCACTTGTTGTCCCAATGGCGGAACTGTTCGGCGCTCAGTTTCACGAAATCCGGCTCCCGTGCCTGGAAAAGCGGCCATTGTATCCCAGCCTGCCGCCGCCGTCAGGGCGGGCGCAGGCTTGCCGGAACCATCCGGCGCGGCTATACCCTGCTGCATGGATACCCCCGCCGCCATGAATGCCAAATCTCCTGCCTCCAGGGTGCACCGGCACCATTTTCCCCGCTGGCTGCGCCGCACACTCATCGCCGTCATTGCAGTCGCGGCCCTGCTCGCCTTGCTGCCGCAGGGGATCAGGCTGGGCCTTGAATACGCGCTGCACCAGCAGGGATTGAGCGAGGCGCGCATCGCCGACATCGACTTCAATCCCTTCACCCTGGAGTTCCGCCTGCGCGATTTGCGCGGCGGCAATGATTTGGGCCTCGAACGACTGCGCCTGCGGCTGGAATGGGGACCGCTGTGGCAGCGTCGGGTGCAGTTGCGGGAGCTGGAGCTGAGCGGCCTGCATCTTGCCGTGGTGCAACGCGACGACGGCGGCTGGCGCATCGGCGGCATCGCCCTGCCGCCACCGGTGCAGGCGGCGCCTGCCGGCCCCGGACCGGAGTGGGGCGTCGGCCTGCAAAGCGCGCGTATCGGCGATGCCGCCGTCACGGTGACGCTGCCCTCGCTCGCCGCCGCGCTGGACGTCACGGCGCTGGAGCTGCACGACTTCTACACCTGGCAGCCGCAACAGGCGACGGCGCTGCAATTGGAGGGCCGTGTCAACGGCAGTGCGTTGAATCTCCAGGTGCACGCCACGCCGCTGGCCGCCGTTATCGAGGCACAGGGCCGCCTCAGCCTGCAACCGCTCGCCGTCGCGCCATTTCTCACTTCGGCGCCGGGGGGCCTCCCCGCCGTCGATGCGCAGCTCGCCGTCGCCAGCGACTTCAGCTACCGCGGCGATGCGGTGGAACAGCGGATCACCCAGAAGGGCACGGTGGGCATCAACCGGCTGACGCTGGTGCAGCCGCCCTGGCGGGTGACAGGGGAGGAAATGCTGTGGGACGGCGGCCTGGACTTGACCCTGCATCAGGGCGCGGTGGCGGCGCTGGCGGTCGACGGGGCCGCCACGCTGGACAATCTCAGCGCCGGCGATGCCGGGGCCGAGCGGCCGCTGCTCGTGCTGGCCCGCGCCCGCGCCGACGGCGTCGCCCTGCGTGGCAGCAACGACATCGGCATTGCCGAACTGACGCTGGACGGATTGCAGCTGGCGCTGCGCCGCGATGCCGCCGGAAAGGTACGGCTGCCCGAAGCCGCGGACGCGCCGCCCGCACCGGCGCCGGGCGACAGTGCGCCGCCCGCGCTGCACATCGGGCGCATCGTCCTCGGCGGCGACAACATCGTGGAATTCACCGATCAATCGGTCACACCGGCCTACCGTGAAACCCTGCGCATCAGCGCTGCGGAGATCACCGGCGTCGACAACCGCGCGCCCGGACAGGCCGCCGCCTTCAAGATCACCGCCCACACCGGCAAGTACACCGCGCTGGAGCTGCGCGGCGAGGTGCTGCCGTTTACCTCGCGGGTGAACCTGGAACTGCACAGCGAATTGCAGGCGCTGGATCTGCCGCACCTGACCCCCTACACCGTGCGCTATCTCGGCTACAACCTGAGCAGCGGCCAGCTGGGCGCGACCACGAAACTCACCATCAAGGATGACGTGATGGAGGGCAACAACGATCTGCGCATCCACAAGCTGACGGTGGAGCAGGCCGACCCGGAAAAGATGGCGCACCTCAAGGATCAGCTCAAGATCCCCCTCGACACCGCCCTCTACATGCTCAAGGACAAGGACGACAACATCGCGCTGGAGCTGCCCATCAACGGCAACCTGCACGACCCGTCGTTCGACATCTCCGACGTCATCAACACCGCGCTGGGCAAGACCATGAAGCTGGCGACCATGAGCTATCTGAAACTGCTGCTGCAACCCTACAGCAGCCTGCTCACCCTCGCCTCCATGGCCGACGGCGCGGGCAACATCAAACTGGAGGCCTTTACCTTCCTCCCCGGCAGCGCCGCCCTGGACCCGCAGCAACAGCCCTACCTGGAAAAGATCGGCACGCTGTTCCAGCAGCGCCCCAAGCTGCAACTGCGCCTGTGCGGTTACGCCACCACGGCGGATCGGCCGCAGCCGCCCAAGGGCAAGCCGCCGCTGGACGAGGCGGCCATGACGGCACTGCTGGAAAACCTGGCGCACGAACGCGCCGAAGCGGTGAAAGCTGCGCTGATCGCGCAACACGGCGTGGCACCGCAACAGCTGTTCGTCTGTCACCCGGCATTCGATACTGCGGCAACCGCGCAGCCGCGGGTCGAGCCGCTGCTGTAGACGCTGCGCTAGCCGTTCAGCGGGCGTCGGCGATGACCGTCACCGCGGCGCGCAGCGCCGCCAGGGCCTGCGCCCGGCCGCTGAATCCAAAGGCGGCGACGATCCGCTCCCAGGACTGCCGCTGCATGATCTTGCCGTGCAGCAGGTCGCGTTGCGCGGCGGAGAGCGGTGCCGCCTGCGGCACGTTTGCAGCCAGTTTGCGCAGCGCCACCTGACACACTTCATAGCCGCGCCAGCCGCGCACGAAACTCTCCACGTCGCGCCGATCCTGCGCATCCAGTTCGAGGCTGTCATCGGCGACGGCCTCCGCCAGCAGGGCCGCGGCCACATCCGCGTCCACCTCCTCCATGCCGTCGGCGAGCAGCGCCGGCAGGTGGGCGAGAAAGCGTGCGCGCACCGCGTCGAACAATGCAGCACCCGGCGCCGACAGCGGCTTGAGCACCATGACCGAATGGGTGCCGCTGCTCGCCTCGCGCGTCAGGCCCAGCCGCAACGGCAGCAACTGCGCCCGGCGCCAGAACCCGAGCAGGGCGGCGGTGGCGCCGAAGCTGGAGCCGATGAAATCGAGGCCGTCGCTGCGCGCCTGTTCGATGAGCGCGTGCAGCAGCCGTGTACCCAGTCCGCGCTCCTGCGCCGCAGGGTGCACCGCAATGCGCATCACACGTTCCCCCAGCAGGCGCGGCGCCTCGGCAAAGCCGCTGTGCAGCGCCAGCGACTGCGGAATGAGATGGCCGCGCGGACGGCGCCGCCCCTGATAGATCTCCTGCGCCAGCGCGGCGTCGAACCCGCCTTCGCGCACTGTCAGGGCGGTGGCCACCACCTGTCCCTGCCGGCGCATCAGCCACACGCTGACATTGGGGCCGTCCAGCAGGTGACGCAGATCGAGGGGACTGGTGCGGTAGTGGGCCAGCACCAGCAGGCCGAACAACTGCTGCAAGGTTGCCTCGTCGGCGAGCAGTGCATCGCGCTCCACCCGTTCGATGCGGCAGTCCTCCGCCGCCGCATCGCGCACCACCGCATCCTCCGCCGCCGCGGCATCGAGCAGCAGGGCGCGGAACACGAAGCGCTCCAGCGCATCGTCCGCCGCCCAGCGTATGGGCTCGCTCAGGCGCAAGGCGATCCAGCCCGGCGCGCGTTCGTCCAGCACGCGCTGGAAGCGCACGGCGAAACCGCGCCCGGTGCCCTCGTAGCCGTGCAGGGTGGTGGCGAAGACGATGCGCGGATAGTGCGCCAGCAGACGCTCCAGCAGCGGAGTCGGGATCGCCGCCGCCTCGTCCACCAGCAGCAGTTCGGCGCAGGGCAGCGCATGCGCCAGTTCGTCGGGGGCGATGAATTGCAGGCACATCTGCCGTGGGTCGGGCGCCGCAGTCGGGCTGAAGCCCAACCCACACGAAAACATGATGCTGCCGCGGCTGACCTCCGCCTGCGGCAGGCTGCGCGCGGCATGCTCGAACAGGGTATCGACCGCCGCCAGCCGCGGCGCCGTGACCACGATGCGTTGCACTCCGGCGGCGAGCAGCTGCGCCGCCGCCATGCCCAGCACCGCCGACTTGCCGCGGCCACGATCGGAGGTGAGCACCACAGGTACGGGCGCTGCGGCCTGCGCCATGTGGGTGATCGTTTCCAGTGCCGCCTGCTGGTCCGCCGTGCACCAGTCGGCCGGGTGTACCACCGCTGCCGCCTGCCACGACGGCAGTGCGTCGGCCTCGCCCAGCACGACCACCTGGTGCTGCCGCAGCAGGCGCACGAAGCGGGCGAGAAAACGTCCACTGACCTGTTCCGGCGTAAACGGATGCACGGCGATGCGCGCGTATTCCGGGTCGGCGTAGTGCGGCCACTCGGCGAGCGGCGGCGTCAGCAGCAACAGCAGGCCGCCGCCGCGCAGCGCGCCGGCGGCCGCGCCGAAGGCCTCCACGTCGAAGCCGGCCCACGCATCGATGACCAGCAGGTCCAGCTCGCGCCCGAGCCACTTGTGCGCCTCGCGCGCCGGGCCGCCGGACACGCCGGGCGGCGGCTCGCCCAGCCACAGCATCTGGTCGCAGGCATAGCGCTGCGCCGCCGCGCGCGCCCAGGTGCGCGTGCCGGCCAGCACCCGCAGCTGTCGTGACCCAGTCATCGCTCACCGCCAAGTTGACAGGGTGGAGAAGCGCAGCGCATCCACCCTACCTTTCGCTGATCCTCACAGAGGCGCAGATGGTCGTTCATGTTCATTCATCTCCGCGCCTCTGCGTCTCTGCGACAGGGGGGTGAGCCTGGTCCCAGTACGGCGCGTCGCCGAAGCGCTGCGCCAGATAGTCGATCAGCAGCCGCACCCGCTGGGACTGATGGCGGCGTGAAGGATAGACGGCATAGGCCGTGGTGCCCGGCGCGGCGTAACCGGGCAGCAGCGGCACCAGTTCGCCCGCGGCCAGGGCGCGGCCGGCGAGAAAAGTGGGGCTGACGCAGATGCCGAGACCGTCCAGCGCCGCCTGCAACAGCACGTCGCCGTTGTTGGCGCGCAGGCGGGCCGGCACCTTGACGCTGTGCGTCCTGCCGCCGTCATCGATGAAACGCCACTGCTGCGCCTCGGGAATGTTGCCGTACACCAGGCCGGCGTGGAACGCCAAATCCTGCGGCGTCTGCGGCGTGCCGTGACGGCGCAGATAGGCGGGGCTGGCGCACAGCTGCATGCGGATCGGCGCCAGCGGCCGGGCCACCAGGGTGGAGTCGGCCAGCTCGCCGATGCGCAGCGCCAGGTCGAAGCCCTCCTCCACCAGGTTGACGCGGCGATCGTCCAGGTCCAGATCGAGCACCAGTTCGGGATGGTCGGCGAGAAATGCATCCAGGGCCGGCGCCAGGTGCAGGACGCCGAAGGACAGCGGCGCGGCCAGCCGCAGACGGCCACGCAGCGCGGTCTGCTCCGCCGCCACCGACAGCTCCGCCTCCTCCAGGTCGGCCAGGATGCGCTGCGCCCGTTCGAAAAACTCGCGCCCGGCCTCGGTGAGCGACAGGCGGCGGGTGGTGCGGTTGAGCAGTTGGGCGCCGAGATGGGTCTCCAACTCGGCCACGTGCCGGCTCACCGCCGACTTGGCGCGCCCCAGCCGGCCAGCGGCGGCGCTGAAGCTGCCTGCCTCCACCACGGCGACAAAGGTTTGCAGGGTCTCGAAGCGGTCCATTGTTCTTGTATTCGCAACAATATTTTGCCGATTATCGCCTTTATTCCTGATTCGGCAACCCTAAACTTGAGCTCAACGGAAAAACATTATTGGCGCAGAGGCGCAGAGCAGCAGAGGTGTCAATTTGCTTTGCCGGGCAACCAGCCTCACCAGCGGGTGGTCCGTCCTGGCTTGATGTCACTGATTAAACACTCGCATTGCTCTGTGCCCTCTGCGCCTCTGCGACAAACAGGTTTTTGAATGGGAGGTGAACCATGTCCCAACAGTTACGCCCGGTGCAGCAGCTGGTGCGCGGCCACGAAACCGCCGACGGCGACGGCGTACGCCTGACCCGGGTCATCGGCGGGCCGGCGCTGCCCATGCTCGATCCCTTCCTGCTGCTGGACGAGTTCCGCTCCGACGATCCGGAAGACTACATCGGCGGCTTCCCGCCCCATCCCCACCGCGGCTTCGAAACCGTCACCTACCTCCTGCACGGCCGCATGCGCCACGGCGACAACGCCGGCCACAGCGGCGTGATCGAACACGGCGGCGTGCAATGGATGACCGCCGGGCGCGGCATCGTTCACTCCGAGATGCCGGAACAGGAAGACGGACTGCTGGCCGGCTTCCAGCTGTGGGTCAACCTGCCCGCCGCGCACAAGATGATGGCGCCGCGCTACCAGGAATTCGGCGTGGCGGCGATACCGGTGGAGCGGCGCGAAGGCGGCGTCGAGGTGCACGTGGTGGCCGGCGCCACCGCCGCAGGCACGCAGGGGCCGGTGCGCGAACTGATCACCCCGGTGTCCTATTTCGACGTCGTCCTGCCCGCGGGCACCGTGTTCGAGGAACCGGTGGCTGCGGAGCGCAATGCCTTTGTCTTCGTATTCGCAGGGCGCGTGCGCATCCAGGGGCACGGCGTCGATGCCTTTTCCCTGGCCCTGCTCGGCCCCGGCGCACAGGTACGCATCGAGGCGGACGAGGACAGCCGCCTGCTGTTGGTCAGCGGACGCCCGCTGGGCGAGTCGGTGGCTCGCGGCGGGCCGTTCGTGATGAACACCGAGGCCGAGGTCCGCCAGGCCTACAGCGACTACCGCGCAGGACGTTTCTGAACCGCCACGCCAGACACAGGCAAGGAGAAAACATCATGCAACTGCACAATGACACGGAACGTTACGGCCTGGTCGCCATCCTGCTGCACTGGCTGGTGGCGCTGACGGTGTTCGGCATGTTCGGCCTCGGCCTGTGGATGACCGGCCTCACCTATTACGACCCCTGGTATCACCGCGCGCCGGCGCTGCACAAAAGCATCGGCGTGCTGTTGTTTATGGTGATGGTCGCGCGCCTGCTCTGGCGCCTGCGCAACCCGCCGCCGTCGCCGCTGCCCAGCCACGGCCTCATGGAGCGGGCCGTCGCCCATGCGGTACACCTGTGGCTGTACATCATGCTGTTCGCGGTGATGCTGGCCGGCTATCTCATCCCCACCGCCGACGGCCGCGCCGTCGAGGTGTTCGGCCTGTTCAGCGTGCCCGCCACCATCACCTCACTGCCGCAGCAGGAAGACCTGGCCGGCACCGTCCACCTGTACCTGGCCATGTTGCTCATGGCCCTGGTGGCGCTGCACATCGCCGGCGCATTGAAACACCACTTCATCGATCGCGACCGCACGCTGAAACGCATGCTCGGCCGCTAGGATTTCTAAACCCTAAACCCTGAACCCTGAACCCTGAACCCTGAACCCTGAACCCTGAATTTTGAATCGAGCCCGACTTCCCCAACGACACGAAGGAGCTACGCCATGAAGAAATTAATCCCGCTGCTGCTGCTGATACTGGGCGCCGCCGCGCCGGTCCATGCCGACGATTACGTCATCGACAGCAAGAACGCCCACGCCTTCATCCAGTTCCGCATCAGCCATCTGGGCTTTTCCTGGCTGTACGGCCGCTTCAACGACTTCGACGGCACCTTCAGCTACGACGAGAAAAATCCGGCCGCGGCCAAGGTGGCGGTGAACATCCGCACCGCCAGCATCGACTCCAACAACGCCGAACGCGACAAACACCTGCGCAGCGACGACTTCCTCGACACCGGCAAATTCCCCCACGCCAAATTCGTCAGCACTTCCTACGAGGACAAGGGCGCAGGCAAGGGCACGCTCAAGGGCAAGCTCACCCTGCACGGCGTCACCCAGCCGGTGAGCATCGACGTCGAGCACGTCGGCACCGGTCCCGATCCCTGGGGCGGCGTGCGCCGCGGCTTCTTCGGCACCACCAAGCTGGTGTTGAAGGACTTCGGCATCAACTACGACCTCGGCCCGGCGGCACGCACCGTGTACCTGGACCTGTCGGTGGAAGGGATCAAGCAGTAGCGAGTTTCGAGTTTCGAGTTTCGAGTTTCGAGTTTCGAGTTTCGAGTTTCGAGTTTCGAGTTTCGAGTTTCGAGTTTCGAGTTTCGAGTTTCGAGTTTCGGCAGGATTGGGGCCTGGCCTTTCGAAACTTCAAACCCGAAACTCGAAACTGCTTTTATGTACTACCCTTACATTTCCTGCGGGCTCCTCCCACCGGCCCGGCAGAGAACCATAAAAATCATGAGGTATTTGACAGTGTTTTAGACATGGTCTAAGTTCTGTTGGCGCTTAGACTGAATCTAAACCGTGTCCCGCTGTAGGCCGAATCACAATAAGGAGGCTTTTCCATGGCAAACCTGAAAGGCAGCAAGACCGAAACCAGCCTGAAAGAGGCTTTCGCAGGAGAATCCCAGGCCAACCGCCGCTATCTCTACTTTGCCGCCAAAGCCGACGTGGAGGGCTATAACGACGTGGCCGCCGTGTTCCGCTCCACCGCGGAAGGCGAAACCGGCCATGCCCACGGCCACCTGGAATATCTGGAGCAGTGCGGCGATCCCGCCACCGGCCTGCCCTTCGGCCCCACCGGCGACAACCTGAAGACGGCCATCGCCGGCGAAACCCACGAGTACACCGACATGTACCCGGGCATGGCCAAGACCGCGCGCACGGAAGGCTTCGACGAAATCGCCGACTGGTTCGAGACCCTGGCCAAGGCGGAGCGCTCCCACGCCAACCGCTTCCAGAAGGCCCTGGACACCCTCGGGCAGTAGTATCGGGAGGCCGGCCGTCCGGCCGGCCTCTTCGCTTTTTTTGGCGAGAGATACGTGCAATAAGGGAGGCACATATGTCCGCACCCACGGAGATCCACCGCGAGGGTAGCCTGGAAGCCCCCACCCGCCATCCACTCGACTGGCGCAATCCCGATTTCTACGACCAGGGCCTGCTGTTCGCCGAACTGGAACGCATCTTCGACATCTGCCACGGCTGCCGCCGCTGCATCAGCCTGTGCAATTCCTTTCCCACCCTGTTCGATCTGGTGGACGAATCCGAGTCCATGGAAGTGGACGGCGTGGACAAGCAGGATTACTGGAAGGTGGTGGACAACTGCTACCTGTGCGATCTGTGCTACATGACCAAATGCCCCTACGTGCCGCCGCACGAGTGGAATCTCGACTTTCCCCACACCATGCTGCGCGCCAAGGCGGTCAAGTTCCGCCAGGGCGGATTCAAGGTCCGCGACAAAATCCTCACCTCCACCGACGCCGTCGGCTCTCTTGCCGGCGCGCCGGGCCTCGCCCCGGTGGTCAACGCCGTGAACAAGATCGGCCTGTTCCGCCAAGGCCTGCAATTCGTCCTCGGCGTGCACCCCAAGGCCATCCTGCCCGACTATCACAGCAACACCGCGCGCAAGCGTCTCGCCGGCCATCGCAGCAGCGTGAGCCGGCCCGAGGCCGCCGGCCGCACCACCGGCCGCGTGGCGCTGTTCGCCACCTGTTACGGCAACCGCAACGAGCCGCACATCGCCGAGGACCTGTTCAAGGTGTTCGAGCACAACGGCATCGCAATGACCCTGGTGGAAAGGGAGCAATGCTGCGGCATGCCCAAGCTCGAACTGGGCGATCTGGAGGCGGTGGAACGGGCCAAGGAAGCCAACATCCCGGTGCTGCTCGCAGCCATCGAGGCCGGTTACGACATCGTCGCGCCGGTGCCGTCCTGCGTGTTGATGTACAAGCAGGAACTGCCGCTGATGTTCCCGGAAGATGCCGGCGTGCAGAAGGTGAAACAGCACATCTTCGACCCCTTTGAATACCTCGCCCTGCGCCACAGGGAGGGCCGGCTGAACACCGCATTCACCCGGCCGCTGGGCAAGGTGAGCTACCATGTACCCTGTCACCAGCGCGTGCAGAACATCGGCCTCAAGACGCGGGATATTCTGGCCCTGGTGCCGGACACCACCCTCGACGTGATCGAACGCTGTTCCGGCCACGACGGTACCTACGCGGTGAAGAGCGAGTACCACGACATCTCCATGAAGATTTGCGGCCCGGTGGTGAAGAGAGTGGGGGATGCCGGTTGCGATCACTATGCCAGCGACTGCCCCATGGCCGGTCACCAGATCGAAAACGGCCTGCAGGACGGGCGCAAGCCGGAACATCCCATGACGCTGCTGCGTATCGCCTACGGACTATAGGAGGCTGCCATGGCCCACGAGAGCTACCACGAACCCATCGAAGAACTGAGCGGCACCACCCGCGAGATGCACCGCGCCATCCTGTCCCTGATGGAGGAACTGGAGGCGGTGGACTGGTACCAGCAGCGTGTCGATGCCTGCACCGACAACGAGCTGAAGGCGATCCTGGCCCACAACCGCGACGAGGAAAAGGAACACGCCGCCATGGTGCTGGAGTGGATCCGCCGCCATGATCCGTCCTTCGACAAACACCTGCGCGACTATCTGTTCACCGACCAGCCCATCGTCGGCCTGGAACACGCCGCCAAGGACTAAGACGAAGAAACCCGAGATGAGTGCGCAAAAGCTCAAACGCGAAGACCTGTACACGCTGGAGAAATACGCCGAGATCCGTCCCGAGTTTCGCGCCCGGGTGATGGAACACAAGCGCGACCGCCGCGCCCAGGTCGGTCCCCACGCCAGCTTCCACTTCGAGGACCGCCTCACCATGCACTACCAGGTGCAGGAGATGCTGCGCGCCGAACGCATCTATGAAGCCGCCGGCATCATGGAGGAACTGGAGGCCTACAACCCGCTGATCCCCGACGGCAGCAACTGGAAGGCCACCTTCATGATGGAATACGAGGATCCGGAGGAACGCGCGCGCGAACTGGCCCGGCTCATCGGCGTCGAGGACAAGGTGTGGATACGGGTGGAGGACCACAGCAAGGTCTACGCCGTGGCCGATGAGGACCTGGAGCGGGAAAACGCCAGCAAGACCTCCTCGGTACACTTCCTGCGCTTCGAGCTCACCCCCGCCATGGTCACCGACGCCAAGCAGGGGGCGCCCATCGCCCTCGGCATCGACCACCCCGCCTACACCCACGCCGCCGCGCCCCTGCCGGAGAACGTGCGCGCCTCGCTGGTGGAAGACCTGGCCTAGATTATCGTGGGAGCCCGATTCATCGGGCGATAGAGCCAAACCCGCAAGCCGCCACCGCCCGGCAAACCGGGCTCCCACAACCAAGCCCCCTGTTGCAGCCGCGCAACACCCCTGCGTCAAATGGCGCAACTCATTGTATTGACTAAAAATTTTTCTCTGGCACATTGATAACCGTCAATGCCGCTGCGGCCGTCTCACGCCTAGACTCCCCCTTACGCCCATACCGCCGATCCCCATGCCCGGCCCATCCACCACAGCCAGACCGCACCGCCCGCGCCGCGCCGGAACCGCCCCGTTGCTGCTGCTGGGCGCGGGCCTGCTGCTGTTCGCCGCCACCCTGCTGGACGCCGCCTGGCGCGGCAGCGGCGGCGCACCTGCCCAGGCACAGCAGCTGGTCGCCACCCTGGGCCTGACCGACCTCGCCCTGTTCACCGAGGCACGCTACACCCGCCACCTGAGCCAGGCCGACCGCCACACCGCCTTCCAGGATCATCCCCTGGCCCTGGACCACTTCCCCAGCGGCTCGCTGGTGCCGCCGCCGGCGCGCCTGAGGCAGCCATGAGCCACTTCCTCCGCCGCCAGCGCTATCTCATCGACTTCACCCTCGCCTCCCTCGGCCGGCGCAAGGGCAAGAACCTCGGCCTGCTCGGGGTCTACACCCTGATCGTATTCCTGCTCGCCTCGGTGATGCTGTTCAGCCAGTCGCTGCGGCGCGAGGCGGGCCTGCTGCTGGCGAACGCGCCGGAGCTGGTGGTGCAACGCATGGTGGCGGGGAGGCATGACCTGATCCCCGCCGACTACCTGGAGCGCATCGGCAAGGTGCGCGGCGTGGCGGCCAAATACGGCCGGCTGTGGGGCTATTTCTACGACCCGGCGGTGCAGGCCAACTACACCCTGCTGGTGCCGCGGGATCGGGAGATCAACAGCGGCGAGATGATCGTCGGCCACGGCATCGCCCGCACCCGCGGCCTCGGCAACGGCGACTACCTCACCTTCCGTTCCGCCCAGGGCCAATCCTTCGCCTTCCGCGTCGCCGAGGTACTGGCAGCGGATGCCGAACTGGTCAGCGCCGATCTGCTGCTGGTGAACGAACACGACTTCCGCAGCTTCTTCGGCATCGCCGCCGGGATGTACACCGACCTCGCCCTGGAGGTGCGCAACCCGCAGGAGGTGCGCAAGGTGGCGGAGAAGCTCAGCGTGCTGCTGCCCGACACGCGCCCGATCCTGCGCGAGGAAATCCTGCGCACCTACGACGCCCTGTTCCAATGGCGCCAGGGCATCGTCTTCGTGCTGCTCGCCGGCAGCCTGCTCGCCTTCGTCATCTTCGCCTGGGACAAGGCCTCGGGCCTGTCGGCGGAGGAAAAGCGCGAAATCGGCATCCTCAAGGCCATAGGCTGGGAGACTGCCGACGTCATCCGCATGAAGTTCTGGGAAGGCGCGCTGGTATCGCTGGGCGCCTTCCTGCTCGGCTATCTCGCCGCCTACGTCCACGTGTTCTTCTTCGACGCCGCCCTGTTCGCGCCGGTACTGAAAGGCTGGGCCGTGCTCTATCCGCACTTCCGCCCGCAGCCCTATGTCGACGGCTTGCAGGTGGCGACGCTGTTCTTCTTCACCGTGTTCCCCTACACCGTGGCCACCGTGGTCCCGATCTGGCGCGCCGCCACCACCGACCCCGACGCGGTGATGCGATGATGAAAAACCTTCTGTCGCAGACGACGACATGGATGTCGTCGGTTGGAAATGTCTGGAACATATTTCCCAGGCGCCGAGACGCAGAGATGTATCTGTGCGAAGTCCCGTATCGGGTAGCGCATCCGGGCGCTGCGTCCGCTCCATACCCGCATTCCCATCCTCCGCGTCCCTGCGTCTCCGCGGCAGGCCTGGCCTTCCCAGGTGTGTCTCGATGATTAGGCTCAACGACATCAGCAAGGTCTTCAACCAGGGCCGGCCCAACGAGTTCCGCGCGGTGCACGAGGTCAGCCTCGACATCGAGGACAATCGCGTCACCGTGCTGCGCGGGCCGAGCGGCTCGGGCAAGACCACCCTGCTGTCGATGATCGGCTGCCTGTCGCGGCCCACCAGCGGACGCATCTTCCTCGGCGAGCGCAATCTCTCCGGCCTGCCCGAACGTTTTCTCACGCAAATACGCCGCGAGACCTTCGGCTTCATCTTCCAGCGCTTCAACCTGATCCAGGGCCTCACCGTACTGGACAACGTGATGCTGCCGGCCTATCCGCTGGCGCCGGATCATCACACGCTGGTGCAGCGCGCCGCGGTACTGCTGGAACAGTTCGGCATGGCCGCCAAACGCGACTCCAAAGTGGAATGGCTGTCCGGCGGCGAGGCGCAGCGCACCGCCATCTGCCGCGCCCTGCTCAACAACCCGCAGATCCTCATCGCCGACGAACCCACCGCCAACCTCGACACGCGCCTGTCGCAGGAATTCATGGGCATCATCGGCGAGCTGAAGGCGGCGGGTCGCACCGTCATCCTCACCAGCCACGACCCGGTGGTGTCCGAGGCGCCGTGCGTGGACCGCGTCATCACCCTGCGCGACGGCCGGGTGCAGGAGGGCTGAGATGCTGCTCAGCCCCGCCATCCTCGCCCTGATCGGCGTCTCCGCGGTGGTGACGGCCCTGTTGCTGCTGGCCTCGGTCTTCGCCGTGCGCGTGCTGCGCCATTGGGACATCAGCAGCGGCAGCGAACTGCAACTGCGCCTGGAGCGCAGCACCTACCTCATCTCCACCCTGGTCACCTTCGCCATCGCCGCCGAGGTGATCGGGCTGCTGCTGTTCGTCTACAACGCCGAGAGCATGCACACCCAGTTCGTCGGCGCCATGTGCGCCACCGGCGTGCTCAACGTCAACGGCTGGGGCTGGCCGGCGTTGCTGCTCAAGATCGCCGTGTTCTTCGCCGGCAGCGTGTGGCTGCTGCTCAACCGTCTCGACAACCAGGGCTACGACTATCCGCTGACCCGTCTCAAGTACGCCCTGCTGCTGGCGCTGCTGCCGCTGGTCGCAACGGCGGCCTTCGTGCAGTTGCAGTACTTCCTCAACCTCAACCCCGACGTGATCACCTCCTGCTGCGGCAGCCTGTTCTCACCCGATGCGCAGGGCGTGGCGGCGGAGGTGTCGGCGGTGACGCCGCGCAACGCCATGCTCGCCCTCTACGCCAGCGGCGCCCTGGTACTCGCCGGCGGCGCGCTCTATCTGCGCCGCCGCCGTTATGCACCGCTGTTCGCCGGCGGCGCCGCCATCGCCTTTCCCGTCGCCCTGGTGGCCATCGTCTCCTGCATCGCGCTGTATGTGTACGAACACCCCCATCACCACTGCCCGTTCTGCATCCTGAAGAGCGGCCACGACTACATCGGCTACTGGCTGTACATCCCGCTGTTCAGCGCCACCGCCCTGGCCCTGGGCGTCGGTGCCCTGGCGCCGTGGCGCAACATTGAAAGCCTGCGCACAGCCGTCGCCGCCGATACGCGGCGCTACACGATGATTGCCCTGGCAGGCTTCGTGCTGTTCTACGCCGTCGCCACCTGGGCCATCGTCCGCTCCAACCTGACCATGGCGGGGACGTGGTGGTGACAACGATGCGCAGTCAGATTCTCGTAGGAGCGAATCGTATTCGCGAACAGTTGGACTTTTCCCGGCGTTGTATCGCGGACGCGATTCGCTCCTACCCGCCTTTCCGTAGGATGGGTAGAGCGCAGCGAAACCCATCGTCGTTGGCCAGGCTCCATGATGGGTTTCGTTTCACTCTACCCATCCTACATATCGTCCCTGCGGTGGTCTCACGGCAGCGCAGAAGCGCTTCCGCGTCTACCTCCACACCCCCGACACTGCACAAAGGTTTTCGATGAAAGCATTCACCGCATTCGTACTGCTCCTTCTCCTCGCCGCCTGCAGCAGCGACACGCCGCAGCTCGCCAACGGCTCTCCCGCGCCGGGCTTCACCGTGCCGCGCCTGGAAGGCGGCACGGCCACCTTTCCCGACGACTTCCGCGGCAAGGTGGTGGCGATTCGCTTCTGGGCCGACTGGTGTCCGTTCTGCAAGGACGAAATGATCGCACTGGAACCGGTGTATCAGCAGCTGCACGGCGACGGCTTCCACATCCTGGCGGTGAACGTGCGCCAGGACGCCGACACCGCAGGCAGTTTCGTGCGCAAGCTGGGCATCAGCTACGAAACCCTGCTCGATGTCTCGGGCGAGGTGGCGCGCAACTACGGCGTGCAGGGCCTGCCCACCACCTTCTTCGTCGATCGCCACGGCATGCTGCACGCGCGCATCCTCGGCGAATCCACGCCCGACGTCACCGAACGCATCGTGGGCGAGATGCTGGCCAAACCATGAGCGGCGAATTCACCTATGCCCTGGCCTTCATGACCGGACTGCTCGGCGCCGGTCACTGCCTCGGCATGTGCAGCGGCCTGGCCGGCGGCTTTGCCGTGCACCAACACAACTGGCGCCGACCGCTGCCGCTGCTCGGCTATCACGGCAGCCGCATCGCGGTGTACGTGCTGCTCGGTGCGCTGGGGGCGGCATTGGGGCGTGTGCTGGTGCAGGTCGGCTCGCTGGGCAAGGTGCAGGGGCTGCTGCTGATCGCAGCCGGCCTGGTGATCGTCGCTCTCGGCCTCGGCGTCGCCGGCCTGTTGCCCCGGCTTGCGCCGCGCCGCTGCAACGCGCTGCCCGATGCACGGTCGCCGTGGCGGCAAAGGATTGCGCCGTTCGGCGCCGGCATCGTCAACGGCCTGGTGCCGTGCAGCCTGGTGTTCTCGGTGGCGATACGCGCCACCGCCACCGCCGATCCCGTGCAGGCGGGGCTGCTGATGCTGTGCTTCGGCCTCGGCACCCTGCCCACCATGGCCACGGTGACCGCCCTGAGCGCATACGTCGGCTGCCGCGCATACGGCATTGCGCAGCGGCTGGCGGGCGTGGCGGTCATTGTCCTCGGCGCCTGGACCATCTACGAAGGCGCCGTTTTCTACCAGGTCATGAGCGGCCTGGCGAACTGAGAGTTTTTTGCAGGACCAACATGAGCTACACAAAAAGGAGAGTAATCATGACTGACAAACTGAGCCGTAGAAACCTACTCAAGGCACTGGGCATCGGCACCCTGGCCGGTCTCACCTTCACCCGCACCGCCGACGCCATGCCCAACACCGACGGCACCCCGATGCAGTTCATCCCCAAGACCGCGCCCGATGCCAATCCCCTGCAGGACGAGCTGAGCAAATATCCCAAGTGCCCCTACTGCGGCATGGACCGCACCCAATGGAACCACAGCCGCCATCTGGTGCACTACCAGGACGATCTGGTCGACGGCACCTGCTCGCTGCACTGTGCCGCCCTCAGCCTGTCCATCAACCTCGATCGCGGCCCCAAGGCCATCTACGCACCCGACTTCGGCTCCAGCGAGAAGATCAAGCCGCTGGTCAACGTCGACAAGGTCACCTACCTCATCGGCTCCAAGCTGCCCGGCACCATGAGCAAGACCAGCAAGATGGCCTTCGCCTCCGAAGCCGCCGCCAAGGCGGCACAAAAGGAGAACGGCGGCGAGCTGGGCAATTTCGATACCGCCCTGCGCCAGAGCTACCTCAACATGGCCGAGGACACCATCATGATCCGCATGCGCCGCGCCGAGCGCCGCAAGAAGATGATGGAACAGCAGCACAAGATGTAAAGCCCGTACTCCTCCCCCACGTCGTGGGGGAGGCAGGGAGGGTGCGGAAACGCGCAAGCGCTCCTGTCGCACCCTGGAGAACCCGAAATCGCGGATACCATCCGCTCCTACGAGGGCACGAGTTGTAGGAACGGATCGTATCCGCAAAACGGGGTATCCAACGCACCGTTGACCGCACAACCCAAAGTAGGGTGCGCACCGCGCACCAACCACACCCAACAAGGCACGACGAGATGCGCGATGCGCACCCTACCTTACCGGAACCACCGCCATGCACACCATCAAACAGAAACTCGCCGCCACCCTGCTCGTTGTCATGTCCTCCGGCCTCGCCCATGGCGGCGAACTGAACCTACCCAAGCCCGGCCCCAAGGACACCTGCCCGGTATGCGGCATGTTCGTCGCGCTCTACCCGGAATGGGTCGCCACCGTGCTCTACAAGGACGGTCACGCCCACCACTTCGACGGAGCCAAAGACCTGTTCAAGTACCTGCTCGACATGCCGCAATGGGCACCGGGCCATCGCGCCGAGGACATCCAGGCCATCGGCGTCACCGAATACTACGGCCTCACCCGCATCGATGCCCGCAACGCCTGGTACGTCGTCGGCTCCGACACCCTCGGCCCCATGGGCCATGAACTGGTACCGCTGACCAGTAAGGAAGAAGCCGAAGAATTCATGAAAGATCACAAGGGGAAGCGCGTTGTACGCTTCGAGGACGTGAAATTGGAGCTGCTGGAGGATTTGGATGCGGGGAAGTTTTAATATCGCGAGACGGCGAGACTATAAGCTAATGAACTGCTCCCCAAGGCGGAACTGCAAGTAACTGGTAGGTTGGGCTGAGGTACGAAGCCCAACAAAGGCCATCTCCATGCCAAACAGTTGGGCTTCCTACGTCAGTCCAACCTACCGCGTTCAGAAGGGCAAAAGGCAAGACCTGACCCTGCGGTAATGTTGAGAAATCCGGCCCGCCGGTGTAACTCTTTCCAAAGACGTAGGTGAAAAATCTCATACCTCACTCATAAGCCTAACCGGATAAAACGGCCTTGTTGTTGTCCGGCGCAGACAACCGGTTGGGGAAGGTCAGTTTCACCATTTCGATGATGCGCTGTTCTGCTGCCTCGGCATCGGCCTGCCAGAGATGGAAATAGTCACTGAAATCGATCCTGTAACTGAACTTCACATAGAGGTAGTATTGGTCATCAAGCGGTTGGCAGTAGTAGTGGTGTACAGGATAATGGGAAGATAATCTTTCCTTCAGCGCATAGTAGAGCCACTCCTGATCGCCGTAGCGGCGGATTTCGAATTGGGTTGGTAACTCGCGTAGTGAGTGTCTCAGGCCCGCCTCTTTGTCGCGAATTTTCTTCTCCTCCGGTATGGAGGGATGGCGTGCGTTGTACTCCTCCTCGGCTTCCTGTCGCGCTTTTCGGTTGCCGCCACGACCATATTTTCCCGGCTCCTCTACCTCGTAGTACCACTCGTAGTCCCAGCGAATGGCCTCAGCCAGGGTATTGAGGTCGTTCATATCCAGTACCTTTCCGGGCAGGGCACGCTTGATGTCGACACTGAGGCTAAGAACACCGAAGGTGCGGTCAGGGCCGGCCTTCCAAAACGGTCCGACATAGGCCCAGGCTTCACCAAAAACCCTTACATAGAAGTGGTTCCACATTTGTCTACAATGCTCGTCGAACCAACCCGGCGAACGGAAAGGCGTGTTTACATTAATCTCTCCCCGAGGCAGGGCGATATTGGTTGCAGGAATAGTCACCGACAGAGCATTTCCCTCCAAATCAAAATGGAGAGTTTCAAGTTTTGAAAAATTGGGCCCGCCGGAATAGCCCTTGCCGAAGACATAGGTGAAAAAATTCATGTCTTGCCTCCCGGGCGACGCTCCTGGCGCTGACGGTTGCGCTTGGCGATGTAGCGCCGCACCTCTTCCGCCTCTTTTTTGTAGCCACCCAATTCCAGTTGTTTCTGGTATGTCCGGATGCCGAGATAGGGCAGCGTGTGAGGGCTGATACCGGTGTTGCCGCCATTGTCATTAAAAACCAACCCCATGAACTTCATCGAGCGATAGAGGCCGCTTTTGCTCAAATTGTTGAATCCACCTAGGTTGGGCACGACGTCGAAGGGGTTGTTGCGCGTTTGGACCAACTCGATCTGTGCCGTGCGCAAATTGGCGCGTAGTCGCGCCACGTTTGCGCCGCTGCCGTGTATCGCCACCCTGTGGCGCTCAGCGGGGTACCGACATGGGTGTTGTGATAAATCACGGCCGCATTGAAAATGATTGCCCCTTGGCTGTGAACCACCCAATCGGTTTGTTCGCCGCTCTTCTGCCGCTGGTGCAGGACCGCCGCCAGATGTCTGCCGTTGTGACTGACGTTGATCGCGGGTTTGTCCCACAGGCATTCCAATAAATCAATGGCACCGCCCTCGGACGGGTTGTGGAACAGGGTGTATTCCTTGGGGCTGGCGGTTCGGTAGGCGTTGTCGAGATGGATCCCCATCAGCCAGGCCGCTTTGTTTAGTGGGTTTTGCATCCCGTTGACGGCAGCGTGGCGGGTGGTGATTTGCGGCACCGGCTTTTCCAGGCGCCAGGCGTCGCCGAGTTCTTCGGTTTCCTGCCGACCCATCGGCCTGTCATATCGGATACCGTTACCCCGCTGCACGTTATAGAGCATATTGCGCTCCTGTGAAGCCGGTTCTTGAGAACCATAAAGGCTCTTATCGAAATATATCTCCGTCACCGCGATATGCCCGTTGCTCTGCACCTCGTATTCGATCATGTAGTGATACCCAGGAAACGGATAGCGACTTTTGATGAAACGCAGCCAGGCGTTGCGCCAGTGACGTTTGTGGCCGAGGGGGCTGGGGTTGTAGGTGAGGTCGATGATTTCATCGAGGACTTTGCGCAAGTCGAAATCGTTCATTAGTTCCAGCATCGCCTGCGCTTGATCGGAAAAGACGACGCGCTGAGTCAGGCGCTGCTCTCTGGGGTTCTTCCCTGGAAGCAAACTTCGAAACCTGTCAATCTGCTGGCTTATCGCGCTCCACGGCGTCCGTTTCCATGCGCGTTGTTGCTCCGAATCCGGATTGATGATCCCATAGCTCATAAAACAGCCTCCCTGCTGCGTGATAAAACGGTAAATGGGGAGTCTAAACGGGGTCGTCTGGGTTGACAATCACCCGCGTGTTGATTCAGAAGGCTATCCGGCCTATCTGATGTCATCTTTTCCAAGAGCGGGCAGGGAAGCTTCCGTCTCAATTTACGACTACGCACCCCAGAGGCGCCCATTAGTGAGTGGGGCATCGCCCGAAATCCATCCTTCCGGTTTTGACGCGCTCCATGTCAGTCTTTTTCCCCGACTATTTCCCTCGATATCCTGTGCAGCAGCTGCGCCCCCAACTCTGTTGGATCGGGCTCGCGTATCAGGTCGGTCAGCGTCAGGCCGAAGGCCTGTGCCAGACGCTCCACGCTATCCAGGCTGACGTTGCGCCGGGCGCGCTCGATGTCGCCTACATAGGAGCGGTCCAGCTCCGCTGCTTCGGCCAGCGCCTCCTGCGACCAGCCCCGCATCAACCGCAGAGCGCGGACGTTCTGCGCCAGCAGTCTCCGTGCCGTTCCCCCAGTCATGGCGGCGTTCATTGGCTCGCACCGACGGGCAATCTACGGACGTCCGGCCCCGTAGAGCCGGCATGACAGGGTAGGGAGAGTAATGGTAACGGCGGTTTGGGGACGATAGGCCGCAGGCTGAGGGCCTGGGGATAGGTAGATTCCCGTTTCCTGGTATACCCGCTCTCCCTCAGGGAGACGACTACATGGAAGCTGGCGGTTGGAAACGCAGGGAGCACGTTTCTCAGGGTTGGGGTGAGGGGATCAAAGAGAATCCCACTATGATCGGCGGTCCCGTCCATAAGCCCTCCTGGCTCACTTAGTGGGGCCGCTCGACGAGCCGGGATCCAGCAGGGGCCGGACCCGGTGATATACTCTCGCGCAGCCCCAAGGTCTGGTTCTGTCAGTCTTGGGGTTAGCCGCCCGGATGGTGTTGGAGCACCGCCGGGTGGCGCTTTTTTCTTAGCGTCTAAGGTGTATGAATAGACAGTGGATGTCAAGCATATTTTAGGCACCCACAATCTCGCGCCTATTTGACCAACGGCTATCAAATCACCCTGACCCCACGGGTCCCCGCTCACCAGAAAGCAGCGAGGAAGAAGCCGAAGAATTCATGAAAGATCACAAGGGAAAGCGCGTTGTGCGCTTCGAAGACGTGAAGATGGAGCTGCTGGAGGATCTGGATGCGGGGAAGTTTTAATATCGCGAGACGGCGAGACTATAAGCTAAAGAACTGTTCCCCAAGGCGGAACTGCAAGTAACTGGTAGGTTGATGTGATGGTCTCCTCCCCTTTCTAACCGGCGTCATGTGCGCCACGATGGAGATGTTAAGCAACCATCGAAACGAAAGAAGAGGAGACCGCCATGAAGATTACAACGGTAGGGCTGGACCTGGCAAAGAGCGTGTTCCATGTGGTGTGCTTTGATACCACACACCATCAGTTCAATGAGTTCAATGGGGTCGGAGTCATTGATTCTCGAATATTGCACAAAAAGTGCACCACGGAGGTGGGGGCAGCACGAAAAGGACACCCATCTTTTATCACATCCCCCAATGCGCGCACCAACGCCGTCACAATCACGCCTCCCGCAGGTACAGTCTTTTCGACTGACTATGCCCCTTGAGGAATCGCCGTCCTAATCGCTCTGCAGCTTCGCGGAGTCGGTCTATCCGGCCCATCGCGGCTACATGATATCCCCGCCCTCCCTTCTGGACGTGCCGGAGGTAGTGTTCGGGATCGAGTTGAAGGCGTTTTAGTATGGGGGGAAGTGCTGACGGGATGGCGCCGCATTTGTTCTCGCGTATGGCCCGTCCTGACCAGTCCACCAGTTCCAGGTAGTCTTCGGTCGTGAACGAAAAGGCATTCGGGTGGGTTTCGGGGTTTGGGCTTTCGAGCGAGGTCAGCCGCGGTTTGTCTGCTGCTGGCTCGTCTGCATTCTTGGCATATTCGGCAATGCGTTGTTGTATCGAGGTGAAATCAGAGGTTTCCGGCGTCTCGGCTATGCCCGCGCGGACCGGATTGAGGTCGACGTAGCTCATGCAGGTGAGCACGGCCGCTTCATCAAGCAGGGCCTGGCTCTTGAATCGTCCTTCCCAGAAGCGGCCCTTGCAGCCGTCTTCCGCATTGGCCCGCCGGGCGAGGTCTTCGTTCAGGCTGCGCATGGATCAATGGATCAATGGGGTCGGAGTCATTGATTCTGGATTTCATTGTTAAATCATAAAATCAATGACTCTGACCCATTGATGCCGTTCAGATCGAGGCCAGCGCAAGGCGGCGGCCAGTACCGTTGGGGCGGGGAAGGGATAGGAAATCGGTGGCGTTTCGGGAAGGTCATAATCAATGACTCCGAACCCATTGATCCCGCTGACCCCAAATATCCCTGACCCTGACGGCTCCCCACAAAATTACGATCTAAAACAATAGGTTATGAATTAGAGGGTAGACATGCAAGGCGAGAAATGATCTTTTTGTAGTCGCCAAACAAACAAAAGGATCTCCGAAGAGGACTCT
>Ga0299912_10000979_pt1 | contig 23125 bp, 23 predicted proteins | sample RVTome_2_FD_207667 | JGI IMG/M metagenome (GOLD analysis project Ga0299912, IMG submission 207667) | Soil microbial communities from uranium-contaminated site in the Upper Colorado River Basin, Wyoming, United States - RVT95D214 (version 2) ... | reverse complement strand
TGAGATCGGGCAGGCTGGCAAAGCGCCAGATGCCGCGATACAAGCCAAAACGCCAGAACACCACGGCCTGCAGCGGCACCACCCAAGCCAACGTGGACAGTGCTGCCATCTGATACTCGGGCGGCACCGCCAGATTGAAACGCAGCCAGTAAGCCCCCAGCCAAGCGAAAGCCGCCGCCAGAATGTCGTGCAGGATGATGGCGAGGGTACGGGAATTAATGTTCATTGCGGGATTGATCCCAACGAAAATCGATAGCGAGAAAAATCAGCAGGTAAGTTGCGGCCGACAGTATAAGCAGCCACGCAACATGTTGCGGCAAAACCCGTTGCGCGAATCCCTGCGCAGCCATCGCCAGCATCAACGCATAGGCGGCTATCGCCAGCTGGCGATGCGACGCACCCAGCAATACCACGCGCTGATAGTAATGGAACCGATGCGCCTGCCAGATTTTCTCACCACGCAGCGCGCGCCGGCCCAGCGTCACGCTGGCATCCACAATGAACGGCGAAAACACCAGCAGCGGAAACAACCAGGTCCACACATCCTGCATGGCGCCCAGGATGCCGAGCGTGGCAGCCAGAAATCCCAGTGGGATCGATCCCGCATCCCCCATGAACACCCGCGCGGGTGGAAAGTTGAAGCGCAGGAAGGCCAGCGCCGCCGCCGCAATCGACGCACAGAATGCAGCCAGCGCCGGCGCACCGCCCAACCACGCTGCCAGCGCCAGCGCGCCGAATCCAATGGCGGCCATGCCACCCGCCAGCCCGTCCGAGCCGTCCATGAAATTGAAGAGATTGGTCATCCAGACCACGGCCAGGGTCGCCCCGACCAGCGCCCAGCCGCTCAAGCCCAGCGCCAGCAGGCACGCAGCCGCCGCAACAAAATGCGCCAGGAAGCGCAGTGCCACCGGCAGGCCCCGCACATCGTCCAGCACCGACACCGCGGCCAGGGCAAACGCTGCCAACATCACCGGCAGCAACATCCCGCCGGCCAGCCATGCGCTGGCCACAGCCACCCCGGCCATGATGCCCAGCCCACCGATACGCGGCGTCGGCGTCGCATGCAGCGAACGTTCGTTGGGATGGTCCATCGGCAGGCGACCGCGCCGCAGAAGCCAGGCCAGCACCAGCCAGCAGATTACGAAAGCAGAAATAACGGCAAGCCCGTTCATTTTGAAGAATCCACTGTTGCAGCCAGCCCTGCTTCCATTGAATAAGGCGGTGTCCAGTTCAGACGCGACCGGATGAACGAACTATCGACCCACAGCGAACCTGTCAGCCGCGCCACTGCCGCACGCTTGCCCAGAAGCGCCCCCATGAATTCCAGCACCCTGACCGGCACCCCCAGCAGACACGCCGGACGCTCCATTGCTTGCGCCACCGCGCGGATCAGCTCAGGCGTCGAAACCGCCTCGCCGTCGTCCAGCAGGAAGGTCTGCCCCGCAGCAGCCGGGTGCTCGACACACAGCCGAATCGCATCGACGAAGTTGCCCAGATACAGCAGGCTGCGGCGATTGCGGATCGCCGCCAGCGGCAGGGGCCAGCCCTTTTGAACCCACTGCATCAAACGCAGGAAATTCGCTCTCACCCCCGGCCCATACACCAGCGGCGGGCGCAGGATGACAAGCTCCAGCCCGGTTGCCTGCGCGATCCGCAGCAAGCCCTGTTCGGCTTCCCACTTGGATATCGCATAGGCATCCTCAGGCGCCGGCGCATCGGTTTCACGATACGGCGCATCGCGCCCCTCGCCGTTGACCTTGATGGTGCTGATGAAAACGAAGCGCCTCACCCCGGCCTGCGCCGCCTGGCGGGCAAGATTGAGTGTGGCTTCGGTGTTGGTTACACGGTAAAGCGCCAGCGGATCCTGTGCCCCATCGTTCATTACATGGACCCGCGCTGCGAGATGCACGACTGCCTCGCAGCCGTCCAGCGCGGCCATCCAGTCGTTCGTGCCGTTCATGTCACCCACGACAACCTCTCCCGCAAGGCCAGATGCGCGCCGCACGGCAGGGATCGCGGCGTGTCCATGCGTATGCAGATGGCCGCACAACGTGCGGCCGACAAAGCCATTGGCGCCCGAAACCAATACCTTCATCTGTGCAGAAACTCGAGCAACTTGGCCGGGTATTTCGAAAGGATTTTCGGCAGGCTGGTGGGGATGCCGTTCTCCCGGCAGGCCCGCAACACCTCCCGATTGAGCAGGATGGTATTGCGCCACCCCCCCGTGCTGACGCCGCCGGTTCTCATCCGCACCAGCACTTCCGGGAGGTGACGGTAACGCAACGTATTTTTTCCGAAAGCACGGGCGACGAACTCAAAGTCACCAGCGATTCGGTAATCCGAACGAAACGTTCCGACCCGTTGGAACACTTCTCGTCGTACAAACAGAGCTGGGTGGGCCGGCATCCAGCCCCATGCGATGCGATCCGGCCTGAAGCGCGCTGAAGAATACCGACGTGTAGTACGGCCCGGGCTCTCCGAGCGGAAAAACTCCACATCGCCGAACAAAGCGTCCAGGTGCTCGCGCTTCATGATCCCGGCCACCGCAGCAAGAACGTTCTGATGGGCATACACATCGTCGGCATTTAGAAAACCAATCACGTCGCCAGTGGCGATACGAACACCCTTGTTCATCGCATCGTAAATGCCGCGATCAGGCTCGGAAATAAACCGGGCGACATGCGCGCCATAATGTGCGACGACTTCTTGCGTTGCATCTTTCGATGCGCCGTCGATGACAATGTGTTCCACGTTAGGCCAGGACTGATCGGCGACAGACCGCAGTGTGTCGCCGAGCGTGGCCGCATTATTGAGGCACACTGTGATGACTGTGATCGTCGGGCCTCCACGGGTACCGGTTCTATCTGTGGCCATACCGCAATCAGTAGCGAATAAAGCGGTGCAGCAAATCCTTCACCGCTCGAGGCACGAAGCGCTGCACCCAGCGCCGCCGCGCGACCTGGGCAACGGGTTTGAGTCCGCCCGCGAAGTCCGGCGCGACCGCACGCACTTCGGCGAGCACTGCTTTCAGTTCGTATTCATAGGCCTCATACACTGGTGCGGGTTCAGGGCACTCCGAGGTGTAAAAGGTAGACAAGCGGTCAAAGCTGCCGTTGTCCAGCAACTGGAACTGGTGGAAGTGATAAAAAACAAGTGGTTCACCCTGGACAGTAATATTTCCAGCCGGGTCCTCACCAAACGCATACTGCGCGTAATTCCATGGCGCGATGCCGGCTCCCGGGTGCTGAAGTATGTGGCATGACGGGTAACGGGCTGGCCACTCATCCAGATATTTCTGATCACCCATCTTTCCGTCCTCCAGGCGGTAGTAGCACCACTCGATGCACTGCTCGCGCCAACGCGAAAGACAGGCCAGACCCTGTTCGTCGCGACGGAAACTGTCCCACTCGACGCAAAAACGGCCGTTTACTTCGCGGTCTTTGAGTCGTTCGGTGAAGCGATGCTCGATAATGGCGATGGAGGCATCACCAATTTCGTCGAACAGCGGCTGCACATCCGAATAGAAAAGCAGATCGGCGTCGACATAGGTGAGGAAGTCGATCTCATGATACCTCTGCATTACATACCAGGTGAAACAGGACGAGAGTGTCCAGCAATACTCGGCCACGCCACGGTCAGCCTTGGCCTTGAGCAGTTCTTCGTTTTCGACCTCAGCCAGGGTGATGCAGGTGACGAAGGGCAGATCAAGGCGTTCCAGAATGTATTTGGTCTGTTCGTCCATGCACAGAACGTAAATTTTTGCGCCGGAACAGAAACGGCCCAGGCTGCGCAGCATGGCCACGCCCTTGAGCAAATAGCCGCTATCAAACAGTGTGCAAAAATAACGCGGTGTCATTGATCTCTTTTCCTGCAGACATAGGTGCGGATGGCATGACCCCGGGCGCGGTCGGTGTCCGGGCTTTCCTCATGCAGCGTGTGGGTGGCCAGCAACTCCAGGCCGTTGCACTCAAGCAGTGCCAGGAAATCTGGTTCATTGAAATGAATTTCCACGGTCTCGACGCCGTATGCCTGTTTGCGATACCACTGTTCGGGTTGGCCCCAGACCACCGGAGTACGGTGGAAAATGGCGTAGCAGCGCGCGACTCGCGCGGTTTCCGTCACCGCCGTCGCGTACTCCGGGATGTGCAGCAGACAGCAGCCCGAAACAACAACATCGAAACTGTGATCCGGGTAATGCAATGCGGTCGCATCCTCGACCGCGAATTCAATAGCTGGATATTTTTCGCGCGCCAGCCGGATAAAGGCGTCGGAATAATCGCAGCCGGAATATTTCATCGGCAAACCCGCAATCTCCAAGACTTCTGAATAAAATCCGCTGGAGCAGCCAATTTCGAGCAGGGACATGCCGGGAGTAAAGTCGGGCAGCGCGCGCAGTGCGTTTGCGAATACATCGAAGACATCGATGCGGGCACCGACTCGATATTGACGCAACTGCTGCTCCACCAATTCGCGCTGCCTTTGCGGCAGTGCGTCGTCCTGCCAGGAGTTGCGCAGACGCCGTCCTTCGGTGTCCACCTCGCCCGCCTGCAGGGTCACATAGTGTGAGGAAACGACCGCGCCGGGGAAGATGCGGTTACGCATGCCCTTGAGCATGCGCTTCAGCATAGGAAAACGATTCAGCACGGTGACGATGGCAGCTTTCACATTCACCCCAGATGTCGCTTGAGTATGGACACCAGTTCCTGCATGCGCTGCGTATAGGTATGTTCGCGCAGGGTCCTGGCCTGCCCGGCTTGGGCGATCCTAGCCATCTCTTCCGGATGGGCCAGGTAGTAACGCACCAGTTCGGCCGCCTCTTCCTTGCTCGAATAAGCCACCACTTCGCGGCCGATGTCAAACAGCTCGTGCAGGTTGTCCTTGCGGTCAGTCAGCAGCATGGCTCCGACGCCTGTGGCCTCATAAAGGCGCATATTGTTCGCATTGTTCTCGGCCACATTGATATGGCGGTTCAGGGTGATGCGACTGCGTGCCAGGGCACGGTACATGTCCAGCCCCCATACCTCGCCGCCGTGGCGCTGGCGTATGGGCGAAGACGAAGGCAAGCTATCGGCGCCATAACCGAAAACACGAATATTAGTCTGATCGGCGAGATATTCGAGCAGAGGAATAGCGCTACCGTGATGACGGCTGATGCCGCCGACGAAACTGAAGTCGGTGTCTTTTTCCACCTGGCCCAGCAAGGACAGCACGCGATCGTCGAAGCCGATACGAAAATATTCAGAGCCGACACCGAGCGCTCGCAGTCTATCCACGAAATGCGGGAAAGAGGTCAGGATCAGGTCATAGCCCTTGAGGAAGGACTCCGGCGGTAGAGGACAGGCGATTTGTCCAACTATCAGCCGAACATACTGCTTGAGTTCACGCAACACCTCGCCAGGGAAGAAGGACAGATCCTGGCAATACAGTACATCCGGCTTGCTTGCCTTAATCTGGGCGATGGCCACATCCATCAGGCCGGGCAGATCGGCAAGGAACTTCCCGAGCATGGGTACGCGGAACAGGCGATGCGGAACTTTCAAGGCCAGTTGCGACAATGGCACATTGTTCGCCCGCGCCCAGACCTCTTGCAACGGCACGCAGTTCACCACCAGATCCTGAGCTACGCAGCCCAGCGCATTCAAGTGGCGGCTATAGAAATCGGAAGTGCCGAAGCAGGCGTTCAGCAGCGTCTGAAGCTGGGTTGGATAGTCAGCTGCGGCCAGACCGCTCTGCTGCGCATAGAAGCGTGCCAGGAAAGCGGGATAGTAGGTGTCGACGATAAGAATTTTCATGCCTGAAGCTTGCGCAAACGCGGAAAAAGAATGAACAAGAGCATACGCAGCGGCAAGGTCGAACGCTGCAGCCAGTTGCTGGCCTCCCACCAGAACGCCAGCAACGCCGGCAAATAAAGGGGCGAGCGCACCGAGAACAGCTTGTCGCGCCAGGACAGGGCGCGCCGCGTGCTGCCGTAATCATCGCCGGAATAAACGGCGGCCGCAGTTGACACTAACAGGCGCCAGCCGCGCTTGCGCACGCGCAGCGACACTTCGTAGTCAGCCAGATAATGCGGCAGCGCGCGCGGCCGCATACCACCGGCGGCGATCAGGCTGGCCATAGGGAACAGCGCACCACGCCCTGACAGTGCGTCGACTTCCACTGTCGCATCCGATACCCGCTGCGATCCCGCGTTATCGAGAAGATCGCGCGTCAGCAGACGCCAGGCATCCACGCGGGCGCCTATGGACAACAGACGCGCATGATCGGCTTCGTCTCGGATGACGCTGCCAACCGCCGCCGGTGCGTTGGCTTGGGCCGCATCCAGCAGGTGCTGCACGAAATCGTCTGCCACCGTGGTGTCGTTATTCATCAGCAGCACCCAGTCCTCGGCAACGGCTTTGGTCTTCAAATGGCGCACCGCCAGATCCACCGCCCCACCCCAGAACAACGAACCGTCGCCGTTAAGGACTTCAATATCGTCTTGGTCCGCCAGCCACTTGGCCGTGTCGTCGGTTGAGCCGTCGTTCACCACCAATATCCGCAGCGGCTGATTCAGGGCCTGACGACGCAGGCAAGCGACCAGCGACTGCGTCATCGCGAGCCGGTTGAACACGGGGACGATGACATGCACCGTCATTATGTGCGTTCCCGGCGCAACTCGACCATCAGGCTATCGCCCATACCCATCACATCGATCATGCGATTGAATACGGCGAAGATGGCCAGCACGCTTACACGCAGCAGGGTCCGCAACGGATTGACCTTGCGTGCGCTCGGTTCGGATGCGGGTTTATCGGCCACGGCCCAAATCGGACTGGGCCGGCCCAGCTGCGGCTGGTAACGGTTCGCGCGGAGCTGCAAGAGCGTCCATACATTCGGCGTGATGGTGCGCGAGCGGATGATATCCAGTCCGCAACGACGCACCATGCGCTCGAAACTACGGCGGTCGAAATGATGCAGGTGGTAAGGAATATGCCAGTTGATCCAGTGGCTGCCGGAGAGGCGCCGCCACAGCGAAGCCGTATTGGGAAACACCAGCACCATACGGCCATCCAGCGTCAGTCTTTCGCTCAGTGCCTGCAGCGCCTGATCAGGATCGGGCAGATGTTCGATGACCTGGTTCATGACGACCAGATCGAAACGCTGTTCGGGGAAAGGCCGATCCTGCAGGCTGCCGAAATGGATGTTCAAACTCAAAGCGGCGGCAATCAGCTTCACATTCGGATCGGCCTCGATGCCGAAAGCGGTCGCGCCCTGCGCCTTGGCCTCGAGCAGGGAAACACCGCTACCGCAACCCACATCGAGGAGGTTTTTGCCGGCACGCGCGCTGTACTGGCCCTGATTGTCCGTACCGTTCCACCAGCGAATCAGTCCCGCAAACGGACGCCCCGCTTTGGCGGCTTCATGTGCGACATCGTCTGCACTTATGTTTTTGCGCGGATAGTAAGTTCCGTAAAGCGCGGGCAGATCGGATTCGCGCAGCCGCGGTGCGGTAGCCGTGTGTCCGCAGCCCTCACAACGCGCAAGCTGATAGCGGTTTGGTTCGCCGTAGCGGTCATCGAAGATTTCCAGACCCAGGGCGAAGGCATTACCTTCGCAAACCGGACAGCGCATGGAGAGCATGACAGCCATCAGTCCTTCTCCCGCGCGAAGAAGCTGGTGTTGTAGGCCTTGGCCACGGGTTTGTAGCCTACGCTGAGCAGGAACTGCACGACAGGGCACTCGCTCATGCCCAGCATGGTGGTGCGCAGCGTCTCCGCCAGGATGAAACGCGGACGATAGCGGCTCCAGTCGTTGGAGCGCAGCACCTCCTCATCCTTGCCCTCGACATCGACGGACAGGAAATCGATTTCCTGTCCGTCTGGCAGATGGCGTTCCAGCAGCGCATCCAGCCGCTCCACAGTCACTTCGACGATGTCAAGCAAGTAATACGGCGGTTTGTTCTTGAGCTGCGCTTCGGCAGCATCAAAGGTATTCAGCGCAGGCTCATTGAAGCGGTAGTACATCAGCTTCCCAGCGCTGTCGGCGACACCACATTCGATATTGAGGTCACGCGGACGGACGCGCTCGAACTTTTTCATGGATCCGGGCATAGCGTCGATGTTGATGCCGCGCCAGCCGCGCTTGTAGAACATATAGGTGTTGGAGAAGCGCACCGGATGATGGGCACCGACATCCACATAAAAACCCTGAGCCTGACGCTCAAGCAATCGGTCCAGGATCAGGTCTTCACCGTCCTGGCCGTAGCAGAGGCTGGGCTGCATGTCCGGGTCGCGCATCAGCAGGCGGTTGAGCAGAGATTGCATAGTCATTGTGTGATGGCCTTCATGTGGCGACGGCATGCAGCGACAGGCGCCCGTGGTCAAGCTGATAGATACGGTCAGCCTGCACCAGGCGCAGATCGTGGGTAACGAAGAGCAGCGATACCTGGCCGCGCATGGCCAGCAGTTCGCCCATGACGGCGCGCGCCGTCGCCTCGTCTAGTGCGCTAGTCACTTCATCGAGTATCAGCAGCGCCGGCTCGCGGTAGATAGCACGCGCAATGCCCAAGCGCTGGCGCTGGCCACCCGAGAGGCCCTGCCCACCCTCGCCGAGTCGGGTCTGCAGACCCTGAGGCAGGCTGCCCACCAGCTGCAGGAGGCTGGCGCGTTCGACGGCACGTTGCAGACGCGTCGGGTCAGGATTTTCTTCCAGCGCGATATTGAAGGCCATACTGTCGTCCAGCAGGGTGATGGCCTGCGGCACATAACCCACGCGCGCAGGAAAGCTTGCGCTGAGGAAGGGCGAGAAAGCTTTTCCGCCAAGGGAAAAACTGCCTGCGCTCGGTGGCTGCAGACCAGCCAGCAGATCGAGCAGGGTGGACTTGCCGGAACCCGAAGGACCGACCACGGCGACAACTTCGCCCTGGCCGATGCTGAGCGAACAGTCGGACAGCACCTGCCGCTCGCCGTAGCTGAAGCACAATCCTTCGGCGCGGTATTCACCGGGAAAGTCCGCCGCCTGTGGCAGGCGCTGTTGGGGATACTTGCCAAGTTCCCTTCGCATTTCCAGCAAGCCTTCGACAATGGGCAGCGAATAGCGAAAACCGTTGTAGGCGGCCGCCAGCCGGGACAGTGCCGGCGCTGACCGCACGGCAATGAGGCCCAGCGTGGCGATGGTCGGCGCCATCTGATTCAAGTCCCCTCCCCTCCAGGCAAACCAGATCGCCGCAGCTACCACGCCGCAGAACAGAACCACTTCGACTGCCACACGCTGCACATTGCTAATCGAGGAATACTCCGCGGCAAGCTTGGCGTGATTGATGGCCAGTTCATGATTGCGCCGGATAAAAACTCTTTCCAGCCCCATGATCTTGATGTCGCGAATGGCATTAGCCATGGCAAAGACGAACCGGTGCCGGCCCAGGTCCACTTCCTGTGTATGGCGGCCGATAGCGGCAACCCGCCGCGACAACGGCCTAAAGAAGCCCAAACCCAGTGCCAACACCAGCAACCCCAATCCCAATGACGCCAAAGGACTGGCCAGCACCACACCAAACAGCACCAGGCTCAACAGAACCAGCTCATTGAAGGCCGCCGCCATGGCCTGGAACAACAAGGCAACATGCATCGTGTGGGAATAGGACATACCGCCAATCTTTACCGGGCTATGCTCTAGAAACAGTTGATAGCGCGACATCAAGGCATCCGTCACCAAATGATTGCTGATCCGGCTGTTGATATCCGCCGCCATATCCGCCTGATAGCGGAAAAGCCGAGCCGCAATCCAGCTGTTCAGGACAAAGACAAGAACGAGCGCCAGCCCTACGAAAAGAACAGCAAGCTGGTGATTCTGCAATGGCTCAAGTAACGGCGCATCTCCCGCCAGGGTCAAAAGGCGGTGGTGAAACGCCCGATCAGTCACAAGCTTGAGGAAAGGGAAAATCAGTGCCAGTCCGAACAATTGAAGCAAGGAGATCGTGAGGCCGGACAACAATAGACTCACTACTCCCCGCCACCCCAGGAGTTCCCGGTAGAGTCTCAGCAAAGGGATGAGCCGACGAACCAATCTCAGATAGGAGTTCACTGCGTTAGCCTGTCTGTTCAAATTTCATTTCAACGACAACACTCGTTCCATCAGGCGTTGAAATGGCGCTGTCGGGTCAAACACCATGGAAATAGCCTATGCGTGAGGCCGCATAGATGGGCGAAAAGATCAGTCTGTAGCCGGAATTTACGGCGTTGCCTTTATGGAGGCATCGCGTATCGCCGATAAGAACAGTGCCACGACTACCACAAACTGTTTTCCGGCTCAATTGACAGTGCTCATCGACTGCATGATCTTCAAGTCGTGCATATTCCCGGTTCATAAGCTGGCTCGGTTTTGTCCCGGGTTTATGTGAAGCCGATACATATTCATGCGGTCCGTTGTCAGGGCCAACATCCGTCAGGTACACGAAAACCTTAAGCCATCTCAGCGTATCCAGATCGTAGTGGAACAACTGAGCGGCATCAGCACTTGGCTCCCCCGAGGCAAAGCTATACCAAAGCGTCGAGTCAATCGGATAGGCTTTGGCCTTCAAGTGTCTCGATGCTACATGCAGCAAAAAAGGGTCGTTGCAGAAGTCGTTGAATAGCTGGCTGGAGCCAACATCAGCCGATTTGGCGTAGGCAGCTACGCACTTGGGGGGGGGGGCCGGCTCTATTTTTCGATTAGCCGTATCGACTTCATCAATGGCCGCATTTCTCAATACGTAATCAAACTTTAAGGCTTCAGCCACTAGGGCATCGACCATATTGCTTTGCAGCCCTTTAGGCAGAACAACATAGCCCTGCTCATCAAGTTCATTAAGAATTTCCTCAATCTCGTGAGCGGAAATCTCCCCAAAAAAAACCGACTCTATATGATCGATTTTTTCAATTGCTTCGGAGAAAAGAATTTTATGCAGCAGTTCCTGCATAAGCCCGGAGGAATTTTCATATGCGCGCATCAACGAGATATGCGATATCTGCGGCGTGACCCCGGTGTTTCTGTACGAAACAAGGCCAGCAAAAATCAATGCGAAATCTTTCTTAGAGATTCTGCCAAGTAAATTGTTTTCAAGAAGTTGGGAAAACTGGGCCGCCCAGTCCTGCGCCTCTGCGTACCCACGGGGTGATGTCTGCATCATTTCACAGAGCAGCTGGATCTCATCCGCCTTCGGCTTGATGATTCTGTTTTTCAGGGCAAGCGATTTGCGACTGACCCTTTGGAAAAAGGAGGCCATAGTCACGACTCTTTCTTGAATATCAGGGATTTGTTGTGATTGACTTGAACATCAGGGTCGTTCAGGAAAACCAGCTTCATGTCTACCGCATCGATATATTCGGCCACCTCGTTGACGGTATTGCCACGAATATGAAGATTGTCGTTTTTCTGGTTTCCTGGAACCCATTCCCAACCGATACCTAGATAACCGTTCGGCTTCAAAACGCGCTTTGCTTCACGAAGTGCGAGATGCGGATCCCCGCAGTATGCAAGCACCCACCCCAAAACAACTGCGCCAAATTCGGAATCTTTGTAGGGCAATCTATGGCAATCGCCCAGTTCAATGTAGGGACTATAGGAAAACAAATCCACGCCCTTGGTGTCTGTGAGCCCTAAAGCCTTGGCAAGAAAGATGTCATCCTCGGTTCTAGGACCAGTAATCAAGATTTTTGCAGACGCCTTATCTTGAATCAACGTCGAAAGTGGATACATGAGAATCGCCATGCGATTCCCGCAGCCAAATGCCGCATCATGATCGAAGGCGGACAAATTATGATCGATGACGCTTTGTCTAACCTCCGGACCGAGGCTATCCAAGAACCTCATATCTCCTTTCCTCATTTTCCAGCGGAACTTGCAAAACTTGGTCCGCACTCTCGGAATGATGAGTAGCTGAGTCAGAAACCTTGTCAAAAAATTCATTCGCATACTCTGATCACAATTTTTGGTTGAGCCTTCATTACAGTGGTTTACAACTATCTCGTCGTACAAAAATTTTGCGCATACGCGAAGCTGATGCCAGCAACCACACCTGCACATCGGACTTCTTCATTTCGATGCCACCACCAATCAGCGCAACCAGCGCTGCCGCCGTCGTGCTGAGGATGGCCGCACCAACTGCGGCCTCCAGCGAACGGCTTCCGGTGGATAGCAACAGGGACTGGGCCAGCAGTAGGATGGGGAAATGCGTGGCGTACAGGCTATAGGAACAGTCGGCCAGACGCTTGCCCACCGGCACCCGGATACGCAGGCGGAACAGTATCCACGCGATCGCGGCCGCAACCAGCACATCGCGCGCCACGATCCACGGAGGGCCGCCATCCTGTAGGGCACGCCATCCTTCCGCCGCGATGATGGCGAAGATCAGGCCAGCGCACAACAGAAAGCGGTTGTGCCAGCCGGCGCGGCCGCTGTCATTCCATATGTAATAGGCCAGCGCGCCGGTCAGCCACACCGCCGCATAGCCGGCGAAGCCCGGGTTGTATTTCACGCCGGACCAGGCGACGGCAACAAACACCGCCGCCAGCAACATACTGCGACGGCCGGTGAACAGCGCCAGCGCGCAAGCGTAGAGCGCGTACAGCTTGGCCTCCATATAAAGGCTCCACAGTGGGCCGTTGATTTCCAGCATGCCTTGCATCATGGCCAGGGCGCCGCCGATTTCGGAAAGTCGCAGATGCACGATCTCGCGCGCGGCGTAGACATCACCGGGCAGGCTCAGCGGTCCGCTACGGCCAGGCAGGGCGAAGAAATCCATGGTGAGGAAGACCGCCAGCGACACACCTATTGCGTAGAGCAGAGGCGGATAAAGACGGGCGAAACGCGCCGCCGCGAACACGTCCAGTCGCAGCCTGCCGTTGCGCTCGATATTGGCCTCCAGGGTATACGTGATCAGATAGCCGGAAAGTATGAAAAACACTACTACCGCGTATTCGCTGGCGAAGGAGGAAACTTGGTGTAGGGGCGTGCCCAGACCGATGAAACGCAGGAAATGGATCTGCACCACATGCGACACCAGAACCACGGCGGCGGCCACACCGCGCACGCCGGCCAGGTTGTCGAAATAGGCCGTGCTCATGGGCCCTTGTTTCTCGTCTGCGCCATCAGCAATGCGGCCAGATTGAAGTCGAAGGCCGTGTCCACATCGATGGAGCGCTCGCGCGGCATTACATAGCCCAGGGTGCCGCGCGGCATGAATCCGTGCTCGCGTCGAAACTCTTTGATATCGATCACATAGATGGCACCGTTGAGACGATGCCACACACCCAACTCCTGGCTGCGCAGGCCGCGGAATTGCCTCGGTACGAATTCATCCATCCGGAGATCGTCTGGCAGCTGGCCCATCCAGGCCGGCGGGCACTCGGTCTCGCTGACAGAGACGACGGCAGGCGCATTGCGCCCCTCAAACAGGGTCAGCGCGCCGCTGATGTCTTCCGCAGTGCGCAAAGGAGAGGTCGGCTGCAGCAGTACCAGACCGCAGTACTGCTTCACCTCATCGCCGAGACGATCCAGCACTTCCTTCACCACATCGGCGCTGGTGGTGCTATCCGCCGCCAGCGCCGGATCGCGCAGCCAGGGGCAATCGGCGCCGGCTTCGATGGCGATACGCTGGTATTCGGCGGAATCGGTTGACACGATGGTGCGTGTGATCTGTGGGCATGCCAACCCCGCGAGTATGGACCAGACGAAGAGCGGCTTGCCACAGAGATCGCGCACATTCTTGCCGGGCAGACGCTTGCTGCCGGAACGGGCAGTCACGATGGCCAGATACTTTTCTGTCACAGGCACCGACTCCGGAAGTTTCGCAGCATCTGCAGGCCGGCTTCGCCGCTTTTCTCGGGATGGAACTGCGTACCGAACACATTGCCGGCTTCCACCACGGCGGTGATTTCGCATCCGGCATAGGTGGCGAGCCCCGCCACGATGGGATGGGCGGGCTTTACCACGCCGTAGCTGTGGACAAAATAGAACAATTCCCCGTCGAGGCCTTCGAGCAGTTTCGGCGGCTGCGCATCGGCGGCCTTCACGCGCGACCAGCCGATATGCGGCAATCGCGCTTCCACCGGCAGCCTCACGACTTCATGATCGATCAGGGAAAGGCCCGCGTGCTGCCCCTGCTCGGTGCTGGAGCGCATCAGCATCTGAAAACCCAGGCAGATGCCCAGCAATGGCTTCCCCGCACACGCCAACGCCATCAGTGGTTCGCGTAAATTGTGCATGTCGAGGCGGCGCATGCCTTCGCCGAAAGCGCCCACGCCCGGTAGCACCAAACCATCGGCCTTTGCCAGCAGATCCGGGTCGCGCGTCAGCACGACTCGCGCGCCAATGTATTCGAGAGCGTTGAGCACGCTACGCACATTGCCTATGCCGTAGTCGATGACGGCGATCATCGCGCGCCCCCCTGACGGTCTATGGTATCCGGCAAGGCAGATTTGAGCTGGGCCACGGTGGCCTTGTTGTAATGGAGCAGCGAGGCGATGGCCACGCCCTGCAGTTGAGTGCGTGCATCCAGCTGCTGCAGGTGTTCGAGTTTGCCAGCACCGCCCGAAGCCACGACGGGAATTCGCACCGCCGCCTCCACCGCCGCGCAAAGTTCGACATCGAAGCCGCGCTGCGTTCCCTCCTGGTCAACCGAGGTCACCAGCAATTCTCCGGCGCCGCGCTGCTCCAGCTCCCTCGCCCACTCGACCACATCGCGGCCCGTCGGGTCACGGCCGTTGCTTATATAGGCTTCCCAGCCGTCGCCGCGCCGCTTGGCCTCGATCGAACCTACCAGACACTGGCTGCCGTAGACCGAGGCTATCTGCTCGGCCAGACCGGGATTGTTCACCAGTGCACTGTTCACAGCCACCTTGTCGGCGCCCGCCGCCAGCGCCTGCTCCACATCCTCGATGGCGCGTATGCCGCCGCCCATGGTGATGGGTACGAAGACGGACTTGCAGGCTTCGGAAATCATGTGGAAGAGATTGCTGCGACCGTAGAGACTGGCCACGGAATCCATCAACAGGATCTCGTCCACCGCCTGGTCGTAGTATCTGCGCGCCAGTTCGATGGGATCGCCGATGCGGCGCTGGCCCTCAAGGTGTATGCCCTTGATGACGATGCCGTTTTTGATGTCCAGCCGTGCAATCAGTCTTTGCATGGTTCAGATGTCGTTGAACAGCTTTTGCGTCGAGACCTGCCAGAAGCTTTCTTTGTTCAGAGCCTCCAGGAACAGCATGGCGCTGTTTCCGGCGCCGAAGGCTAGGTCGGGCACGTGGCGGGTCAGATTGTCCCAGCTGCCGTCCATGGCGGCGAGTATCTGCCCGCGTTCGCCGTCCACATTGACGATGCAGGGCGAGTTGGCGCGGCCGGTCTGGCGCGTCGAGACATTGATGGCCGGGACGCCGAATACTGGGCATTCGCGTATGCCGGCACTTGAGTTGCCGAGCAGATAGCGCGCGTTACGCAGCATGACGAGAAAATACTCGACGCGCATCGAGGGCAGCAGCTTGATGTGCTTGTTGCCTTCTAGCTTGCGCCAGGCGTTGAAGATCAGTTCACAGCCCTCATCGTTGTTCGGATAGATCACCACATGTTCGCGGCCGCTTTCGAGCACGGCGTCGGCGATGGCCTGGGCTGAACGCTCGGTGTCGGTGAGATCGGTCGTGACGGGATGGAAAATGATCACGCCGTAGTCGGCGAAGGGAATATCGTAGTAGCGCTTGACCTCAGTCAGGTCCGGCAGCGAGGACGACATCATCAGATCAATGTCGGGCGAGCCAATCACATGTATGGTTTCCGGCCGTTCACCCAGCTGCAGCAGCCTGCGCCCGGCCACTTCATTGGCGACGAAATGGATGTGCGACATCTTGGTCACGGCGTGGCGGATCAACTCGTCCACCGTGCCTGAAACTTCGCCGCCCTCGACGTGGGCAACCAGGATGTTGCGCAGGGCGCCGACGGTGGCGCCGGCCAAGGCCTCGACACGGTCGCCATGCACCACGATGAGGTCGGGACGGAATTCGGTCAGATAGCGCGAGAGTCCGTCGATGGTGGAGGCCAGAACGCGCTCCATGGGTTCGCCCATGACCTGGTTGTGATAGACATAGACGCTGCGCGTGCCGTCGCGCAGGCGGTGTTCCGGCAGGGTGCGATAGACCTCGTCCAGGGTATAGCCGTAGCGCGACAGGGTGTGCATACCCGTGATGAAGATCGCGGCCTCTAAGGATTCGGCGGTGTCCACAGACTGGATCAGCGGCTTCAGTTTGCCGAAGTCGGCGCGGGTGCCGGTCAGGAAAAGGATTTTGCGTGTCATTGCAGGTCCTCGCGGGCCAGTAGAGTACGGATGTTACGCGACAGGCCCGGCTTGTCTCCCGGCAGCTTGCTGTCGGCGTAGAGCAGTTCATGCAGACGGGCAAGCGACTTCAGCACGATGCGCCTGTCGTCGCTGGGCACGGGAGATTTCTCCAACGCCTTGCGCGCGGGTGGTAGCGCGTCGTGGCCCTGCTCCAGTAATGCCGACACGATACGCGCGCCGGGCAATGCGTCGCGCCACGCGAGAAGATCCAACGAGTGGCCCAGCGCCGGCAGGCGATTCTTCACGCGCGACCAGATGCGGCGCAGGGGCGATTGCGGCCCAAGTTCGAACTCGCCGAAATCCTCGGCCACAGTGACCGTGCAGGTGACGAAGTTGTAGGCCAACCAGCGGAAACCATTGATGGCGTTTTCGACGCGCCAGCCGTCGGCAAGCGCGCGGCCAATATTTGCGTAGTACTCGGCTTCACTGCGGCCGGTGTACTGGATGTCAAGCGGATAGGACGGCAAGTTGGCATCGTAGGTCACGACCGGTATGCCCAACACCAGGGCCTCCATCGCAGTCACCGACCAGCCGGTCAGGATGGCGTCGGTGTCTTCCAGCAGTTCGTACAAGGACACACCCTCCGCCGGCCAGTTCACATGAGCATTGGCAGGCACGTGTTCTAGCATATCTTCGAGCATGAAGGACTGTTCGGAGCGGAAGGTCTCGCGCTTGTTGGGGAAATCACGCGGATGGACACGTATCACCAGAAAGAGATCGGGGCGGGTCGCCACCCAATCTAGCGTGGCCTTTACCCACTCGGCCTGGGTGCGGAACACATCACTGAACACCTTCTTGTACGGAAAACCGTCGATCAGCAGTGCCGCATAGGCCTCGTCGTAACTGGACAGGGTCATGAGCAGGATTTTCTGCTCAGGCTTCACGTGCCAGCGCTGGCGTATGCCGCTGCTACCGGCATAGGGTGCGGAAAACACGGCGAAATGCTGGCCCGAGAGGAGCTGTTCGAAATGTCCCGTCACCTTCGCCGCCGAAGCCGGCGTCACCGGATTGACTTCGCTTCTGTCCCAGTAGATCAGGGCTGGATTCACCAGTTTGTGCACTTTCCAGTCCCAGACCCGCATGGTGCCGAGGCGGTGCGCCAGATTGGTCCCGCTTTCGATGAACAGCACCTTCACATCCTGGCTGATCGCGTACTGCATGCAGGAATTGATGTTCGAGTACTGCGGGCTGAAAGTAAGGATGCTGTCCGGGCGATTGTTTTCCAGATAGCGCGCAAATCCCTGCAGTGTGCGTAGTGCATTGGCCAGATAGACCCGATACTCGCGCCACTGCAGCTCGTTCAGCTCGGTAGACATCTTCTTGTGCGCCAGAGTGAATTCGTACAGGGCCACGCGCCCCACTTTCACCCCCAGATACTCGGTGTCCAGCGATTTTGCCGCCGCGGCGTCGACGGCCATAGCGTCGAATTTCGCGAAATCCTCGGCGTTCAGATAACGCGCCAGGGCATCGACCGGGAAGCGGTACACGCGGGCAATCGCATTGGCCCCAGCCTCGCAGTCCGAACAGATGCGCGCCGACTCTTCCGGTGTGCAACCCGGCGCCAGGCGGCGCGCCGTCATCGGCGCGCAATAGGTCAGCGCCTTGCCGCAGGTCAGATAATGAATTTTATGGCCGCATTCGGCCAGGGCGCGCGCAAGATAGGCTTCCGGCGCAGTGTGCGGCCAGAGCGCCGCATGCGGCGTAAAGAAAAGTAGATTCACAGTCAATGCAGGTTCAGATGTAACCAGTCAGCCAGCGCCGTCAGCGTGACCCGCGCTTGTCCATGCAGGCGGGCGACACGTTCGGCACAGACGCCGCGCAGCATGGGCAGGTCCGCAAGATCGGAGAGCACGGCCTCGACGAGGTGCTTGCCGAAGCCGGCCACGCGCACATCAACGAGCCGGTCCTGGAGGTCAAGCTCCTCATACAGGCGCTCTACCTGCGGGTAATTCAGGAGTCCCCGCGCCGGCACGCCCATGCCTATGGGGCAGACATTGGCATGAAAGCGCATGCCCAGAACCAGATCGAAGCTGCGGTATCTTTGCAAAAAATCCGCGAGTCCAGTTTCGCCCGGCTCCAACCGGCCCACGGCAACGCGGCGACGCAGATAAGGATCGGGGATCATGGGTAGCAGTTGCGCGATCAGCGCGCTGTCACGCCAGATATGCGGCATCAGGTCGATGCGCAGCGCCGGCAGCGCGTCCATCAGTTCGCGGCAGGCCTCGGCCAGTTCGTGCAGAAAACCCTCGGTGGTCAAACCGCGGTCGAAACGCCGCTCTAACATGTCGCCGGCGATATTGATGCCGATACGGCCGCTATCGCCCTGCACCGGCCGGCAGCCGGCGGGATCCGCGAAGAAGCCGCCGTCCGGCATGATGTGGATGCGCGCCGCGGTTTCCTCTCCCAGCACTTCGCTTAGGGCAAAACTGGAGCCATCGTTGCGCACGCACACGAACATGTCGCGCCGGTCGAGCACGGTTGCCATGAAAGCGGAAAACCGTTGCGCCGACTGCGCACTGTAGCCCTGCCCTGTGTCCACGCCCAGGGCGAAGAAGGCGGTCGGCACCGTCAGACACGCCAAGCACTCGGGCGTGATATCGATGGATGTGCCGGTGGCGGAATGGTCCACCCACAGTTCGAAATAGTTGCCACCGCCAACGATCAGCAGATCGAACCCGTTAGCGTAGTCGACGAAGGCGTCGTCGAAGTTGCGCTGCTTCCAGTAGAATTCGCGGATTTCCAGATCGGTAAATTCCAGCGCGAAGCCAAGCCGCTCGGCCAGCATGCGGCGCGCTCCAGCATGGTTGGCCAGATCGCCTATATTGCCGGCAAAGCTGGCCAAGTGCAGCACGCGAAGGGTTTTCTCCCTTCCGCTCATGAAACCGCTTTTGCTTTCTTGACGTCTGCCCACGCCACCTGGGCGTTGACCGGCAGGTCGCGGACCGCCGGCTTGCCGAACAGGCTTTCGTAATCCCGCGCCTTGATCTCGCCGGTGCCCGGGCGCTTGACCCATATATTATCGGCACTGAAGGGCTCGCCGGCCTTGACCGGCTTGGTAGTGACCACGCAGGCATAGGCGAAATCGATCGTCGGCTGCTCTTCCGCGAGAATCTTCTTGGAGCCGCCGAGCGCCGCATGAATGGCGCGGCTGCCCTTGACCATTTCCGACAACTGCTGTGGATCAACCGAGATCGCAATGTCCGGACCTGGCCAGTCATAGCTGGAGGTGAAGTGCTTTTCCAGGATGGAGGCGCCCAGGGGTATAGCTGCGAAACAGGTGTAGGGGCCCAGCGAGTGATCCGAGAGGCCGAGCACGGCATCGGGGAAGGCTTCGGCAAGCTCAGCAATGGCACCCAGACGAACCTTCTCATATGGCGTGGGGTACATTGAGGTGCAATGCAGCAGCGCGAAAGGCACGCCAGCGGCGCGGAAGATTTCCACCGCAGGACGGATGCTGTCTATGTCGTTCATGCCGGTGGACAAGATCACCGGTTTGCCGAACGACGCGATATGGCTGATCAGCGGGTAATTGTTACATTCGCCTGAGCCAATCTTGTACCAGTCCACGCCCAGGACTTCGAGTTCGTTCGCAGCTGCACGCGAAAAAGGCGTGCTCAGGTAGAGCAGGCCCTTGGATTCGACGTAGGCCTTGAGCCGGGTTTCCTCGTCGCGACTCAGGGCGCAGCGCTTCATGATTTCCCAGATTGATTCGGTGGCGTTGCCGGGCACCACATCATTAGGGATCATTTCGTCCTCGATGACGTGGTATTGGAACTTCACGCATTCGCAACCGGCGGCCAGAGCGTCGTCCACCATGCGGATAGCCTTATCAATATTGCCTTCATGGTTGATGCCGATTTCGGCGATGACCAGCGGCGGATGGGCGACGCCTATCTTGCGGCCGCGGATTTCAAATTCGGGCATGGGTGCCTCCTTCAACTGATCTCGTGTCTGAGCCGCCATTCACCGTCGACCTTGTGCCAGAGGTGCGGGGAGCGGAAGCGGTCCACAGTTTCGTGGAACTCGGCTTCCGTGATGTCGATGTATTCCAGGAATTCGCGGAAGTATTTGGCGGGGAATTCCTGATCGAATTTGCGCACCAGGTTCACGCCCTCCTCTCGTGTGATCTTGCCGTTACGAATTTCCTGGGCGGCGTCGTAGGTAGCGCGGCCCAAGCCAAATTTGGCCAGCGTCGTGTAGTAGTGGAAGGGGTCGATGCGGTCGTCGATGCTGCTGTACTTGGAGTAGGTGCCCTCAGTGCGTTCTGGATTAGCCTGGAAGCCGGTGTGCTCCACCGCGTAGTAATAGCACTCCTGTGGATCCCACTTCAGGTAGTAGCCGAGGTAGTGCACCTCGACCTTGGCCTTTTCCAGCGCTTCGCGCGCGGGCGGGATATAGGGGGCGAAATCGCCAAGCGTGAAGCCATAAGTGGCGATGATATCGCGCATGGTCATGCCGCCGAACTTCATATCCAAGGTCTCGACAGTCGAATAAAAGGCAGGGTCCATGGTCGGGCGCTTGTTGTCGTCGACGTCGTTGCCATACTCGGCCTGGTTCTCGCCATACATGACCAACTCAACGCCGTAGCGCGCCGCCATGGCAGGGCCGATGATGCGCTGGCCGATGATGAAAGGCTGGAAGGGGTGTAGCAGATTGAGGAAAGCCAGGCGGGTCAGCAGGCGGTGCAGCTTGCCGTTCGGCGTGTAGAGAATGTTGTCGAGGCCGCCGACATGCATCCAGTTCGAGAAGTTCTTCCAGCCGATGTCTGTGTAGAGGTGCGGCGCCCAAGTCACCGTCAGTGGGTTCATGCCGTACTTGTATTTGAGGATGTGGGCGGTAAAGGCGCTGTCTTTGCCACCGCTGCCTGGCACGATCACGTCGTAACGGCCGTCGTTGCGCTTGAAGAGAGTTAGTAATTCGCGCAGTCGATCCTCGCGCTCCTTCCAGTCGATATTGCTGTCTTTCTCGAAGGCAAAGGCGCAGGCCGAACACAGCCCGTCCTTGAAGGCGATAGTAGATTTCTTGTCGCTCTTGTCGCTGCCGAACTCGACAGTGGAGTTGGGACGCTGATTCGAGATTACGCAGTGGCGGCAGAACTCGACTTTGGGTGGTAGCCCGTAATAGGCTTCAGTGCTCACAAATAAACTCCGATGGGGTGCATTAATTATTCTGGACGGAAAACGGTGCGACGTGCAGGATTTCGCAGACCTTGCGGATTTCATCTTCTGTATGGCCAGTGGAAATCGGCAGGCTCAACTCGGTCGCATGCAATGCATCTGCAATCGGCCAGTCGCTCGACAGAATGCCCTGCATAGCCTTCTGCTTATGTGGTGGAATCGGATAATGAACCTCGGTCTTGACCCCTTGTTCCAGTAGCCAGGCACGCAATTCGTCGCGAAGGGCATGGCGCACGCCGAAAATATGGAAGACGTCGTATTCGTCACTCCGGCGGCACGGCAGCGTCAACCAATCCGGGAGGCCCTTGAAGTAGATTTCGGCAAGGGAACGTTTGTGCTGCGTCATTGCTTCGAGGTGGCGAAGTTTGACACGGAGCAGCGCGGCCTGGATTTCGTCCAGACGGGAATTCAATCCCACATATTCATTGACGTATTTCTGTTTGGAACCGTAGTTGCGCATATGGCGCAGACGGTCGGCCAGCGCATCATTATTGGTTACAACTGCGCCAGCATCACCGATGGCTCCCAGGTTCTTAGTTGGGTAGAAGCTGAAGCAGCCCGCGTCGCCAAATGTCCCAGTCATTTTGCCAGCCAGTTTGGCACCATGCGACTGGGCGCAGTCTTCCACCACCTTCAAACCACGCTCACGCGCAAAGGCGCCAATGGCATCCATGCGGCAGGTCTTGCCAAACAGGTGGGTGACGCAGATAGCACAGGTGTTGGGGGTGATTGCCCGCGACAGTTGCGCAGGATCTATGTTGAAGGTGGCCAGTTCGGGCTCCACCAGCACCGGCTTGTGGCCGGTTCGCACGATGGCCAGGATGGTGGCGATATAGGTATTGGAGGCGACCAGGATGTCGCTGCCCTTGGGCAGGTCCAGTGCCTCGATGGACAGGATGAGCGCGTCCAGGCCATTGGCCACGCCGATGCAGTGCCTGGCCCCGACATACTGGGCAAACTCGGACTCAAACGCGCTGACTTCCTGCCCCAACACATACCAGCCGCTTCGGATCACGCGGGTCGCAGCGGCTTCCAGTTCCGCCATTAAACCCGCATTGGAACGCGCCAGGCTTTCGTATTCAATCACTCGGGGCTCATTCATACGGCGTGTCGATGTATTCGCTGCGGTCATAGGGGTGGGATGACATGACCAGCAGCACTGAACCCGGGCCAAAAGTCATGGTGTGCCAATCCTTGGGCTCCACCAGCAGACACTGACTGGGATGGTTCAACTCCACGGTGCCGGAAGTGACGCCGTCGTTCATGAAGACGGAAACCGTACCACTGACGGCCACCAGTGCCTGCCTAGTATGAGCATGGCGGTGTCCACCTCGCGTTTGCCCTTCGGCATCAAATATCCAGTAGGTACGAACCGCCGTGAACGGCAAAGCGCCTTCCAGAACCGACAAGGAACCGCGTGAATCAGTAAAGGTGGGTAGATTAAGAATCGTAAAATGAGTCATCACGTCACTCGTGGTAGTCCATGGTCTTGTAGCCGTGCTTTTTCACCAGTTCGTCGCGCTCGGCGGCTTTGAGGTCTTCGCGCACCATTTCGGCTACCAGCTCGTCGAATGTGATCCTGGGCGTCCAGCCGAGCTTCTGCTTG
>Ga0299912_10000978_pt1 | contig 23137 bp, 21 predicted proteins | sample RVTome_2_FD_207667 | JGI IMG/M metagenome (GOLD analysis project Ga0299912, IMG submission 207667) | Soil microbial communities from uranium-contaminated site in the Upper Colorado River Basin, Wyoming, United States - RVT95D214 (version 2) ... | reverse complement strand
CCGCCATCCTCGGCGCCGAGAGCTTCGGCTTCGGCACCGGCCCGATGGTGGCCATGGGCTGCAAATATCTGCGCATCTGCCACCTGAACAACTGCGCCACCGGCGTCGCCACCCAGGACAAAGTGCTGCGCCTGAAGTACTTCATCGGCAAGACGGAAATGGTGATGAACTACTTCAAGTTCATCTGCCAGGAGACCCGCGAGATCATGGCGAGTCTCGGCGTGCGCAGCCTGGAGGAACTCATCGGCCGCACCGATCTTCTGGAAGTCATCGAAGGCGCGACCGAGAAGCAACGTCGCCTCGACCTCGCGCCGCTGCTCTCCGACGCCGGCGTGCACAAGGACAAGCCGCGCTTCTGCGTGACGCCCCGCAACGAGTCCTTCGACAAGGGCGAGCTGGCCGAGCAGATGGTGCGCGACACGCTGCCCGCCATCGAATCCAAGTTAGGCGGAACGTTCCGTTATGAAGTGCGCAACACCCATCGCTCCATCGGCGCGCGCCTCTCCGGCGAGATCGCCGCACGCCACGGCGACTTGGGCATGGAAGACGCGCCCATCCGCGTGGAGCTGACCGGCACCGCAGGCCAGAGCTTCGGCGTGTGGAACGCCGGCGGCCTGCACCTCTATCTCGAAGGCGACGCCAACGACTACGTGGGCAAGGGCATGGCCGGCGGCAAGGTGGTGATCCGCCCGTTCGCCAACAGCGGCTTCAAGTCCAACGAGACCACCATCATCGGCAACACCTGCCTCTACGGCGCCACCGGCGGCAAGCTGCTGGCGGCGGGCCTGGCGGGCGAACGCTTCGCGGTGCGCAATTCCGGCGCGCATGCGGTGGTGGAAGGCATCGGCGACCACGGCTGCGAATACATGACCGGCGGCGTCGTCACCGTGCTCGGCCCGACCGGCGTCAACTTCGGCGCGGGCATGACCGGCGGTTTCGCCTACGTGCTCGACGTAGACAACGGCTTCACGGACCGCCACAACAACGAGCTGATCGACATTCATCGCATCGGCACGGAAAACATGGAGGCCTACGCCAACCATCTGCGCGACATCATCCACGATTACGTCGCGGAGACGGGCAGCGCCTGGGGCCAACACATCCTCGATCACTTCGCCGACATGATCGGCAAGTTCTGGCTGGTCAAACCCAAGGCCGCCAGCATCGAGGGCCTGATGGCCGACCTGCGGCGCGTAGCCGCATAACGACAGTATCGAGTGACGAGTTCTAGGTACGCGGAAAAACCCTAGTAGCTCGCCCCTAGCAACCAGACACTAAATAAATGGCAAACAATTTTCAGTTCATCCAAGTCCCGCGCACCGACCCGGCGAAAAAGCCGGCGCAGGAGCGCATCCGGGAATACCGCGAGATCTACGCCCAATTCGACGCCCATAGCGCCGCGGAACAGGCGGACCGCTGCCTGGCCTGCGGCAATCCCTATTGCGAATGGAAGTGCCCGGTGCACAACTACATTCCCAATTGGCTCAAGCTGGTGGCGGAAGGCAACATCCTGGAGGCGGCGGAGCAGTCCAACCGCACCAACACGCTGCCGGAGATTTGCGGCCGAGTCTGCCCGCAAGACCGGCTCTGCGAAGGCGCCTGCACCTTGAACAACGATTTCGGCGCAGTGACCATCGGCGCGATCGAGCGCTACATCAGCGAGACCGCCTTCTCGCTGGGCTGGAAGCCCGACTTGTCGCGCGTCAAGGCCACCGGCAAACGCGTCGCCGTCATCGGGGCCGGCCCCGCAGGGCTCGGTTGCGCCGACGTCCTCGCGCGCAACGGCGTGAAGCCGGTGGTGTTCGACCGTTATCCCGAGATCGGCGGCCTGCTCACCTTCGGCATCCCCGAATTCAAACTGGAAAAAGATGTCGTCAAAAACCGCCGCAAGATTCTTGAAGGCATGGGAGTGGAATTCCGCCTCAACACCGAGATCGGCAAGGACGTCGCCTTCCAGACGCTGCTCGACGAATTCGACGCCGTGTTCCTCGGCATGGGCACCTACCGCTACATGAAGGCCGAGGTTCCCGGCGAAGACCTGCCCGGCGTCTACTCTGCGTTGGACTTTCTGATCGCCAACATCAATCACCGCCACGGTTACGAGAAATCGCCCGAGGATTTCATCGACATGAAAGGCCAGCGCGTGGTGGTGCTGGGCGGCGGCGACACGGCCATGGACTGCAACCGCACCTCCATTCGCCAACATGCGCAGAGCGTCACCTGCGCCTACCGCCGCGACGAGGCCAACATGCCCGGCTCCAAGCGCGAAGTGGCCAACGCCAAAGATGAAGGCGTGAAGTTTTTGTGGAACCGCCAGCCGGTGGAGATCGTGGGCAACGGCAAGGTGGAAGGCGTCAAGCTGGTGACCACCAAACTCGGCGAACCCGACGCACGCGGCCGCCGCCGTCCCGAAGTGGTGGCCGACTCGGAAGAAATCGTGCCCGCCGATCGAGTGGTGATTGCCTTCGGCTTCCGCCCCAGCCCGGCGGAGTGGTTCGCAAAATTCAACATCGTTACCGACGAAAGCGGTCGCGTAACCGCGCCCGCGCAAGGCGCGTTCGCCCACCAGACGCGCAACCCGAAAGTATTCGCCGGCGGCGACATGGTGCGCGGCTCCGACCTGGTGGTCACCGCCGTCTACGAAGGACGCCAGGCCGCGCAAGGCATCCTGGATTTTCTTAACGTTTAAACTAACGAGGGGGTAAACGCAAAGAACGCAAAGACGCAAAGAACGCAAAGATTTTTCATTTAAGAAACTTTGCGTCCTTTGCGCCTTTGCGTCCTCTGCGTTGAATTAGAACTATGACGAAATTACAAAACGACCGTTTCCTGCGCGCCTTGATGCGCCAGCCCGTTGACGTCACGCCGGTGTGGATGATGCGCCAGGCCGGGCGCTATCTGCCCGAGTACCGCGCCACGCGCGAGAAGGCCGGCAGCTTCATGGACCTGTGCATGAACCCCGAGCTGGCCTGCGAAGTCACGATCCAACCGCTGGACCGCTTCGCCCTCGACGCCGCCATTCTGTTTTCCGACATTCTCACCGTACCCGACGCGATGGGCTTAGGCCTCGGCTTCACCACCGGCGAAGGCCCCACGTTCAAGCACCCGGTGCGCACCAGCGCCGACGTGGACAAGCTGCCCATCCCCAAACCTGAGGGCGAACTAAAATATGTTATGGACGCGGTGCGCACCATCCGCCGCGAACTCAACGGCCGCGCGCCGCTGATCGGTTTCTCCGGCAGCCCGTGGACGCTCGCCACCTACATGGTCGAAGGCGGCTCGACAAAAGAATTCGGCCACGTGAAAGGCATGATGTTCAGCCAACCCGAACTCATGCACCGCCTGCTCGACAAACTCGCGCAGTCCGTCACCGCGTATTTGAACGGCCAGATCGCCGCCGGCGCGCAAGCCGTGATGATCTTCGACACCTGGGGCGGCGTTCTCACCCCGCGCGATTACCAAACCTTCTCGCTGGAATACATGCGCCGCATCATCGCGGGTCTCACCCGCGAAGCCGAAGGCCGTAAAGTGCCCGTCATCCTGTTCACCAAGGGCGGCGGTCAGTGGCTGGAGATGATGGTGGACAGCGGCGCGGACGCGCTGGGCGTGGATTGGACCACGGACCTGAGCGACGCCCGCCAGCGTGTCGGCAGCAAAGTTGCGCTGCAAGGCAACATGGACCCGTGCATCCTCTACTCCAACCCCGCGCGCGTGCGCGACGAAGTGGGCGCGGTGCTCGCCAGCTACGGTCACGGCAACGGACACGTGTTCAACCTCGGCCACGGCATCCACCCGCACATCGACCCGGAAAACGTCCGCGCCTTCGTCGACGCCGTGCACGAACTCAGCGTGCCCTACCACAAATAACATCATGTCTAAGAAAGAGCCCGATTCCCGCAAGCTCGACAACATCGTCGCCGAAGCGCGACGTAACCAAGAGCAGCGGGAAAAGGGCTACCGGGAACGCGCCCTCAAACTCTACCCCTGGATCTGCGGCCGCTGCCAACGCGAATTCACCCGCGAAAACGTCTCCGAACTCACCGTCCACCACCGCGACCACAACCACGACAGCAATCCCGCCGACGGCAGCAACTGGGAACTGTTGTGCTTGTACTGTCACGACAATGAGCATCAGCGGTATCTTGATGCCGGTCATGGTGAGATGGGAGCGGGCAGCAAACAAAAATCAGGCGCGACACACAATCCGTTTGCCAATCTCAAGCAGTTGTTGAAAAAGGACGAGTAGTAGGCTGGGTTGCAAACCCAGCGCTCGAGAAATCGTAATGGCCAACGCTGGGATTCGGCTACGCCTCGTCCCAGCCTACGGTCCTGAAATTATCAAGAGGGGTGACAAATGGAAATAACTGTAGGTGATCTTAAAAGAAAGCTAAGTGCCTTTGGTGATGAAATGACAGTGAGCTTTAGCGGGTTGGATTTCTACAGACTAAAACCACGGGGGCCCGATGTTGTTCAAATAGAATTTAATCAAGTTGTTTATAAAGATGAACAAGGTTTAGTTCATGTGGAAAATATTGAATAAGGCATAGCAAGGCAAATTCACTCGGACAGGCAAAAGCGTCGCTTCGCTCCGTTTTGCCTGCCGGTGATTTGCAGCGTTATACGCTCAAGGGAAAATTATGAGAACTAAATTTAGTTTGCTAGTGATTGTATGTTTGCTGGTCGGTTGTCAGGCGACAGGCTCCGTTAAATACCAAGGTAGTAGTCCAACTAAAACAGGATTAAAGGGGTCAGAGCCCTTTACACTACTCTCTCTTCGCGATTGATGCGCTTCGCTTTGCTCAGCACATCCTACTCGCTGCCACCCGCAAAGATTGAATCAACCCTCCTCATTGGCTTCGCGCAAACGCTCGCGCCGTTTCTGCTCTTCGGCGAACGCTGCCTTGATCTCTTCCAGCACGGCATCGACATCGGGGGCTTGTGTGCTTTCTTCGAAATGCCCGGTCAGCGCGGTGTCGGCGTGTAATTCGCCGTTCGCGTACAGCGCCCAGATTTCCTTCGCGTAGCGGCTCTCCAGCAATTCCGGGGCGAACTGGCCGTAGTAGGCGGTCATGTTGTTGACGTCGCGCGCGAGCATGGCTTGGGCGTTGTTGTTGGCCGCAGCGTCCACCGCTTGCGGCAGATCGATGATGACCGGGCCGTCGGCATCCAGCAGCACGTTGAATTCGGAGAGGTCGCCGTGCACCACGCCCGCGCACAACATGCGCACTACGTATTGCATCATCACGGCATGATCTTCCAGCGCCTGCTCGGCGGACATGGACACATCGCCGAGGCGCGGCGCGACATCGCCGTCGGCATCGGTGATCAATTCCATCAGCAGCACGCCGTCTTGGCAGCCATAAGTCTGCGGCACGCGCACGCCGGCATTGGCCAGGCGTGCGAGCGCATCGACCTCGGCGTTCTGCCACGTTTCCTCTTGCTGTTGACGGCCGTACTTGGAGCCCTTTTCCATGGCGCGGGCTCGGCGAGTGCTGCGCACCTTGCGGCCTTCCTGATATTGCACGGCCTGTTTGAAGCCGCGCTTTTCAACTTCTTTGTAAACCTTGGCGCAGCGAATATGGTCGCCGCAGCGCACGATGAAGACGTCGGCCTCTTTGCCGCTCATCAGGCGGCGAATGACTTCATCCACCAGGCCGTCATCAACCAGCGGCTGGATTCGTTTTGGGATTTTCATGGTGCCCTTGTGCTTAGTGTGTAGGGTGGGCACGTTGTTTGTGCCCACCTTTTCAGCTCCAACGCGTGGGCACACAAAAAGTGCCCACCCTACGACTGCCCCATCCGCGACTGATGCGCTTCGCTTTGCTCAGCACATCCTACTCTGCTCGTCACTCCGGCGAAGGCCGGAGTCCAGAGATATCTCGCCAATGGATACCGGCTTTCGCCGGTATGACGGCAATTCGATGGTCATTCGCGCCGGTGCAACGCTTGGCGGCGGGTGTTCGAGTGTTGTGATGGTTCGGATTTTCGCGGCGCGGGTGGTGTGACCGCGAGAAACTTCGGCGCGCCGCGCGCGCCGGTTTCGTGGTAATCGCGCGTCAATGCGGCGCGGGCGGTTTCGGCGTCTACGCCGTGCAACTGCGTCATGCCGTCGAAGACGAAATCGAACAGGCGGTCTTGCGCGAACTTGTGAGTCTGGCCGGTGGTGGCGTAGAGCCAGTCGCTGAAGCGCAGGAAACGTGCGAAGGGATCGTCACTCAGCATTAGCGGCATGGTGTGTACGAATCGGCCGGAGTTGGCGATCATTCCCCAGTAGCGTGCGAAGCGCGAGAGGCGCTGCATGGTGAGAAAGTCGATGAGATTGGTCGCCAGGATGTTGTAGGGCGGCTCGGGGTTGTAGCGCATGTCGAACGCTGAATTGTGGCGGACGATGGGCGTGCCGCGCAGGCGTTTGAGGATACCGACTTGCACTTCGTGCGGGTCCAGCGCGACGAGGCGGTTGAATCCCTGCGCGAAACTTTCCACCGATTCGCCCGGCAGGCCGATGATGAGATCGGCGTGAATGTGCGCGTGGGTGTGTTCGCTTATCCAACGCAAATTAGTTGCAGTCTTCGCGTCATCCTGTTTACGGCTGATGTTGGCCTGCACTTCCGTGTTGAGCGTCTGAATGCCGATCTCGAATTGCAGCGCTCCGATAGGAAACTTGGCGATGGTTTCTTTCAGCGCCTCCGGCAAATGGTCTGGAATGATTTCGAAATGCACGAACAGGTCCGGCGTCATGCGCTCCAGAAAAAAATCCAGGATGCGCTGGCTCGCTTTCACGTTCAGATTGAACGTGCGATCGACGAATTTAAAATGCCGCGCGCCGCGTTCGTAGAGCGTCTGCATCTCGCCGAGAAAGCGCTCCAGCGCAAACGGCCACGAGGTCTTGTCGAGCGACGACAAACAAAACTCGCACTTGAACGGACAGCCGCGCGAGGCTTCGACGTAGATCAGCCGCTTCGCAATGTCCTCATCGCTGTAATAGCGATAGGGCAGTTCGAGTTGTTCGAGCTTAGGCACGTCGGCGCGGATGATTTTTTCCGCCGGCCGCTCGCCCACCAACACGCGGCGGCACAAATCAGCGAACGCAACATCGGCCTGCCCCGTCACCACATAATCGGCCAGTTGCACGATGCGCTGCTCATCGCATTCGTAACTCACCTCCGGCCCGCCCAGCACCACCACGATGTCGGGCCGCACTTGCTTCAACAGCGCGACCACCTCCGTGCACTCGGTGACGTTCCAGATGTACACGCCCAGCCCGACGATGGCCGGCTCCCGCGCGAGAATTTTCTCGACGATATCGATCGGCCGTTGATCGATGATGAATTCACACAGCGCGGCACGCTCGCGCAACTCGCCCAGATTGGCGAGCAGATAGCGCAGCCCGAGCGAGGCATGGATGTATTGTGCGTTGAGCGTGGCGAGGAGGATGGAGGACATCTTAAAAGATTAAACGCAGCTAGTAGCCTGGATGGAGCGCCAGCGGAATCCGGGAATCATCTGCAACAACCTTTCACAGAGTTGATCGACCGTAACCAGCCGGGTAGGGTGGATAAGGAGCGCAGCGACGCATCCACCATGGCATGGCGGATGCGCTTCGCTTATCCACCCTACGAAATTCATTCCCTCTTTGTTTGCGGATAGTGCGCCGGATACGGCAACCGCGCGACGCCGCTGTCCACGGCGGCCTTGGCCACGGCGGGGGAGACGATGTTGCGCAGGCGCGGGTCGAAGGGTTTGGGGATGATGTAGTCGGGGCCGAAGCTGAGGCTGTTCACGCCGTAGGCCTTGAGGACTTCGGCGGGGACCGGTTCGTGGGCGAGGCGCGCGAGGGCCTTCACCGCCGCGACCTTCATGGCTTCGTTGATGGTGCGGGCGCGCACGTCGAGGGCTCCGCGGAAGATGAAGGGAAAGCCCAGCACGTTGTTGACCTGGTTGGGGTAGTCGCTGCGGCCGGTGGCCAGGATGAGGTCGGTGCGCGCCGCGCGCGCTATTTCCGGTTTGATTTCGGGGTCGGGGTTGGAGAGCGCGAACACCACGGGCTTCGCGGCCATGCTGCGCAGCATGTCGGCGCTCACCAGATCGGGGCCGGAGACGCCGATGAACACGTCGGCGCCGTTCATGGCATCACTCAGGGTGCGCTTGGTGGTGTCGTTGGCGAATTCCTGCTTGTAGCGGTTGAGGTCGTCGCGGCCGGTATGAATCACACCCTTGCGATCGACCAGATAGATGTTTTCCTTGCGCGCGCCGAGCGCGACCAGCAGGCGCATGGAGGCGATGCCCGCCGCGCCGGCGCCGAGGCAGACGATGCTCGCGCTGCCGATGTTCTTGCCCTGCACTTCCAGCGCGTTCAGCAGGCCCGCGGAGATGATGATGGCGGTGCCGTGCTGATCGTCATGGAACACGGGGATGTCGAGTTTGGCGCTGAGCGTCTGTTCGATCTCGAAACAATGCGGTGCGGCGATGTCTTCCAGGTTGATGCCGCCGAAGGTAATGGCGATGTTGGCCACGGTGTCGATGAAGGCCTGCGGTGAATCGGCCTCCACTTCGATGTCGAACACGTCGATGTCGGCGAAGCGCTTGAACAGCACGCCCTTGCCTTCCATCACCGGCTTGCCCGCGAGCGGACCCACGTCGCCCAGACCCAGCACGGCGGTGCCGTCGGTGATCACCGCGACCAGGTTGCCCTTGGAGGTGTAACGGTAGGCGGCCTCGGGATCGGCGGCGATGGCGCGCACCGGCTCGGCCACGCCGGGGGTGTAGGCCAGCGACAGGTCCTGCTGGGTCTCGCAGGGCTTGGTGATCTCGATGGCGATCTTGCCGGGGCGATGGTCGGTGTGTTTGCCTTCGTGATAGTCGAGGGCGCGTTGGTTCAGTGTGTCGCTCATGTGTGTGTCCGTTATCTCATAGTCACTGTTAACGATCTTTGTCCGTCACGATCTCCAGCGCCGCGGGATGACGCACCCGCAGCACGGCCTGCCCCTTGTAGGGATAGAACCAGCCGCGCGCCACCACCTCACGGCCCTGGAGGTCGCGCGGGTTCCAGGACTCGAAATTGCCCAGGTCATCGAGGTCGATGCGCAGGGCCACGCCTTCGCGCGACCCCTCGCCGGGGCGGCGCGGAAAATTGAACCACAGCGAGCGCTTGCTCTCGCCGATGCGCTCGATGCGGCCGGTGACGATGCGAAACCCTTTCGTATCGCGCGCCAGGTCAGCCACCGGCAGGGGCCGGTAAATGCTCGTCCACACGCCCTTCCCGGCCGAACGCGCCTCGGCCTCCGTTTCCCGATAACACTGCCACTGCCAGGCATTGGGCGGCACCACGATGTGCGCCGCCAGCCCGGCCGCGAGCAGCTTTGCCTCCACGCTCACCCCCGCCGCCGTGTAGACGTGGGCCAGGGTGCGGTGATAGCGGTCGAGGCGTTCGCTGCCGTAGCGCAGGCCGACCGCCGCGCCCGGCGGCAGCAAGCCGAGCAAGGCCTGCCGCGCATCAACGGCCAGGGGCTCGGTGGGCTTGTCGTCGCGGCCCAGCTCCGGGGTGTTGATGCCGATGAAGCGCACCAGCCGCCCGTCGGTGAGGCGCAGGGTGTCGCCATCCACGACTTCCGACACCACAGCGCGCTCGTCCACATGATCGGCGGGGCATTCGCGGGCCAGCGCCGGGGCGGCCGCAAACAGCCAGACCCAAATGAAAAGGGCGCCCCACTGGGACGCCCTTTCGCGGCTGGACCTGCTCACCGCGTCGTTCGCGGACAGCGGCGTTACTTCACGCCGTACTTCTGGCGGAACTTGTCGACGCGACCGCCGGAATCGATCATCTTCTGCTTGCCAGTGTAAAACGGATGGCACTGGGAGCAGACGTCCAGGTTCAAATCCTTGTTGTTCGTGGAGCGCGTCTGGAAGCTGTTACCGCAGCTGCACTTCACCTTGATTTCGTGGTAAGCGGGATGGATCTCCGGCTTCATGGTCTCTACCTCAATCTATGACTCGTGGCACCGACACCCATCGGCGCGGGACGCGTATTCTAGGGGAAAGCGCCGTAAGCGGCAATCCCTAAGCGTTCCGCATCCGCGTCCCATGCAGCAGCGAGAGGGTGATTTCCTCCACATCCAGCGCCTTGGGGAACAGCACCCCGGAGATCTTCGCGCTGTTGATGCTGGCGCCGTCTAAGTTGCAGGTGGAGAAATCCACCCCGCGCAGGTCGGCCTGACGGAAATAGCCGCCGCGCAGGTCCAGGCCGCTGGCATCCCAGCCTTGCAGGTCCAGGCCGCGGAAATCGCAGTGGGTGAGGTCGCACTTTTCGCCGGCGGCCTTGCGGCGGTTGAATTCCGCCACCTCGCCTTCGCGCAGCAGCATGTAGAGGGGTTGGTCGTGTTTGATCAGCGGTGTCGACATGATTGACTCCTTCGCCCGTGGGCGCGTCTCTCTGTCTTCTATATCGGCCTGCTAGACGGGGTTCTCGATGTCCACGAACTGGAACTCTACGCCGAAGCGCGCCGCGAGATGCGCGCCCAGGGCCTGCACCCCGTAACGCTCGGTGGCGTGATGGCCGGCGCTGTAGAAGTGGATGCCCAGCTCGCGCGCCTGATGCACGGTCTGCTCGGAAATCTCCCCGGAGAGATAGGCATCGACGCCGAGGGCCGCGGCCTGTTCGAGGTAACCCTGCGCCGCACCGCTACACCAGGCGATGGTGCGGATTTGCGCTGCGCTGCCTTGGATGTGCAAGGGCGCACGCCCGAGGCGTTGCGTGATGCGCGCGGCGAGCTCATCCGGTTTCAGCGCCTCGTCCAGCGAACCGTATTGGCCAATAGCCGGGCCGCGGCCGCCGAAACCACCCTCGGACTTGAAGCCCAACAACGCGGCCAATTGCGCGTTATTGCCCAGCTCAGGATGCGCGTCGAGCGGTAGGTGGTAGGCAAGAAGATTGATGTCGGCATCGAGGAGCGCCTTGAGGCGGCGATATTTGATGCCCGTGATGCGCGGGTCTTCGCCCTTCCAGAAATAGCCGTGATGCACCAGTAGCGCATCGGCGCCCGCGGCCGCGGCGGCATCCACCAACGCCTGGCACGCGGTCACGCCGCCGGCGATCTTGCGCACCGCGTCGCGGCCCTGCACTTGCAGGCCGTTGGGGCAGTAATCCTCGAAGGCCGTCACCTGGAGCAGGTCGTCCAGATATTTCGTCAACGCGTCGCGCCGGATCATTTTTTCATTTCCGCCTCGGGTGGGAACGGCTCGATTGTACACATCGCGTGCTAATATTTCGGCCCATGAAACAGTCCAGCCTCTTTTGGTTTTTCGTCAAGGCCACCGTCGCCGGCCTCGCCGCGGCCTTCGTAATCCTGCTGCTGCGCCCCGACCTGCTCGGCCAGCAACAGCCGCGGCCCGTCGTCGAGATTACCGAAACCGCGCCGTCCACCCCCCGGCCAGTGCAGAATGCCGGGCCCGTTTCCTACGCCGATGCCGTGGAGGCGGCGGCGCCGGCAGTGGTCAACGTCTACACCACCAAGGTGGTCACCGAACGCGCCAGCCCTCTTTTCAACGACCCCATCTTCCGCCACTTCTTCGGCGACCAGCTGGCGCCGCGCCAGCGCCTGGAAAATAGCCTGGGCTCCGGTGTCATTTTCGATGAACACGGCTACATCCTCACCAACAACCATGTGGTGGAAGGTGCCGCCGGCATCGAAGTCGCGTTGCGCGACGGCCGCAGCGCCGAGGCCACGCTGGTCGGCACCGATCCCGAGTCCGACCTCGCTGTGTTGAAGATCGCTCTCGACAAGCTGCCGAGCATCACCCTCGGCGCCTCCGACCAGCTGCGCGTAGGCGACGTGGTGCTGGCCATCGGCAACCCCTTCGGCGTCGGCCAGACCGTGACCCTGGGCATCGTCAGCGCCACCGGCCGCGACCGCGTCGGCATCAACACCTACGAAAACTTCATCCAGACCGACGCCGCCATCAACCCCGGCAATTCCGGCGGCGCGCTCATCGACGCCTACGGCAACCTGGTCGGCATCAACACCGCCATCTTCTCCAAATCCGGCGGCTCGCAGGGCATCGGCTTCGCCATCCCCATGAGCATCGCCAAAGACGTCATGGGCCAGATCATCGAGACCGGGCAGGTCAGCCGCGGCTGGCTGGGCGTGGAGGGCCAGGACATCACCCCGCAACTCGCGGAGTCCTTCAACCTGCAAAACATTACCGGCGTCATCGTCGCCGGCATCCAGCGCACCGGTCCCGCCGCCCGCGCCGGACTGCGTCCCGGCGACATCATCACCCACATCAACGGCGAGGTGATCAGTGACGGCCGCACCCTCATGAACCGGGTCGCGGACATCGCGCCCGGCAGCCGCATTCAGATCAAGATTCTGCGCAGCGGCGAAGCAATGGATGTGCAGGCCGAAGTGGGGCAACGGCCTCCCGCCGGCGACCAGCAGTCTAATCGCGGTTAGCCGCCATGAAATTTCTCACTCTCGAAGACGGCTTGCTGGGCGTCTTGCTTGAGACAAAGGTCATCGATGTCACGGAGGCCGGGCGCGTTCTCGGCGCAGCGCCGGGAGTCCAAACACTCGCTCAACTGGTGGAGGCCGGCGATGAGACTGCGCAGGTGGTATGGCAGCTTGCCAAGCATGCCGCCGCGCAGGGCATCGCCTGCCGCGACTATGCCGAGGTCCGGCCGATGGCGCCCATCCCGCAGCCGCGACGCAACCTCATCTGCCTGGGAAAAAACTACCGCGAACACGCCAAGGAGATGGCCCGCAAAATGGGCACCAGCATGGAGTCGCCCAGCCACCCCATCTTCTTCACCAAGGCCACCACCAGCGTCATTGGTCCCAACGACCCCATCCCCCGCCACTCCGGCATAACCACGAAAGTGGATTACGAGGCGGAACTGGCCATCATCATTGGCCGGGGCGGCAGTGGTATCCCGCGCGAGCGAGCCATGGAGCATGTGTTCGGCTACACCATTCTCAACGATGTTTCCGCGCGCGACTTGCAGAAAGATCACCAGCAATGGTTTCTCGGAAAGAGTCTCGACGGCTTCGCGCCCATGGGGCCGATCGTGGCGCATCGCTGCATCATGCCCGCGCCGCACGACATCACCATTTCCTGTTGGGTCAATGGCGAACTACGCCAGCACGCCACGCTGGCGGAACTCATCTTCGACATACCCACCATCATCGCCACGCTGTCGGCCGGCATGACCCTGCTGCCCGGCGACATCATCGCCACCGGCACGCCCGCCGGTGTCGGCATGGGCTTCGAGCCTGCGCGTTACTTGCAGCCCGGCGATGAAGTCGTCATGGAAATCACCGGCGTAGGCCGGCTGCGCAATCCCGTCGCGTGAACGGTGATCACGGAGCAGGCGGCGGGTAATCCATCATCAGGCGCACGACGCCGGGATGGTCGAAGGCCGCTTGCGCCAGGACGCCGTGACCGGCGCCGATGCCCGCCACGACGCGGGATTTCAGTTTGGCGTCGCCCGTTTTCTCGGCAATCTCACGCGAGACTCGCAGCAGCGCCGCGGCGGACGATGGCAGCGGGCCTTCATCCAGCAGCGGCACACCGTACCCCGTGGGCAACAGAGTCTGGTCCGAGAGTTGCCAGCCGCTGTCGGCGTGAAAGCGCCGCCAGGCGTCCTCCACCCAGCGCCGCGCTAACGAGAAGTCGCGGCCCTCGCCGGTGAGCCGCGCCCAGGCCAACAAGCCCTCGGCGGCAAAGGCGTAATCCTCCAGGCCCGCCTGCCCCAGCTCGCCGGCCTTGCCGCGCGCGCGCAACAGGCGCTGGCCGTCCCACAGCGTGTTCACCAGATAATCGCGCACGCCTTTGGCGGCGGAACGATAACGCTCACCGCCGGGCAACTGCGCGCCTTCCGCCAACGCCGACAGGGCCAGGCCGTTCCAGGCGGCGAGACGCTTGGTGTCTACGGGCTGAGGGCGTTTGGCGCGCACGGCGAGCAGCTTTTGTCGCGCCGCATCGAAGCGCTGTTGCGCCGTTGCCTGTGAAATGCCGAGTTGTGCGGAGGCCTCCGCCACAGATAGCCGTGCGCGCGGCAGATAACCCGCTTCCAATGCGCCGGCGCCCGCCAAGCCCCAGACCGATTGGGCTAACGATAACTCGTCGGCGCCCAATATTTTCGCCAGATCCTCCGCCGGCCACAGGTAATAACCGCCCTCCACTCCAGCGGCATCCACCGCCGACAAGCTCGCCATCATGCCGCCCTCGGGCGTCGCCAGTTCGCGCAGCATGAAATCCAGCGTGTCGCGCGCTACGGCCTCGTAGTCGGGCCGCGAAAACACCCGCGCCGCGTGCAGATAGAGTGAGGCGAGCAATGCGTTGTCGTAGAGCATCTTTTCGAAGTGCGGCGTTTGCCAGCTTGGGTCCACGGTGTAGCGGAAAAAACCGCCGCCGAGGTGATCGCGCAAACCTTGCGTAGCCATCTGGTCCAGAGTGCGTTCCAGAAACGCCTTGAGTTGCGTTGTCGGTTGGTGCGCATACGCGGCGAGCAGCGCCTCCAGGTGCGGCGTCATTGGGAACTTGGTCTGCTGGCCGAAGCCGCCTTCCAGCGCATCGCCCAGTTCAAGGGCCTGTTGCACCAGCAGCGTCTCGTAACGTTGCGCGGTCGCGCTATCGAGTGGCGCGTCCGCTTGCAGTTTCTCGCCGCGCAATTGCTCGGCGGCGCGTGCGGCGACGGTCTTGAGATACTCGCCGCCCTGTTCCCACTGCGCGCGCAACTCTTCCAGCAGATTGATGAATGTATCCGCGGGCACATAGGTCATGCCCACCAGCGGATGGCCGTCGGGGGTGAGGAATACGTTCAGCGGCCACCCGGCCGCACCGCGCGTGCGCTGCACGAAGTCGATGAGATAGGCGTCGAGGTCAGGATTCAATTCGCGGTCCACCTTCACACTGATGAAGTGTTCATTCAACAGCGCCGCGACCTTCGCGTTTTGAAAACTCTCGCGCTGCATGACATGGCACCAGTGGCAGGAGAAGTAGCCGATGGAGACGAACAGCAGCTTGTTCTCGCGCTTCGCTTGCGCCAGCACCTCCGCCGACCACGGCTGCCAGTTCACCGGATCGTTGCCGTGCATCGCCAAGTAGGGCGATTCGTTGCCCGCGAGCGGGTTGGCGGCGTGCGCCCAGAGCGGCAGCGCCAGCAGACACATCATCATTAAAATTCGCATGGGTATGGCCTTGTGTTGGTTTGCATTTGGATCGTTCAGGATGTGATTTGTTACGCGGCTATGTGTAGACCCTATTCACCCGGCATTAAAATATGCCGGGTTAATAATGCGGCGCAAGGACGCGCCGCCGCCGGGTTAATATCAGAACGAATATTCCTCTTGGCATATGGCGTGTTTCCCGGCCGCCGCGAGTGCTAGAATTTGCGCCTGCCTGCGGGCCTTTCAATGGAGCTCTTCAGAGGAGAAGTCACATGAGCGCATTACCCGAATACAACACTACCCTCACCGATCAGATCAACGTCCTGCCTGCCGCCCACGAAAAATTAGTGGAACTGCTGAGCAGCGAAGACGAAGTCAACGGCGTGCGCATTTTCGTCTCCGGCGGCGGCTGCGGCGGCATGACCTACGGCATGACCTTTGCCGAAAGTCCGCAAGCCTACGACAGCATCTTGGAAAAAGACGGCCTCACGCTGTACGTGGACGCCGTGGCGCTGAGCTTCCTCTCCGGCGTCGAAATCGACTTCGTGCAACAGGGCATGGGCGCGAGCTTCGTGTTCAAGAACGCCTTCGCCAAGACCGGCGGCTCCGGCACGTGCGGCTCCTGCGGCTCGTCGGGCGGCGGCTGCGCCTGACACTCACAACGTCCTCCGTAGCGTGCGCTACGCGCACGTCAAGCCGCGGGCATTACCGATAAGGTTTACGTGCGCATAGCGCACGCTACGGTGTGACGATAGCAACAAACCATGCCAAAGCCCCGGCTGCTCCTGATCGCCCCGCACAGCAGTTACCGCATCGTTCCCTATCTCAAGGCTGCCGAAAAACTCGGCATTGATGTGCTCGTCGCCTCCACCAGCGAGCACTCGCTGGTGAGCGCTGTAGCGGAAGGACTGCGCATCGATCTCGACGATCCCGATGCAGCGTTTCAGCGCATTCTGCACACTGCCGCGCAGCGCCCTTATGCGGGCGTGGTGGCCACCGACGATGGCGTAGTGGCGCTGGCCGCGCGCGTCGCTGAGGCACTGGGCCTGCCGCACAATCCTCCCGATGCAGCAACACTCACCTCCCGCAAGGACCTAGCGCGCGCGCGGCTCGCGCAACACAACGTGCCGGTACCCACGCATCGGCGCATCGACCTTCATGCCGATCTTCACGAACAGGCCGATCACATCACCTACCCCTGCGTGGTGAAACCGCTCTCGCTCTCCGGCAGCCGCGGCGTGATTCGCGCCGACAATACAGAGGAATTGATTGCCGCCTGTGAACGCATCCGCGTCATCGTCGGCGCGTTGCCTGGCGAAGAGGCGCGCCGCTTTCTTCTGGTCGAAAACTATCTGCCCGGCATGGAAGTCGCCGTCGAAGCCATGCTGCATAACGGCGAGTTGCAACTGCTGGCCATCTTCGACAAACCCGATCCGCTCGAAGGGCCGTTCTTCGAGGAGACTTACTACATCACACCCTCGCGCCACGACGCGGCGACACAGCGGCTCCTTCTGCGCCGCACGCAAGAGGCCTGCCGCGCCTATGGCCTGCGTCACGGGCCGATTCATGCCGAACTGCGCCTGCACGATGACGAGGCGTGGATTCTGGAAGTCGCGGCGCGCACCATCGGCGGCCAATGCGCGAGCCTGTTGCGCCACGGCACTGGGCACGGTTTGGAGGAGCTGGTGGTGGCGCAGGCCGTCGGCAAACCGCTTGAGCCCGCTATCTCCAGTGAGGCCGCCGGCGTGCTGATGATCCCCATTCCGCGCGCCGGCATCCTGCGCCGCGTGGAAGGCCTCGGAGCCGCGCGGCGAGTGCCGCACATACTCGACGTGGAAATCTTCGTGCGCGATGGTTACCAACTGACGCCGCTGCCGGAGGGCGCCGCCTATCTCGGTTTCATCTTCGCGCGCGGCCCCGATCCCGCGACGGTAGAAGCGGCGCTTCGGCAATCCCACGCCTGTCTCAATTTCGTCTCCGCGCCTTTGTGGAAATTGGCATAGCTATTCCAAATTGAGCCAGGCCACCTGCCAAGTATTTTCAAACGTACCATCGCCGTTCGCGTCCAGCGACACCAGCGCATTCAAATCATCATACGGTTCGATGGTAACGGCGGACCCGCCGGCCCCGGTAATGGTCATCTTGCCGGCGGTGGGATTTTCCACCACATCGAGTCCCACGTCATACACCCCTGAAAACACCGGGTTGGTCACGACGGTAATCACACCGCCCAACTGAGAATCGGCCAGCGTGTAATCGGCATCGATTTCGTAGGTGCCGAGGGCGAGGTTCAATAAGGTCGAGAACATAAAGTTTGTCAGACTCGCCACATCGCTATTACTGGTCACCGTATAGGAAGTTCCTTCCAGCTTTAACAGCTGCGTGCTCGCGGTAGCATTGTTGGTCACCGTCATCGTCATACTGCCGTTGAATGTGAACTTGCCGTCGGCGTCTTCATAGGAAGCGTTTTCATCCGTTAGCGTAACGCTCACGGACCAATCGGCGGCGTCATTCTGCGGGTCGCCAGTGATGGAATTCACCCTCAGCGTCGTTCTGCCGTTAAGCGTGATGCCGGCCATGGCGTCATGGCAATTATTGAACGTCAACTGCAAACTCTCTCCCCCGGAGAGAAGATTGTTATCGTTGGCGTCATCCCACACAATCGCTACGCTGCCCGTGTCGCACTGCTCCTCTATCTCGACATGAAGCCCCTGCGGGAGACCTGCCGCATCGGTCGGCGCGATGTTGTTCATGGTCGACTTGGCATGGACAAACACCGCACGCAAGCGACTCTGCATCTTGTTTTGAGGCGCCACGGATATGCCATACGGGAGGCTCCCATAATCTCCCGGAATCGCCGCGAGTGTAACGACGGATCCGGCATCTTCGGCAACATCCACGGCGTTCGAGCTGGTAATCACCAACGGATTGCTCGGCACGTTGCTGCCACCATCTCCTCCGCCCCCGCCCGTGCCCAGAGTGGTGAGCACGGCCAGGATAAAGATACCGGCGACACCAAGGCCTCTAAGCAAGTGACTGCCCGCTTTCGTACTGGATACCATGATTACTCTCCTTGTAATTGCTTAGCGTTACCCAAGCGGCGAGTGCGCCGATGGCGATGGACAACACGTCATACCAATCGAAACTCCCGCCCAGAAAGTAGGCCGCGCTATTTTCCAGAATGGGTATGCCGTCCAGTCTTGTACCGATCAGTTCCGCAAGAATCGGCGCCACCGCGCCGGACTGTCCGATTTCAAACAAGACATCCACACCAAACCAGAATGCACACACGGGCAGCGCACGGCTGGCAGGATTCACAACCTTGGTCAGCAGAATGAACGCATAGACATGGGCAAAGGTGGGAAGGTGATCACCGAGCCTTCCGAACAGCCGCTCGGAGTCGTGGACAAACGAGAGATATTCCGGCAGGAAATAAACGTGGTCCGGCCGCCGGTCAACGACATACACCAGCGTGCCTATAGCAAAAACCACGATGGCCGCCATCCCTAGCCTGAGTTCCGGTTTCATCAGTTCCTCTCCGTGATACTGATTGCACGCAGAAACAGTATAGACATCTCCGAAACGTAAAATAGAAAACGCGGCCCGGAGGCCGCGTTTCTTGAACAACAATGAACTGCTTCCTACGGCTTAGTCGTGCTTCTTCCGGGTGATCGCCCAAGTGGCGTCGCCATCGGCAGCCGCGGAGTGCTGCACGTTCACGTAGAGCGTGTCGGGATCTTCCGGGCTGAAATAGATGCCGGTGCCCTCGGCCTCCGGGTCCGCCAGCGATCCGAACAACTCGACTTCTTTGGACGCGCCGAACTCGTTGACCTGCTTGGTGCTGGCGAACCAGATGTCGGACGGCACGTTGTCTTCGATCAGGATCAGATCGCCATTGGGCGCTTCGCCCAGATTGTCGACGTTGTCGAATCCGGTCTGGAAGCCGGCATCGCCAGGAACACCGATTTCCACCGGCGCGTTGATGCCCGCTCTCACGAAATCGGCAACCTGCAGGGTCTTCAGGTTGATCGAGATGACGCGGCCGTCATAGTGCTCCTTGTTGTACTCGTCGCGTGGACCTTCGGTGACGGCGACATAGAGCGTGTCACCGATGATTTCCAAATCCTCGGGACGCTGATAACTCTGGCCACCGGCTTGCGAACCGGCAACGCGGGCATTAGCCGCATCGATGGGGCCCAGCCACACGCCTTGGCCGACGCCGTTGCGGCGTGTGTCGGATTCGATGCCCAGCACATATAAATCGCCGGCGGACAGATCGCCGTAGCTGTTGGGCACGAACTTGTAAATGCCGCCGCCGCAGGGCGTCATGCCGTCGCAGCTGGAGCTGCGGCCGCGGAATTCATCCACCACGTAGACGTTGCCTTCGGCATCGATATCGATGCCTTCGTGGGCCAGGCGGCCAACGGCGGGACGATCGATGACGTCGGCAGCCGACATCATGTCGTCGTTCAGCACGATTTCGAACAGGCGTCCGCCGTCGGTTTCTTCGGCGAACAGCACGGTGCCCCAGGGCGTCCAGCGAATGCCGTCCAGCGCATCCCATGAGGGATCCTGGGCCAGGAGCTTGGTCTCGCCGGTCGTCAGATCGACAACCGACACGCTGCCGCCTTCCGGCTGATTGCCGGGGGCGCGCAACTCGTGGGTGCGGTACATGAAACGGCCGGCCATGTTGCCTGTTTCGTTGACATTATTCATGTCCGGCCAATCGTTGCGGCCGCCGTCGTAAATGTTCAGCGCGGTCTCGTCGGAAACCACGCTTTGCGTGAAGCCTTCGGGCAATTTCCACGGCGCAGCGGGATTCCAATCCGCGCTGTTGGCGGACGAATCGATGGGCTTGAAATTGAAACCGTGGTGGCCACGATCGGCGAGGACGTTGGTCGATAACGCCATCGCGCCGGTCATCGCCACGGCAATAAGGCCGGCCAGCATTTTTTTCTTCATCATGATTACTCTCCTGACAAAAGTCTGAGTGGGAAATGGCGCTTACTTTCGATCAAAATCCTCGTCATCCCGGCGAATGCCGGGATCCAGAATCTACGATGGTGGCGATTTCTCTGGATTCCGGCATTCGCCTGAATGACGAAAATCCTGAATTTTCCTTAAGTCAGCGCCATTCGTCTGAGTGGGGTGTTTTGCATTACACAAACCAGGCATCAACTAACCGAGGCGCTGTGCGAAATTGCGCGTCACCTTAAACTGCCGGGAGAGCATAGGGCGGGGATGTTATTGAGGCGTGACGAGAAGATGACAGTTTCGTGGCAGAGAAAACTCTTAACGTGAGAGCTTAACCAGCACTTCGTAGTGCGCCGTGTGGGGAAACATATCGAACAGTTGCACGCGATCGAGCGTATAGCCTTTGAGTTGCGCCAGATCACGCACCAGAGTTTCGGGATTGCAGCTTGAATAAAAAATATGTTTCGGCGCGGCGGTGGCAATCTGTTTGCACAGCGCGTCGCCGAGGCCGCGCCGCGGCGGATTCACGATGAGCAAATCCGGCGCTGCATCTTCCCGCGCGGCAAAGAGCGTCGCATCGAGCGCGGCAAAAGAAACGTGCCTTAAACTCAACGCCGCGGCGGACATCTGCGCGCAGGCGATGGCCTCTGGCTCGATCTCGATGCCCGTCAATGCGGTGTCTGCGGTGGCGCAATGCAGCCCGAAACCGCCCACGCCGCAAAACAAATCCCAGGCCGTAGATGGTTTGAAATCGGCGACCCATTCGCGCGCGGCGGCATAGAGTTTTTCCGCCACCGCCGTGTTTGTCTGAAAAAAACTTTTCGGGCGCATGAACAACGGCACGCCGTTGAGCTTTTCCGCGAGCCGGGTATTTTCCGTTAGAAAGATTTCCCGCTCGCCTTCGATGACGGCCATGTGCACCGGCTGGATGTTCGCCGACGCCACGCGAATGTTCGGGTGTTCATCAAGCAGCCGCGGCAAATGGTCTTTGATGCGTGAGAGCATTACTTCGCTGCGCAACACAAAACGCAGCATGTATTCGCCGCTTGCCTGGCTTCGCGTCAGCAAAACAAATTTGAGTTCGCCTTGGCGTTTATCGATGCGGTAGGGAGGCAGGCCCGCCTGTTTGATCCAGTGTTGAATGCGGCGCAACAGCGCCTGCATATCTTCGGGATAGAGCGGGCAGTCGCAGAGACCGATGGCGTCGCCGCGATGGTTGACGATGCCCAGCAACGGCGCATCGGCCGTACCCAGCGCCGCCATTTTCGCCTTGTTGCGAAAACCCGCCTCCGGGCTCGCGACCGGCTCACGCCATTCACGGGGCCTATAGGAGTCTAACAGGGAATGGAGCTGCGAATTTTTCGCGGCCAACTGCTCCGCGTAGGGGCGGGCGATCCAGCTACAAGATGCGCACTCGCCTTGATCGAAGTGCTCGCATCTCATTCCCGACGCCGCTACTTCTTCGCGCCCGGCGGGCGGAAGCCTTCGGGCATGCCGCCGAAATCACCTTCGTCGAAGAAGAAACCGAGCATGTGGCGTTCGATGACTTCGATGCTGGCCGGGTCGGCGGTGGAGAGTCCATTCTCGTTGATGATCATGGTGAGGCGCTCCAGCCATTTCTTCCAGCCTTCCTTGGAGACGTTCTCATAGATGCGCCGCCCCAGCGCGCCCGGGTGAGGCACGTTGTCGAGACCTTCGGCCGCCCGCTTGAGCACAACACATTGCACTGTTCTGGTCATGGGTATTTCCTCGAATTCATGGGCCGGAAATTATACACCCGGCTTGTCATCATCCTGCGTCTTGCGCGACGCAGTTTCTTGCGCCGCTTCTTGCGCCGCTTCTTGTGCTTCCTCGGCCTCGATGCGGTCCAGCTCCGCATCCATCTCATCCACCGTCATCGGTTCGTATTCGCCATGCGGCTGGTTTTCGTGTTCATAGTATGGCTGCTCTTCCGGCTCCGGCGCGCTCGACGGCGCAGGAGACGGAGAGTCATCGCCGCCCTCGGGCTCGGTGGGGTCCGGCTGCGCCGGTTTGGTATAGAAACGCGAGGCCAGCAGACCCAATTCGAACAGCAGGCACATGGGAATCGCCAGCATGATCTGGGACAACACGTCGGGTGGCGTCAACACCGCGGCCACGAAGAATGCGCCGACGATTACATAACGCCGGCTGGCGCGCAGCTTTTCCACCGAGACCAAGCCGCTCCACACGATGAGCACGGTGGCCACCGGAACCTCGAAGGCGATGCCAAACGCGAAAAACATGCCTAACACGAAGTCGAGGTATTGGCGGATGTCGGTCATGATGGCCACGCCCTCGGGCGCCATGCCGGTCAGGAAGGCGAACGCCACGGGAAAGACCACGTAATACGCGAACGCCGCGCCGCTGTAGAACAACAGCACACTCGATATCAGCAGGGGATAAATCAGACGCCGTTCGTGTTTGTACAAACCCGGCGCCACGAAGGCCCAGATTTGGTAAAGAATGATGGGCATGGCGGCGAATATCGCCACCATCAGCGTGAGTTTGAACGGCGTGAGGAACGGCGACGCAACCTCGGTGGCAATCATGCTGGCGCCGGCCGGCAAGTGCTTGAGCAGCGGTTCGGCGACGAAGTGATAAATCTCTTTGGCGAAGGGAAACAACGCTACAAAGATCAGCCCGATGGAGAGCACGACCCGCAACAAACGATCGCGCAATTCGATCAGATGCGAAACGAAAGATTGTTCCAGCGACGGCGGCGGATACGGTTGAGGTTTAGCCATGCTTGGGATCGGAGGTCTTGGCGCCCGTGGCGGGGGTTTCGTTCACGGCGCTCTCCATCGCCTTCAATTTCTGCGCCGGCTTGGCGCGCGGCACCGGCGCGCCTTCCTTCACTTCGTCCACGGTTTCCTCGATGATGTCGTGCACGGCCTTGAGCTTTTGTTGCTCATCCAACAGGTGCTTGAGTTCTTCGGTCTTGCTGATTTCGGCGTTGATGTCCGCCTGCACCGAACCGA